>Ga0209138_1002753_pt1 | contig 13209 bp, 10 predicted proteins | sample SaaInl3SG_22_DNA_FD_184645 | JGI IMG/M metagenome (GOLD analysis project Ga0209138, IMG submission 184645) | Marine microbial communities from expanding oxygen minimum zones in the Saanich Inlet - ESP_153SG_22_DNA (SPAdes) (version 2) | ecosystem: Environmental > Aquatic > Marine > Intertidal...
GGCATTAACACCGTAACCAGCATCACAACGTTCTTTTGCTGCACGAGATGCTACATCTCTTGGTACTAAATTACCAAATGCAGGGTAACGACGTTCTAAGTAGTAATCTCTATCTTCTTCCGCAATCTGTACTGGCTTTAAAGTTTTACTTCTAATTGCCTCTACATCTTCTTTTTTCTTAGGAACCCAAATACGTCCATCATTACGCAAAGACTCAGACATTAACGTTAATTTAGACTGATGATCTCCAGAAACTGGGATACATGTTGGGTGAATTTGTGTGTAACATGGATTTGCAAAATAAGCGCCACGTTTGTGTGCTTTCCATGCTGCAGTAACATTAGATCCCATTGCGTTTGTAGATAAGAAGAATACGTTACCATATCCACCTGTTCCTAAAACAACTGCGTGAGCTGAATGTCTTTCTATTTCTCCATTGATTAAGTTACGAGTAATAATTCCTCTTGCTTTTCCATCAACTTTTACAACGTCTAGCATTTCGTGACGATTGTACATTTTTATTTTTCCTCTTCCAATTTGACGGTTCATTGCAGAATATGCTCCTAACAACAATTGTTGTCCTGTTTGACCTGCTGCGTAAAAAGTTCTTGAAACAAGTACACCACCAAAAGAACGGTTATCTAATAATCCACCATATTCACGTGCAAAAGGAACTCCTTGAGCCACACATTGGTCAATAATATTAGTAGAAACCTCAGCCAAACGATATACGTTAGCTTCACGAGAACGGTAATCTCCACCTTTTACAGTATCGTAAAATAAACGGTAAGTAGAATCTCCATCTCCTTGGTAATTTTTTGCTGCGTTGATTCCTCCTTGCGCTGCAATTGAATGCGCACGTCTTGGAGAATCTTGAAAACAAAATGCTTTTACGTTATATCCTAACTCTGCAAGCGTTGCTGCTGCAGATCCACCTGCCAAACCAGTACCTACAACAATAACATCTATGTTACGTTTGTTTGCAGGGTTAACAAGATCAATTTTATTTTTATAATTAGTCCATTTGTCTGCAATTGGACCTTGAGGTATTTTAGAATCTAATGCCATAATATCTCTAATGTTTTAATGATTAAAAAAATGATAAAGTGCAATAAAAATGAATCCTACTGGAATACCAATAGCATAAATTTTACTAAATCCTTTTAATCCTTTTGTGTATTTATTATTTGCTCCAACAGATTGAAATGCCGAATCAAAACCATGTAATAAGTGTAATGCTAAAAAGACAAATGCAATTACATAAAGAACAACTCTCCAAGCATCAACAAACTTATGTTGTAGCTCTTCAAAATATCTGTATTCTCCTGCAGCATTTAAACCGGTCATATCACCATCAATAAACTTAGTTGTAATTTCCGGTAACCAAAAGTCATAAAAGTGAAGTACTACGAAAGCTAAAATAGCTAAACCACTCCAAATCATGTTTCTACTCATCCAAGTAGAATTTGCACCACCATTGTTTTTAGCATAGCTGATTTGTCTTGCTTTATTATTTTTAATTTCTAGAACAAATCCCATTACAAAATGGAAAATAACGCCAAAAATTAGCACTGGTTGTAGTAGATACTGAATAACCCAAAATGTTCCCATAAAATGAGATACATCGTTAAAGGTGTCTCCATCTAAAACAGAAAGCAAGTTAATAGTAAAATGCTGAAGTAAGAATACCATAAGAAAGAGTGCCGAAAGTGCCATCGCAAACTTTCTTCCTATTGAAGAATTTAAAATTCCGCTCATTGTTTTTGTAGTTAAAGTATAGTTACTACAAAGATAAGGCTCAATGGATATTGAAACAAATTTTAACTATTATTTATGCTATTTAGAATGGGTATAAGTTAAAAGTTAAACCTAGCAATTATTTAATAAATATAATTTGCTTAATTAGATACACTAGGAATTAAACCACGAAGTCCCATATCTACAACTTGCTCTCCAGCAGCTGGCTCGTATTTCCCATCGTTATTTACTTCTGTCCACTCAAAACTATTATTTATAGAGAACGATAAAACCACTTCAATATCTTCAGTTTCGTTTCCTGTAATAGTGAATGGTGTAGAAAATTCTCCTGTAACTATACAAGATCCTTGAGGAATTGGAGATGAGTTAAATAACGGATTAGGAACAGTAGTTGCTCCTTCTGGTGCTTGGCCTTGGGAGGTAAAGCCTAAGGCTTCAAAGGCCCAAAAGCCTTGAAGTTTGTTTTCGTTTACAGTAAAGGTGCTACCATTTATATTAAAAGAAGAAATATAATTATTAAAGCCAACAAAACTACCTAGAGTTCCAGTAATTTCAATCCCATTTGCTATAAGATTAATACCTCCTTCTTGATATGCAAGAGATATACGAACCCATTCGTAATTTCCTTCTGCAACTTCGCTTAAAGGGATGGTTACAAACGTTTCGTTATTTCCTGCAAACTGCGCATTTTGAAAATCGATTGCAACACTTCCACCTTGTGTAGTTTCAGTACCTTGAAAAAGTATTTCGCCTTGACCTAATGCTGTAAAAGGTGTAGGAGCTAGTTCTATATAATTAGCACTCATTCTGGAGACAACAAGAGATTGTGCTGCGTTTCCTGCTGGAATTGTAGAAGGCTGCCCAATATTGTTTAATCGTTCTTGATTTGGGTCGAATTTAAATTTGATAATAAGATTAACTTCAGAATTATTTCCTACTGATTCATTATTATCACTACTACACGACACTAAAAAAATAGCGATTGCAAATACAGTAAATATTATATTTTTCATTTTGAATATGTTTTTTATAAAACTATATAACGTTATTTTTATAAAAGTATTATTCTACTTCTAAACTAGTAGTTACTCCATTAATATAAATTAAGTATTCTCCTTTTGGTAAATAATATTTGTTGTTTTTAGCTTTATTAATGTCTATTTTAGTGTTCTCTTTTAAAAGCTTCTTTCTTCCTTTTTCTGTTATCGACAAATCATAATCAACATAATTAAAACCTAAATCTGCATTAGCTACTATGGTTTTTAAGACTGTGTTTTTATCACTTCTAATTTCAATAGTCTTCTTTTCTGCTGTATTAGCAAAAAACTTAATTTGTGTTGAGGGTTCGTAAGGTTTCATCCATTTACTCCAGCTATTTCCCCAACGACTACTTGCTCTAATTTTATTGATATTAAATAAAGTTACGGCTTCGTTCATTAAACCAGTATTCATTTTTTGTAATGGCTCTACGTTTGTTTTGTAGATACTTCTTCCGTGCGTTCCTAGTAACAAATCGTTACTTGCTTCTTGCAACACCATATCGTGTACTGCAACAGCAGGTAAGTTCTTAGAGAAAGCTTCCCACATTTCTCCATTATTAAACGACACATAAGCGCCATTATCTGTGCCTAAGTATAAGATGTCTTTATTTACATGATCTTCTCGAATAACATTTACTGGAGCATTTGGGATATTAGAATTAATAGTGGTCCAAGTTTCTCCATAATCTTCAGACATATAGACATAACTAGTAAAATCATCAAATCGATAACCATTTAATGTTGCATAAACACGCTCTTTTTTATGCTTTGATGCCACTACTCTAGTCACCCATAAATCTTTTGGTAAATCTGCTGTTATGTTTTCCCAACTGCCACCTCCATTTTTGGTAAGTTGCACATTTCCATCATCTGTACCAACATAAATTAAACCAAAATCGAAAGGCGATTCGCTAATGGTTGTTAATGTTCCATAAGCTACATTTCCTTTTTTACCTCCTTGTGTTAGGTCTGGCGAAATGACTTTCCAAGTGTCTCCTTTATCCATAGAACGCATTAATTTATTACCTCCTAAGTATAAAATGTCTTGATTGTGCCTAGATAAATGAATAGGTGTTTGCCAATTAAAACGATATGGAGTTTCGCCTAATTCATGTTTTGGTTGAATATATTTTTGAGCTCCTGTCTCTCTATTAATTCTGTAATAATTTCCAAACTGGTAACCAGTATACACTATGTCTGAATTGCGATTATCAATTTCAATTTGCATACCATCGCCACCCATTATACTTTTCCATGGATACTCGCCATTTTGATGCCAAGCTTTATTTTCTGGAGCATTATGAGCACCAACCCAAACACCATTATCTTGCAAACCTCCATACACTCTATATGGTTTTTGGTTATCTACATTTATAGCATAAAATTGCCCTACTGCTGGAGTATTGTTTTTTATCCAGCTTTCTCCATCGTCGTATGTAATATTTACGCCTCCATCGTTTCCATTAATTAAATGATTTGTGTTTTTTGGATTAATCCATAACGCGTGATGGTCTGCATGCACATTTTCTGCACTTATAGATGTAAATGTTTTTCCGCCATCTTTTGACTTTATTATTGGTACACCATAAACATATATGTGATCTTGATTATCTGGAGCCACATGAATGTGTCCAAAATAATAACCGTAGCTATAGTATAAATCGTCTAAATAATCTTCATGAGTTTTGTTCCAGGTTTGCCCACCATCTGTACTTTTATAAACCTCAGCACCAATAACTGGTGTATCGAACAGCATAGAATTTGCATCTTCAAGATAGTGAGCCAAATCAATTGGTTTTACATTTCCGCTACGAACCATTTGTTTTACGTTTTCGGCTCTGTATTTTTCTTGAAATCCATTAGTCTTTAAAAATCCGTTAAGTTTTTTATCATCTAGATCTAAAAAGACTTGAGTACTCATCGTTTTAAAGTCGTCTTTTTTAAGCCCTCTAGTTTGTTCTTTTTCTCCTTCTAAAGGTCTTCTAAATTGGCTATCATGAATAGCATAAACAATATTATCATCGTAAATTGCCAATCCTATTCTACCCACACCTTCACCTATTGGAAAACCACTAGCATCGGTAGATACTTTAGTCCAAGTTTCTCCAGCATCAACACTTTTACAAATGGAAGAATTGTTTCCACTGCCATCAAAATTCCATGCTTTTCTGTCTTTAGTCCAAGACGATGCAAACATAACATTATAGTTATTTGGTGCATGTTGCACATCTATAATACCACTAACATTATCTACAAATAGTGTTTTGCTCCATGTTTTACCACCATCTTTTGTTTTATAGATGCCTCTATCCTCACTTTTAGAATATAAAGCTCCTGTAACACCAACCACAACTTCGTCTCCATTGTTTGGGTTTATTAAAATACGTCCAACATGCTGCGAATTTGGCAAACCTACATGTTCCCATGATTCGCCATTATTGGTCGATTTTAACATACCTATTCCAGAATAGGAAGAACGCGAGGCGTTGTTTTCTCCTGTTCCTACCCAAATAGTTCTAGTTTTCCAGTCTACAGCAATATCACCAACATTCTGGGTTTGAGAGCTGTCTAGAATTGGCATAAAAGTGGTTCCGTTATTTGTAGTGTGCCAAAGTCCTCCTGAGGCATAACCAACATAAAATTCTGTTGAATTTTCCGGGTTTACCGCTAAATCCACAACTCGACCACTCATTACCGTTGGTCCAATATTTTGAAAAGGAACATTTTTAACTAAAGACTCTTGTTGTCGTTTCGTTTTTTTCTGAAGACTTTCTTCAACCTTATTAGAATTTAATGTGGCTTGTTGGGCTTCAGTATTTAGAATAGCTAAAAAACAGAATGCAAGAAAAATTTTGAATTTCATGTAGATAATATTTAAGACCTTGAAGGTAAGTATTCTGTTAAATATGAGCAAAACTGAAATGCTTTTTAGTAATAAAATGTTATTTTTACGACTCAGAGATTTTTTAACTTCACTAAAAAAAAATACTATTATTAATAAAATTTCCATTGCTAATGGAAATAAAAATAAATTCCTCAATGAAATACCACAAAATAGATTCTTCTCTTTTTATTAAAAACCGTAAAAATTTTATGGCTCATATGCAACCTAATAGCATTGCTGTATTTAACTCTAACGATATTTATCCTATAAGTGCAGATAGTACAATGCCTTTTGAGCAACATAGAGATATCTTTTATTTAAGTGGTGTGGATCAAGAAGAAAGTATTTTAATACTATATCCAGATTCTCCAAACCCAAAAAATCGTGAAGTCTTATTTTTAAAAGAAACAAACGAACATATTGCTGTTTGGGAAGGCGAAAAACTAACCAAAGACGCTGCTTTTGAAACTAGCGGAATTAAAACTGTGTATTGGCTACAGGACAAAGAAAAGTTGCTATTTGAAATGATGACTCAAGCTGAAACCGTTTACATTAATACTAATGAGCATTATCGTGCAAACATAGAAACAGAAACTCGCGAAGACCGTTTTACAAAATGGTTAAAAAATAAATATCCTGCACATCGCGTTGCAAAAAGCAATCCAATTTTACAACGTTTACGCTCTGTTAAAGATAAACTAGAATTAGACTTAATACAAAACGCTTGTAATATTACAGAAAAAGGATTTAGACGTGTTTTAGAATTTGTAAAACCTGGCGTTTGGGAATTTGATATTGAAGCAGAATTTATGCATGAATTTTTAAGAAACCGCTCTAAAAAATTCGCTTATACTCCAATTGTTGCTTCAGGAAATAACGCTAACGTGTTACATTATATAGAAAACAACCAACAGTGTAAAGCTGGTGATTTAATATTGCTTGATGTTGGTGCAGAATATGCAAATTATTCTAGCGACATGTCGCGTACTATTCCTGTTTCTGGGAGATTTACAAAAAGACAAAAGGAAGTTTACAATGCTGTAAACAGAGTTAAAAACGACGCTACAAAACTATTAGTTCCAGGAGCGCTATGGGCAGAATACCATAAAGAAGTTGGTAAATTAATGACAAGCGAATTATTAGGCTTAAGCTTAATAGATAAGGCAGATGTTAAAAACGAGAATCCAGATTGGCCTGCTTACAAAAAGTATTTTATGCATGGCACAAGCCATCATATGGGATTAGATACGCATGATTATGGTTTATTACATGAACCTATAAAAGAAAATATGGTGTTTACTGTAGAGCCTGGAATTTATATTCCAGATGAAGGTTTTGGTATTAGATTAGAAGACGATGTCGTTGTGCAGAAAAGTGGAGAGCCTTTTAATTTAATGCGAAATATCCCAATTGAAGCTGATGAGATTGAGGCATTAATGAATAAATCTTAACTTTAACAAAGAGACTGTTCTTAAAAACTATTTTTATGCTTTCTAATTTTAATAAGCTTATTTTAGTTATTTTTTCGACTCTGTGTTTCTCTTTTCATTCGGAAGCTCAATCTCAACCAGAAAGATTTATAGATGCTTCTTTAGGTTTTGGATATAGCTTCCCATTTGATGAAGTTGATATTATGGGTTCCGGTTTCTATGCAGAAGGAGAGTATGTGCTGCGTTATTCTAAATGGATTGATTTTAGACCTTATGCTGGACTAATATTAGCAACTTCTAATGATAGTGATGCACAATTAGCACAATTTGGTTTTAAGTCTACTGCACAAGCTTTTATGGTTGGTGGAAAGGTTAGGCTTACTTTTCCTATTCCTTGGATCGCTCCTTATTTAGAAGGTGGACTAGGTGCTTCTTTAGGTTCTTTTGAGACTATTACTCCTTTTACCAATGTAAAGAAAAGCGGTTTAACTCCTCATATTCCAATAAGTATAGGTTTAAAGATTGGTCGCAAACATAGATTTGATTTTTCATTCTCATATTATTTTCATCCATCTGCCGAACAGTTTACAGGTTCTGCTGCGTTTGGTTTTTCTTTTCCATTGAGTCAAAACCAAACAAAAAAGGTGTAGATTAAGACTTGAGGGTGTTTTGTGAAAAAATGAAACTTCGTTTTAACGATAGATAAAAATATTGTCTTGCTATTCTTAATTATAGCATCGTTTTTTTTGTAGTAATCGTTTTAATATTTAATACTACAAATGTTAATATTGCTGGTAAAAGCCATCCTAAATTTTGATTAGCAAATGGAATAAGTGCTTTTAGACTCGTTAAACTGTCTTTTGGCAATAAAAATACTAAAAAATCTGGAATACTAAATATAAAAGTTACCAAAGCAACACCTTTAAAAACAGTTGAGGAAGCATATTTTTGTGGTATTACATTTAATATAATAAGGATTATAGTTATTGGATAAATAAACATTAACGCTGGTAAGGCTACAACAATAATATAACTTACATCAAACTGTCCAACAAAAACACCTATTAAGCAAGAAATAACAGCTGTAATAGTATAAACTATTTGTGAATTTTTAAATAGGCCTTTAAAAAAATCTGCTGTACCAACAATAACAGAAACTGCTGTAGTAAAACAGGCTAATGCTATTAATACGCTTAAAAACACATTGCCTATGTTTCCTAAAGTTTTTATGCTTAAACTAGTTAATAATTCTGGTCTAGAAATGGAAGCTTCAAATTCGGTATTATGTAATGCTCCAACTGCAATCATTCCTGTATATATTAAAAATAATCCAATGGCAGCTACTAAACCTGATTTTGCAATGATTGCTTTTTTATCTTCAAATGAAATACCTCCTTCAAGATTTAATGATATAATAACAACACCTCCAATTAAAACACCTCCAAGTGCATCATACGTTTGGTAGCCTTCAAGCAATCCTGCTATTATAGCTGGAGAGTCTAAAACTGATGGGTTCATACTCTCTGGTGAAGTAAAAAGTCCAATACCTATTATTGCTAAAAGAATTAAAACTATTAAAGGCGTAAGAAACTTACCTAGTATACTTAATATTTTGTCCCTTTTCATGATAAATATGAAAGCAATTCCAAAATAAAGAGTACTAGTTAATAAAGAGGATGAATTAAAGAAAGGCTGAATAGCCATTTCATGAGTTACAGCAGCTGTTCTAGGTATAGGTAAGGTAATAGCAATTATATAAACACATAAACAATACACTAAACTAAATAAAGGAGACACTTTGCTACCAAAGTCTAACATAGTGCCTTGCAATCTTGCATGACCAAATAATGCTAGCAATGGTATTATAATTGCAGATGCTATAAAACCAAGCGTTACAAGCCACCAGTCTGGTCCAGAATTAAAACCTAGTTGTGGTGGCAATATTAAGTTACCTGCACCAAAATAACTGGCGAATATGGCAAAACCAATTATTAATATTGTTTTTCTATTATTCATTTCTGAAAAATTATCTTTGCCAAGATACTAATTTCAATCTATGTCGTTTTTCCACAAGTTTAAAAATTTAAAGATTCATTACACAGACCAAGGCTCTGGAAAAGCCATTGTTTTACTACATGGTTTTTTAGAAGATTTATCTATGTGGAATATTATTGTTCCTGAATTGTCTAAAAAAAATAGAGTTATTTGTATCGATTTATTAGGTCATGGTAAAACAGGTTCCATAGGCTACGTTCATAAAATGGAAGATATGGCTGAAGCCGTAAATTCCGTTTTAAAACATTTAAAACTTCGTAAATACATTCTTATTGGACACTCCATGGGTGGTTATGTGGCTTTAGCTTTTGCAAAACGACACACTGAAAGTATTAAAGGTTTATGCTTATTAAATTCTACTTATGAAGCTGATGACAATGAGAGAAAGCAATTAAGAATTCGTGCAAATAAAATGGTACAAACCAATTACGAAAATATGGTTCGCATGAGTTTTGCTAATCTTTTTAGTGAAGAAAGCAAACTAAAACAGACTGAAGCTTATAATACTGCATTACAAATTGCTTTAAAAACTCCTCTTCAAGGTTATATGGCTGCTAACGAAGGCATGATGCAACGTGTAGATTATTCAACTTTCTTTGCAAAAGCTACCTTTAAAAAAATGGTATTATTAGGACAAAAAGACACTATTTTAAATTCAGAAAACATCCTAAAGTATACAAAATTGCATAGTATTGAAACCCATGTTTTTAGTGAAGGACACATGAGTCATATAGAAAATAGTAAGGCATTTATTACAAAAACAATGCGTTTCGTCGAAAAAACATAACTTTTAATCGGTTTTTTGTTTTTTATACTTAAGTTTAACTAATCAATAGTCCCAACTATTTTAAATAAAAAACCTATGTCTGTATATTGTAATATTTTTGGTCATCGATTTGAAGTTTCTAAAAAAGTAACATACCACGTTAGTGAATACAAATGCGATAATTGCAGTAAAGAATTAACTACCAATAGTGATGGTGGATTAATAGAACTTACTCCTAAATTTAGAGAAATAAACTCTATTTTATTCAGAATATACAGTAAAAGACAAGCTAGACAAATAAGAAAAGAATTACATAAAGCCTACAAAATATCTTCTTAACTCTCAAAGTTTTTCCAACCTTGAGCTTGTAACGGAATTTTTGTTTCTGCTCTGGTTACTAGATTTGCTCCAGAATTTTCATCTGTCATAAAACCAATTACAGTGAAATTTGGATTTGCTTTTATTTTTGGAAAATCGTCTTGAGAAATAGTCATTAACAATTCGTAATCTTCGCCACCATTTAGTACAACAGTAGTACTGTCTATATTAAACTCTTCACAACTAGAAATAACCTGAGGATCTAAAGGCAGTTTATCCTCATATACATCACAACCCACTTTACTAGCTTTACAGATGTGTAGAATTTCAGAAGATAAACCATCGCTTATATCTATCATTGCAGTTGGTTTTACATTTAAGTCTTTTAAGAGTTTAATGATATCTTTTCTTGCTTCCGGTTTTAATTGACGCTCCATTATGTATGTATAAGCATCTAAATCTGGTTGATTATTTGGGTTTACTTTAAACACTTCTTTTTCACGCTCTAAAATTTGAAGTCCCATGTAAGCTGCTCCTAGATCTCCAGAAACCACTAATAAATCGTTTGGTTTTGCGCCTTTTCTATAGACAACATCATCTGCATTAACTACTCCAATTGCAGTAATAGAAATTAGTAATCCAGAAGTAGAAGATGTAGTATCTCCTCCAACAACATCTACATTATAAATTTTTGATGCCAACGCTATACCTTCATACAAAGCTTCTAATGCTTCTAATGGAAAACGATTTGAAACAGCTATAGAAACTGTGATTTGAGTTGCTTCTGCATTCATTGCATAAACATCAGATAGATTGACTATGACAGATTTATAGCCTAAATGTTTTAAGGGCACATAACTTAAATCAAAGTGCACACCTTCAACCAACATATCTGTTGTAACTACAATTTGTTTCTTTTTAAAATCTAAAACAGCAGCATCATCACCTATGCTTTTAATGGTCGAGCTTTGTTTTATTTCAAATTGCTCAGTTAAGTGTTCTATTAACCCAAACTCTCCTAGTTTGCTTAATGGAGTTCTTGATTGATTTTTATCTTCTATCATATTGCAAAAATAAGAAGTTGAAACACAAATTAAGCAAAATTATTTTTTAATTATTTGATTTATAAAAACAATTAAGGTGATTAAAATTCCATAAAAAAAGAGAAAAACATAAAGTAGAATACTAGCATTTTAACAGTAAAACTGAATATTATATAGTTTTTTTAATTAATTTTGTTGGTGCCCTAATTATTAATAAACCTCATGTTTAAAAATTACTTTTTAGCAGTATTGCTATCATTTTCTTTTCTTAACGTTACAAATGCTCAAACTCCATGCGAATCCGGAATGGCAGGCATTTATCCTTGTAATGACTATGACTTAATGTCTAGAATCCCAATATCTACTTTAGCAACCTCATTAGGTAATCCTGAAGGTAGCGATGTTTGGGGATGGACAGATTCATTAGATGGAAAAGAATATGCCATTATTGGCACAACAAATAGTACTGCATTTGTTGATGTTACAAATCCTGTAAATCCTATTTTTTTAGGACGCATAGAAACAGCAAATGGAAACACTTCTTTTTGGAGAGACGTAAAAGTATATAATAATCATGCGTTTATAGTTGCAGATATTATTGGAAATCATGGTATGCAAGTTTTTGATTTAACCATTTTAAGAAATGGTGTAGATCCAGATTTAACTTTCGATGGTAATCAAGTATTAAGATATCAAGGTGATGGTGGTCCTGGAGATTTAGTGATTGGGAGTTGCCATAATATTGTAATTAATGAATCTGAAGGTGTTGCTTACCTCGTAGGCTGTAATTCGGCAAATGGAGGAGGTCCTATTTTTGTAGATATTACAAATCCTGCTAATCCAACTGTTCTTGGCGATTATACATTAGGTGGTTATTCTCACGATGCGCAAGTTGTTACTTATACTGGACCAGATACAGATTATTACGATCCAGCAAATGGAATTACTAATAGACAAATATATATTGGAAGTAATGGGAATTCAGATAAAGTAGTAATTTTAGATGTAACTGATAAGTCTAATGTAGTCCCAATTAATGCTTTCGATTATCCTCAAATTTCATATGCACATCAAGGGTGGTTTACAGAAGATCAACGTTATTTTATTTTAGGAGATGAAGTAGATGAACAAAGTTTTGGTAATAATTCTAGGACTTTAATTTTCGATTTTCAAGATCTTAATGCAGATTTTGATCTTGATGTAAATATGGATCAAATACCAGATTTAATAAACATCTACTCAGGACCAACTGCTGCAATTGACCATAATGGATATGTAAAAAACAACACGTTTTATTTAGCTAACTATAGAGCTGGAATGCGAGTTCTAGATGTCCCAACACTTATCTCAGCTAACAATTCATCTTCCGAAATTGGTTTTTTTGACACTTTCCCAAGTAGTAATGGAGCAAGTTTTAATGGTGCTTGGAGTATTTATCCTTATTTCTCAAGCGGAAATATTATAATTAGTGATATAGAAAGAGGGATGTTTATTGTAAGAAAAAGTGGCACACTTAATACAATTGAGTTTACTCAATCTTCTAGTTTTTCATTATCGCCAAACCCAACAACATCTATTTCTACATTAAAAAGTAATAACGACAACTCAATAATAACTGTAGAAATATATAATATTATAGGACAAAGGGTATTTAATAAAGGCAATATAAATAAACAAGAATTCGTTTTACCTACAAAAGATTATAACTCTGGAGTTTATTTAGTTAAGATAAATAATTCTTTAACTAAGAAACTGGTTATAAAATAAAAATTACAGAAAATGAAAAAAACAATAAAAATTGCATCACTTCTAATAATTTGTTTCACATTAAGTGTTGTAATTCAAGGTTGTCAGGATGAACCTGTAAGCATTGCAACTTTTGTAGATACTGATAACGATGGTATAAATGATGACT
>Ga0209138_1002756_pt1 | contig 13193 bp, 14 predicted proteins | sample SaaInl3SG_22_DNA_FD_184645 | JGI IMG/M metagenome (GOLD analysis project Ga0209138, IMG submission 184645) | Marine microbial communities from expanding oxygen minimum zones in the Saanich Inlet - ESP_153SG_22_DNA (SPAdes) (version 2) | ecosystem: Environmental > Aquatic > Marine > Intertidal...
TCTTTAAACGATCTACCAAAATGTTTGTTGAAATTCGCTCAGGGGCTTCAAGAAAATCAGAGTAAGTGTTTCGACCAATAAATAGATCACGGATAATTAAAAGCGACCATTTATCTCCTACAATGTCTAGGACATTTGATACCGGGCAGGTTGATCTAAATTTCATAAAAAGCGAATTTTTTAAAAGCCTACAAAGATACGAAGAAATTGATGTATCTTAACTTGTATTTTACAATTTAAATAGACCTGATTATGAAAAAAATTACCTTAACACTCGTTGCAGCTGTTCTACTATCGTGCAATGAACCAACTCATCAACAAGCAGACTTTGCTAAAAACAATGAAATTTTTAATACACACGTAGCGACTTTTAAAAACCACTTTCTTAAAGGATTTGAAGAAGAGAATGTAGAATTAATGCTTTCGATGTATGCTGATTCTATTTCATGGGATGGGCCTAATGAAGGAGGGGTTACATTTAGTAAAGAAGATCTCTCAGAAGTGTTTATCAATTACATTGAAAATTTTGATGACATCAAATTAAACGATCAACTTTATTTCGGAGGATCAGTTTATGCGAATCCAATGGAACCCTTTTCTGATCCTGATTATATTAGAGTCGTAGGAACTTGGACAAACGTGCACACTGCTACAGGAATTCCGACTACACTAAAGTGGCATGCAGTAATGTGGTTTAATGAAGATGGAAAAGTTTACCGAGGATCCGACTGGATGGATGTTGCCAGCCTAGAAGGGCAAATTAGCCGCCAGCTTGAAATGAACGAATAACAGTATGCTTCATAATTTCAGAGCAACTAAGCCTCTTGATTTATCAAGGGGCTTTTTAATTCCCTATCGAATAACTCACAAAGGCGACGCGCTTGCTGTCGGGGCTCCATGAAGGTACGTTGATGGTGCCTTGTCCGCCATAAAACACAGAGGTCAAATCGGTGATTTCGCGAGTCTGTAAATTCATGAGTCGAAGCTTGACTTTTTTTCCGAATAGGTGCTGCTGCTTTTGGTCTTCGAGGTATGAAATGTAAACCATCCACTGGTTATCAGGTGAGATGTGCGGAAACCAATTCGAATACGAGTCAAAGGTTAATTGCTCAGGATTAGAACCATCAACCCCCATTCTCCACAATTGCATATGACCGGTTCGATACGAATTAAAATAAATGAACTTACCGTCAGGAGATAGCCCATGATCATTGTTAAGCGCAGATAAGTTCCCAGTAGGCAACACCGAAAGCTCCTTGGTCTTCAAATCGAGTTTCTCTAAGAGGCCATAGCAATTAAATAGCAAGTATCCGTCCTGATGCCAATTCGGGGCTTCAAAATGTCTATTTTCAATAAGCAGCGTTTCTACCTTTTTCGAAGTGATATCAACAATGTTCAGGTAACTGGTGGTGTCTGTTTTTTGTTCAGGCAAATGATAAGGATAAAGCGATTGACCGACGAGTTTCCATTCCCCTTCGACTTTTTCTAAAAGGCGCATTTCGTGAGTGTAGGTTTCTTTACCATCTACTCCAACTGAAACCTCATCGTGGTTGACCCAAGCTTGATCGCCGTAAATATTAAATTGAAAATTTGAAAGATAAGCCTGACCTCCCTGGCCGGTCATTTCCGCAGAAGGGTTAATAATCACCTCAGCCGGTATATCTAGAAGCGTTCCTCCCCCTCGGTTAATCCACACCTTATTATAGAATCGTTCTTGCCAACAAGAGGCATGCTCAGCGACATCTCCTGAACGCCACGTTCTAGATTCTTTTTCTAATAGATCCAAAATCTCAAGGGTATCACTTGCTGTCTGAGCGTATAAGGTCGCAACAGAGAACATGGAAAATAGAAGCAAAAACTTATTCATGGTTAGAATGTTAGGTAGGTATTAAGCTATTGATTATTTTAGAAATCCTAACCAATTTTAACATCATGGAAGAACTACTTTTCGGCGCTGGCCTGTTTTTAGGTCTGTTTTATTTAGGTCTCATTCTAATTTACATCATTGGAGTTTGGAAGGTGTATGAAAAAGCAAATCAACCCGGATGGGCATGTCTGATCCCGATCTACAACATATGGGTACTTCTTAAAATCGTAGGTAAACCCGGATGGTGGATCTTGCTCTTACTTATCCCTCTAGTCAACGTAGTGATTGGAATCCTAATTACTCATAATCTCTCGAAAAGTTTCGGGAAAGATGTAGCCTATACGATCGGCCTTATTCTGTTACCCGTGGTATTCTATCCGCTTTTAGGTTTAGGGGATGCAACTTATAGGGGGCCAGCAGAAAATAATTAAATTCAGATATGCGCGTTGCTGTAGAAAAACCTAGAGAACAGATTTATAGCAATTATACCGAAGAAGATTTTGCAGTATGGAAAGGGCTTTATGAAAAGCAAATGTATAATCTTCAAGGTAAAGTCGTCGATGAATTTAATCTAGGTATAGCGCATCTTAATTTCAATGCGGACGAAATACCAAACTTTGAGAAAATCAATAATAAACTTTTAGCCCTCACAGGATGGTCCATTAAAACGGTACCTAACCTGGCAGAGGCAGATCTCTTTTTTGAACAGCTTTCAAAACGTAGATTCACTTCAACCTGCTGGCTGCGTTCTATGGAAGAATTCGACTATCTCCAAGAGCCTGACATGTTTCATGACGTTTTTGCTCATGTACCTATGCTCTGTAACAAGAAATACACTGATTTTTTTCACAAGATTGGTCAATTAGCAACTAGTTTCCATAATCAGGAAGCTGTAAAAATGCTTCAACGCCTTTATTGGTATACTATTGAGTTTGGAGTTCTTCAAACTAAGGACGATTTGAAAATATATGGCGCTGGCATCATCTCTTCTGTTGGAGAAATCAATAATGTTTATGGCGGATTAGCACAAATCAAACCTTTCAATATTCAAGAGGTCTTACATACCCCTTTTGAAATTGATAAAGTTCAACCCCTTTATTTTTACGTCGAATCATTTGATCAACTTCAAAAAGCATTAGATGGTATCGAGATACTCTTAAAATCGTAACAAATTTGAAGTACCTTCGTCACTATACTAAACAACCACCATGAATTTTGCACAACAAAGTATTGGCTTCTTAGCCGTAGCAATGCCCATTATCATTATTGCGATCGTATTTTTCTTCGCTTATCGCATCAATCAGGATAAGAACCGTACCCTTCTTGAAATCTCCAAGAATCTTCAAAACGCCGAACAAATCGCAAAACTTACTGAGGCTATTGGTACTAAAAAGACCTCCTCTCTTCAGTTAAAACGAGGCGGAATGTCCACTCTTTTTGTTGGAATCGGTCTCTATCTTTTCGGAATGTTTTTCTTAGGTGACATTTTACGTGGCGCAGGTGCACTAGTCACTTGTATCGGTTTAGGGATTTTTCTTGGCGGATATTTATTCCCCGATAAAGAAGAGAAGTAATGGCCAGGAGCTGGTTAGAAAAATTTGAATCCAAGTATACTCACGATATAAAGATGATCGAGAAAGACTTTTGGGGTCAAAAAGCGGGTGATCGCATGCTCATACCAACCCCTAAGTTGATCGAAGACTATGTGAATCAAAGTAAGAAAGGCACCTTCATTGATCCGTTTCAGATGCGTAAGGATTTAGCAGTAGAACTCGGAGCAGACTTCACCTGCCCAATGACAACAGGTATCTTCACTCGAATCATGGCGGAGAAAAATCTTGAACTACACGGAGATGACTACCAGGCCATGACCCCATTTTGGCGACTCGTTGAACCTAAAAGTGATTTAGCTAAAAAACTCAGTTGTGGTAGAGAAGTAATCCAAAAACTTCGGGAGTCAGAAAGCTAGAAGCTTCCTATCTGCTGATCTAGCCAAGCCGCACGGTTCAATACCCAATCTTTAAGGTAATCCACCTCCTCGTTATAGGTTTGGCCTACAAAGAAGTTCGGCCACACCCATTCGCCAAGGATCGGCCAACGGGTAAAGTTGTAACCGGCATTATTTGAACTATCCAGTAATTCGCGATACGATTCAATCTTAGACGAAATCGCACCATCAGAAAGCACCCCAGAACGAAGCGCTGTATATCGTTCACGAACTGCCTGCTTAAAAGAAGGATCTTCCATTAAACGCATCCACCAAAAAGGTACCGGATAAAAATCGCCCGGACACCTCTCACTCAATCGATAGGCCCATACGTCATATTGTTCACCTGCACAATAGTTCGCATTTCCATAAGCTAGGTTGAAATCCCAAACCGGGCCCATTTTAAGCTTCTGATCACGATCCTTAGTTAGCCAAGTACTGAGTCGATAACCATCCACATTATTGCTTAATTCGGTCAAAATGAAAAAGTCGACAAAACTCGCTACGTCGATATAGGCTTTGTATCCAAGTTGTTCATCACTAAAATCTTCAGATTGTAGTGCAGTCTCAAAATCGTGAATATAGTTTTGGATATACTGTTTTTGTGCTGGCGTTATCGTTTCTGCTTCTGGAGTATCGTAGAGAAAATGAATTCTAGAATCTTCTGAACTGGTATATCTAGAAGCAAAGGCTGTTACAGGTGTAATATCGGTACCCTTATCGATCTTAAGGATGTATCCGCCTGTAAGTGCTGAACCCTGATTTTCTGTCTCACGCAACTTATTTATATTGATTCGATTGATATCCCGTTTTAACTTTTCCATTAAAACATAGACCCCGTCGTTCTGATCGTTCAAGTTTACCGTTACAAAACGGGTACGAGAAGCATATCTACCCATGTCTTCAGAGAGTGAATAGGTGAGTACGTTGCGCATGAGCGATTTGTCTCCGTAAGGTGCTTGTAAAATCCAGTCTTCCTCTCCGGGTAGACCTAACAAAGAAACGTCAACATCTAATTCAAAATCTTCGGTAGAACGCGTCTCAAACCCGTATTGTTTTTTCGGATAGAAATACTGCGATGACTGCCCCCTTGTCTCAATCCCTACAGGGCCTTCAAATAGAGGTTCCCCTCTATCGGTAATCTTTAAGGTAGCTCGAATTTTAGGCTCATCGGGTATGGCCACGTTTTGAGTATAAATAGCCACTAAAGGCAATGAATTTTCTGGATACTCATAAACCACCTCGCCCGACGGCTCATCGGTTATCACTTCTTTCGAGCAGCTCGACAGTAGTAGCATGATAAAACTAGTATACAGTAACGAGCGTGAAAAAGACTTCATAGAATGGTTTTGGTCAGGAATGTTAAATATAAGAACTCATTACCCTTAGAAATGAAATTCATTTAAATTTAAAGAACTAAATACCTAAAACCAATAACTATGAAGCAGTTATACCTATTGGCTTTCGCCATACTTTTCAGTGCCTGTGCCACTGCTCCAAGCGACGATCTTGGAGTAACTATCGGAGTTCAAACCTACTCGTTCAGAACTCAAGAAGATGAGAGCCCACTGGCTATATTAGAATACATTAAAGAGACAGGCATCAAGAATGTCGAACTCATGGGTAATCACGCAGAGCCATTCGCCGGGGCTCCAGCAAGCCCCATGGATGATCCTGCAAAGCGTGCCATTATGGTTAAACAATGGCGTCAGCAAGAACTTACCGAAGAAGAGGCTGAATTAGCCGTTATCCTTCGCGAAGAAATGACACAATTCAATGCTGATTTAGCAAAATGGCGCTTAGAAGTAGATTTTGGAAAGTTTGAGGAGTTACGCGATTTATACGCAGCCAGCGGAATTTCAATCTACGCTTTCAAACCCTCTGTCTTCGGAAAAAACAACTCCGATGAAGATATTCGTTATGGGATGAGGGCTGCCAAGGCTCTTGGAGCAAATCATGTAACGGTTGAACATCCTGAAGATGATGAGCACACCGCTCGACTAGGTAAGATTGCCGAAGAAGAAGGAATGCTTATGGCTTATCATGGGCACATGCAACAAACCCCTACGCTTTGGGATACGGCACTTGAGCAATCAACAGCCAACCGAATGAATCTAGATTTCGGACACTACATCGCTGCCGAAAACGAGAATCCACTACAGATCATCACCGAAAAGCATGCATCAATCGCAAGTATGCACCTTAAAGACCGTCAAAAAAAATCAAATGGTGGTGGAAACCTAATGTGGGGAACCGGAGACACCCCTATCGCCGAGGTAGTTACCTTAATTCGCGATAACGGATACACCTTCCCAATCACCGTTGAACTCGAATATGACATCCCTGAAGGCTCAGATGCTGTTCAGGAAGTGAAGCGCTCCTATGAGTACATTAAAAATATTTTGAAGCCATAAAAAAGCTACTTCGCATACTCTGTTTACTAATACTATCTCCTGTCTTTGGGCAGGAGATAGCTGTTTTATCCTATAATATTAGATACAATAGTTCTGGTGACGGGCTCGATCTGTGGGACCTTCGAAAGGCTGAATTAATAGAGCAGATCAAACAAATCGCTCCAACCAGTTTCGGGGTTCAAGAAGCTACCTACACTCAAATGCAAGACCTACTAACTGGTCTTACCGAATACAACTATGTCGGAGTAGGAAGAGACGATGGTAAAACCAAGGGGGAATTCAGTGCTATCTTCTTTAAGAAAGACGAGCTTAGATTGATCGAAGAGTCTACCTTTTGGCTCTCTGAAACGCCTGAAAATGTCTCGGTCGGATGGGACGCTGCCCTACCCCGCATCTGTACTTACGCACTTTTCGAACACCAAGAATCTAAGCGCAAATATTGGCACTTCAACACTCACTTTGATCATATGGGCGTCAGCGCTCGGGCTGAATCGGCTAAACTGATTGCTTCGAAAATAGGGTCTCTCGTAGATGGCGAAGAAGCCGTAGTCTTAAGTGGTGACTTTAATGCAGAGCCTCAAGAGGAACCCATTTTAGTATTGAGAAATAACTTTCAAGACCCGCTAGAAACAGTGAACCTCAGGGGACCTGTAGGCACCTTTAATGGATTTGATTTAGATGCAAATCTCGATCGCCGAATTGATTACATCTTTTATAATAGGGTTAGACCGATCGAATACCAGCATCTAGATACCAAACGCTCAAATAACCGCTGGATCTCAGACCACCTACCCATATATTTTAAGTTCAAGTTAGATGAATAGCAATCAAGGTTTCAGTAGAATTCTCGACCTTTGAGCGCTATGAAAATGAACACCCTTTTATTCTCGATCTGCTTGGTTTTTGCAGTTACCCTTCAAACAGCTGCTCAAAAAAACACCAACGACTCGCTACCCACCGTTGAATTACAAGAAGTAGAAATCAGTGCTTTTCGAGCAAAGACGAGTGTGCTTAACGCTCCCATTTCTCTAAGTGTTGCGAAAATACCGGCAAATTGGTCAGGCCCCTCTCGATCTCTACAAGAATACCTGACCAATATCCCTGGAGTGCTCACTTTAAATAGCAGTAACTATGCCCAAGACCTGCGAATCTCAATTAGAGGTTTTGGAGCTCGAGCCGCCTTCGGTATTAGAGGTATTAAACTAGTGGTCGACGGCATTCCCGAAACTACACCCGATGGTCAAGGACAGCTCGACAATCTCCCACTAAGCCTTATTCGTGAAATTTCAGTCATACGGGGCCCGAGCGCACTTCGCTATGGAAACGCTTCAGGCGGAGTAATTGCTATCAATACCCTTTCGCCGGGAGGCGAGAAATTGAATTCAGTAAGTGTGTTGACGGGGGGCTTTGGTCAACGACAAGTATCAAGCACTCAAGGTTTCGGGAATAAAAATAACAGCTATCTTCTGCATTACACCCACCAAAAAATCGGTGGTTACCGAGCACATTCTGAAGCAGAAAATAACATCTTCAATTTCAGGTCAAAGCATAAAATTTCTGAGAGAACGAACCTCAACATTCAGCTAAATCACACCTCAAGCCCAGTAGCAAAAGATGCTGGGGGATTGACTTTAGAAGAATTTGAGAGCGAGCCCATGCAAGCAAGAGCGCTTAATGTAAAGTATAATGCGGGCGAGCGATTAACGCACTCAAAATTAGGATTGGCACTTAATGGGTCAACTAAAAGAGGCGTAGATTACAACTCTTACGGATTCTATTCGCGCCGCGATTTCGATGCCCTACTCCCTTTCACTAATGGTGGAGGAGTTTCACTAGAGCGAACTTATCGTGGCCAAGGAAGTTCAATCACTATTCAAACCGGCAACCTAAAATGGCAACTCGGTTACGATTGGGCAAGTCAAAAAGATTTTCGCGAGCGTTTTGCCAATAATAGCGGAACGCGTGGAGAGCAAAGCTTAAACCAATTCGAAAAATTCGAAAGTTTAGGTGGGTACCTCATTGCCGATTGGCGCCTTGGCAACCTTCTTTTAAATGGAGGCCTTCGATACGACAAAAATAAGCTTGGCCTTGATGACCAATTTTTAAGTGACGGTGATGATGGTAGTATCATTCAGCTTAATGCTTTGAGTCCTCAATTAGGCTTTACCTACAATGTCACAAGCCACTGGAGTATTTATGGCGGATATGCATTAGGTTACGAAACACCTACACTCAGTGAACTATCGGCCACCCCAATCGGAGAAGGCGGATTCAACCAAAGCCTAGATATTCAAAAAGCGAGCCAGTTCGAACTCGGCCTTAGATACCAGCAAGAAAAAATTAAAGGGTCTTTGGTTTGGTTTCGTATAAATACTCAAGATGATCTATTACCGTATGAATCAGCTAGTTTTCCGAGTCAAACACTTTATCAAAATGTAGGGACCACAAAAAGGAACGGGTTTGAATTAAATGGACAATGGAAGATATGGCCAGAAACCTTACTCAATGCAAATTATAGTACAATCAACGCTCGTTTCACTAATGGAAATCTAAATGAAAAGTATCTGCCTGGTATTGCCAAGGATTTCGGCTCAGTACAACTTCAACAGAACCTCAAAAGCGATGCTTCAATTAAATTGGGCAGTATCTATCGTGGAAATATTCATGCTAACAACGATAATACAGTAACTATACCTAAAACAATCATCCTTAGTCTTGAGGCAAGCAAAGGGTTCAACCCATTCAAATTAACCGCTGGGATTCAAAATGTATTGAACAAGCAATATTCAGATAACGTAAGAATTAATGCATTTGGAGGGCGTTATTACGAACCGACAATCGCCCGACAAGGTTTTGTAAGAATGCGTTATCAACTTTAATTAGAAATTAAAAAATATCGGAAATCCCGTATAATACACTAATAATTAACAAATTCGTTATATTCGTAAGCTTCATTATATGGAATATTCGTTATTTCATATTATGTTTGTGACGTATATCAATACCAAACCAGAATTATGAAAAAATTACTTTCTTTCGTTTTAGCAGGTACACTGCTTGTTTCTTGCGCTGATTACGACGATCGTTTCGATAGTCTTAACCAGGCATTAACCGAATTAGAAGCAGAGAATGCTGCTCTTGAGGCACAAATCGCTGCAATGCAGGGAGCTAGTGCTCAAGCTGCTCAAGCTACTGCTGCCAAATTAGCTGAATTCCAAGCTGCTGTTGGAGGCATCGTTGTTGCTCTACAAAACCTAGGAGATGCTAGTGCCGCAACTATTGCACAAGTTTCAGCTGTTATTGCACAAATTTCAGCTTTGGCTGATTTAGTTGCTTCGAATACAGCAACCCAAGCAGAACTAGACGCTGCAATCGCTGAAATCCAAGCTTTATTAGATCTTATTAATGAAAATGTTATCCACCATTCGGGAGGAGGATCTACTTCTTCTTCAGGAACTGAGCACCACTCAGGTGGAGGTCATCACCATTCAGGTGGAGGATCTACTAACGGATAATCATCAAACGACTAAAAAGAAATCATGAAAAAACTTATCACACTTATTTTTACGGCTGTACTTCTAGTATCATGTACTGATTATGATAGCCAGTTCGATCAAGTAGATGCTAAAATCAAAGAATTAGCTGCGGCTAATGCTTCACTCGAGGCAGAACTCGCTGCTATGGCTGCTCTAAACGCTTCAGTTTCAGCTCAAACAGCTGCCAAACTAGCCGAGTTCCAAGGAGCAGTTGGTGATATTGTAGCTACTTTACAAGCTTTAGGTACTGCTAGTGCGGCTACCATCGCACAGATGAATGCAATTATTGAGCAAATCTCTGCTCTAGCTGCTCAAGTAGCTTCTAATAGTGCTTGTGCATCGGATATTCGCGAAGCGATTGCTGCGATTGAAGACGCATTAAATAAATTAAATGAAAACGTACTTCACCACTCAGGTGGAGGAGCTCACCATTCAGGTGGAGGATCTTTGGATCTATTCCCAACAACAGCTACAGACAATGGTGATGGTGCTCTGAACTTGACTGTTGCAGTCCCTTGCGGAACTACAATGTTACGTTTATCAGGTCCATGGTGGGGATGGAATCCTGCAGGAGGTCCTGTTGGTGTTGACAATGGTGATGGTACATTTACATTCACTTTAGATCCAGCTCCAACCGAGAACATGGAATATTTATACACTACAGATGGAGTTTCTTACGAAAATCTTATCGACAACGCACAAAATGCAGAGTGTACTGATCGTGTTGAAGGTGGACGTTTCAATACAGACTACTTCGGGTACGCTAACCGTATTTGGATTGTAGGTTCAGGCGACCAAGCTGAGACTTATGACTCTTGCTCAATTGATACCATCGACTAAAAAAAGAAAGTATTTATATACGATAAAAAGGCCGCTCATTCGAGTGGCTTTTTTTATATCTTCAGGTCATGAACAAACCCTTAACTCTGCTGGTTGCTTGCTTACTATTTGCAACAAGTATATCAAACGCCCAATCAACCATCGGTACAAGAGGGCTTGTTAAAGCCCCTACTGCCCGTATGTTTGAAGATGGAACACTTGCCCTAGGTGCAGCATTTATCCCCCCTGGTTATCATAAGAGAACTTTCGGGTCCAAAAAAGGAGATGTAGTACCTAACGCCGGTCTCAACACCTTCGTTACCGTTAACCTATTCCCTTTCATGGAAATTATGTTTCGGTATTCTCACGAAATCAATCTACCGGTAACACCCATTACCCAGTATTTTCCAGACAGAATGTTCACTGCACGCTTTAAGCTTCTGAATGAAACCGAGAAGTGGCCAGCGGTGGTTTTGGGAATGCAAGATGTAGTTGCATTTTTCGACACCAATGCTGCGGGAGGAGGCTCAACCCCTAACTTCGCTTCTACTTATTTAGTGGCTACTAAAAATTTCAACTACAAAGGGTTTAACATAGACACTACATTAGGCTACGGCTCAGATATCGGAGACATTCCCGCCAAAGAATTTAGAGGTATATTCGGTGGCGTTGAAATCACCACGCCTTATTTAGAAGACACTCAGTTGTTATTAGACTACGATGCTACCTATATCAATATAGGAGTTCAGAAGCAATTCTTTAAGAGACTTCACACGATGGTTAGCTATTATCCGAATTACCAAAAAGTTGGGTGGGTTCTCGCCTATCGCTATAAAATGTACTAGACATGAGAAACCTAATCTTAACCCTACTACTTATTACAGCTAGCGCCAACCTTCAAGCGCAATGTGATTTAATTACGCCACTAGCTGAAGAAGGTTTTGAAAACCTCATTCAAACCAATGAGGATGGAGAATTACAACTCCACTATGAAAATCGCAGATACCGTTTTGAAGGCCTTGCCCTACAAAAGGTTTTAGAGATCATCGCCGACACTCCTTGTCTAAGTAATTCGATTACACTTATCATCTATAACAAAGGAATTCCCGTAACAGAAATCGGTACAACTAAAGCGCTCATAGATGATTTGATTAGTGGAACTATATCTGCTAAGGAGTTTACAAGCAGTTCAAGTTTTGATTTTACTACTAAGAAAAAACCAAAAGAGAAGACTACTCAAAGCTCTTATTTAAAATCAGACCTAGCCGTTGGGGCTCGAACTGATTACCTATTGGGGAATTTTGATAACCCTATTCGTTGGACACCCATGTTTCTCCCAAGTCTTCAATCAACGATAGCTAAAGGAACTCAAATCAACACCACCTTCGGAGTGGTTTTATACGACGACCTATACAATTGGGAAACTTCTCGTTTTAGATATGCATTTGCCTCACATAACGGACGTTTGCCTGGTGGCATATTTACAAGACTAAGTGCCGGGTACTTCGAACAAACCCAATACGGCATCGAAGGTCATGCAACTAAGTTCTTCTTTGGTGATCAGCTTCGACTAGATTTAAATCTATCTCTTACTGAAAATCGCTTTTTAGACACCCCTCCTGGGAGAAGGGCCATCGATAAGAACCATTTCAGCTATGGGTTTAAGGCAACCTACCGCTATACTCCATGGACAACCGATTTAAGCATTCACTACGGCAGGTACATTTTCGACGATACCGGTTACACGGTATTATTACAACGTCAGTTTAATGAAGTATTTATTGGCTTTTTCATGAGAGAGGTAGATCAGCAAATTGTAGGATCATTCGGAACCCTCTATGACCGTAACTACGGATTTCAATTCACGGTACCGATAGGGACTAAAAAGCACTTAAAACCTAATTATTTCAGACCTAAAACCGATGAGCAGTACACGCTTGATTACAACTATACCGGTGGGGTTAGTATTGGACGACGTATTTACGCTCCAGGGACAGTGATTGCTGAATTAGAGGAGTATTATCCCTCTACCCTTCAAAGAGCACTTGAAAGTCTGTTTAAAGGGCACTAAGCACCTCTTTAAGCGCATCTCTCCATGGTCTCATTGCAATGCCATACGTGAAAAGTAGTTTTTCGGTAGAAAGCACTGAGTACTTCGGTCTTGGAGCAGGTGCATTAAAGGCCTCAGTAGTGGTATCATTCACGGTAACCGAAAGCTCCTTTTGGTTAAATATCTCTCTCGCAAAATCAGCCCAACTGCACTGTCCAGCATTTGAAACATGAAATAACTCTGGAATATCTGGCAAGCCCGATTGAATCATTTGAAATACCACCCGCGCTAAATCTAAGGCTGAAGTAGGCGCACCGATTTGATCATTAACTACGGATAGCTCTGAGCGATCGGCCCCTAAACGCAACATGGTCTTGCAAAAGTTATGACCAAAAGGAGAATACAGCCAGGAGGTTCTAATAACGAGGGCAGAAAGTGCAGACTGCAGAATCACCTCCTCTCCGGCCAATTTAGAAGCTCCATAAATTGACTTAGGTCCTGTAAAATCATCTTCAGAATA
>Ga0209138_1002758_pt1 | contig 13193 bp, 8 predicted proteins | sample SaaInl3SG_22_DNA_FD_184645 | JGI IMG/M metagenome (GOLD analysis project Ga0209138, IMG submission 184645) | Marine microbial communities from expanding oxygen minimum zones in the Saanich Inlet - ESP_153SG_22_DNA (SPAdes) (version 2) | ecosystem: Environmental > Aquatic > Marine > Intertidal...
ATCACACCAATGAGTACAGCTTTTTCCAAATTAACATTCACTTTTTCTATCATAGCAGTTGCAAAATTAAACATTAATAAAGAGACAGTAAGAAAATTTCAAATGAAAAGAGATGTCTTGCATTTTGTCGATTATTTCTGTATTTAATCTATTTTTTCTATTTGCTTTGTTCAATATGTTATGATTTTGTTAAATTCAAAAATATAACGAATTTACAAGATGAAAAATATTACAACTTCACTTTTTTGCTTACTTTTTTCTGTTTATTGTTTTGGACAATGTTCCCATACCTTTAACATGGCTGACTCATACGGCGATGGTTGGAATGGAGCTACAGTAAATATTATTGTTAACGGAGTAATTGCTTTGGAAGGAGCTACCATCACTGGAGGAAGTTCTGGATCAGAAACTTTTGAAGCGGCGACTGGAGACACTATTGAACTTGATTGGACCAGTACTGGGTCTTGGCCAGGTGAAATTTCCTGGACTATCGATGATGGTGAAGGTACTCAGATTTCTAGTGGTAATACATCAAATACTAATGGTGGAACAGCATTTTGCCCACCACCAACTCCTTGTTCCCACACTTTCAACATGGCTGACTCATACGGCGATGGCTGGAATGGAGCTACAGTAAATATTATTGTTAATGGAGCAATTGCTTTGGAAGGAGCTACCATCACTGGGGGAAGTTCTGGGTCGGAAACTTTTGAAGCGGCGACTGGAGATACTATTGAACTTGATTGGACCAATACTGGGTCTTGGCCTAGTGAAATTTCCTGGACTATAACTGATGGTGGAGGTACTCAGATATCAAGCGGTAACACATCAAATACTAATGGTGGAACAGGAAATTGTCCTGATTGCTTACCTCCGTCTGGCTTTACCTTAGACAGTGTGTCTACAACAGGTGCAGTTGTTTCATGGACCGGAGGAGATGCAACATCTTGGGAATATGAACTCGTTATAGCTGGAGAAACTCCAACTGGTGTTGGAATAGCTACAACAACTAATCCACTAACAATTACAGGTTGTTACTCAAATACAGCCTACGACTTATATATTAGGACTGACTGCGGTGGAGTTTACAGCAGCTGGGTGGCAATGAGTTTTACTACAAGCCCTGCTTGTGGGGATACAATTTATGATACTGGCGGTGCTAACGATAACTATAGTAATAATGAATTAATAACAGTTACAGTATTTCCAGAAAATCCTGGTGATGTCGTTACGTTTACATTTACCTTTTTTGATATAGAAAATAACTTTGACTTCTTGTATGTTTATAATGGGCCGAACACTTCTTCTCCTTTGGTAGGAACGTACACTGGTAATACCATCCCTGACCCCGTAACATCCACAGATGATACAGGAGCATTAACTTTTGTATTTGAAAGTGATAATAGTTTAAATGATTTTGGATATGCGATTGCTACATCTTGTGCGCCTCCACCAACTTGTTTAGCACCTACGGGACTTGCAATATCAAATATTGGTGGCGCTACAGCTGATTTTGATTGGAATTCATTTGACGGCAACCAGTCTTGGGAGTATGAAGTGGTACCAACTGGAGAGCCTGCTCCAACTGCTAGTGGTACATTCTCTGCGATAAATTCAACAACCCTAACCGATTTGGAATTTCTTACCACATATGATGTTTATGTAAGAGCGTTTTGTGGTGATGAAGATGGGTATTCACTATGGTCGGGACCAGTGACATTTACTACAACTCAGCAAACAGACTACACTGTTGATTGTTCACTAGGTGAACCAGTCAATATAAATTACTGTTACACTAACAGTGATACTACATATTGGTTATTTACCTCTACTGATGGATTTCCTCTAAAAATAGAATTTAATGCAGGTACTATTGAAGGGTTCTGGGATGATCTTACAATTTATGATGGTCCTGACAATACATTCCCTGTTCTATTCAATAATAACGGTGCAGACATTGAAGATTTTACAGACTTAGTTATAGAATCAACATTTCCAGCAGTTTATGTTGAAGTCGACTCTGATACTTCTGGAAGTTGTGAATCTTCTTTTGGATATACCCCATGGGATTTTGATGTATCTTGTAAAACATGTATCACTCAAACTGTTGAATTTTCAATTGATGGTGCTTGTGAACCTACACAAGAGTTTTACATCAATGCCAACATCACAGATATGGGTGATGCTATGAATCTAGAATTAACAGATAATCAAGGAAGTTCTGCTCAAACTACAACACAAACAGGTATTGTTACTTTTGGGCCATACCCTGCAAATGAACAAGTTGTTATCACTGTGGTTAACAGCGACGACACAAGTTGTTCTGTGGAGAGTGATGTATTAACATTCTTGTGTCCACCACCGCCAAACGATTGTTCAATTGTCTACGCTGGAGAAGATACAACATTTTGTAGTGATGGTAGCACAGCTACTACCCTAACTGCATCTTACCATTTATTTGGACAAGACACAACATCATACGATGTCACAGTTCAAGAAAATTGTCCAACACCAAACTTATCTGGCGGAACACCAACCAGTATAAATACGGACGATGTTTGGTCTGAAGTGATTGACCTTGGTTTTGAATTCTGCTTCTTTGGAGAAACTTATAGCCAAGTCTTAGTTGGTTCTAATGGTATGCTTTCTTTTGAACTAGAAAATGCAGAAACTGGAAATGGATGGGACTTACAATCTTGGACCAGTTCTAGTCCAGATACTCTGCCTAACAGTTCAAACCCAACAATTTCTGAAGCTAACATTTTTGGTGTTGGTCATGACATTGACCCTTCTGAATGTGGTGAGATTAATTATATGATTTTGGGTAGTGCTCCAGCACGACAATTTGTAGTTAATTACCACGAAGTCTGCCACTTTGGTTCTAGCTGTTCTGATTATACCTCTACGTCACAAATTATCTTGCATGAATCATCAAATGTTATAGATGTAAATATTATAGACAAGCCAACTTGTACAGATTGGAACGATGGATTGGCCGTTGTAGGTATTCAAAATATAGATGATACTGTTGCCTTTACAGCTCCAGACAGAAACACAGGGGTATGGGAAACTTCTAATGAATTCTGGAGATTCTCACCATCAATTGGTGAAGCAAACTACAACTTTGGATGGTATGATGGTGATACTTTAATTAGCACTGAAGATACAGTATCTGTATCGCCAGACGTTACAACAACATACACTGCTGCTGTAACTTACAACCTTTGTAATGGAGGTACGTCTACAGTTACTGATTCTGTAGTGGTTGAAATTGCACCTACGCCAGTACCTGTTCCAGTAGAAGATGAAATCCAAACTTGTATTGGTGAAGATCTTATATTAGAAGTCAATGTAGATTCTTCACAAGAATCACCATATTTAATTTATTATTGGACCTACAATAATATTGACGTACAATTTGGCCCAGAAAATACATACACTGTCCCTGCGTATTCAGATGAATATGGAGAATATATTGTGACTGCATACAATGAAGAAACAGGGTGTTTTTCAAGTACATCTATATTTGTGTCAACTTATCTAAATCAAAATTGTGTTGATATCCCACAAGGAATATCACCTAATGGTGATGGGTATAACGATTGTTTAATTTTGGATCATTTGGAAGCACAAGAGGACATCATTAAGGCTGAAATCTATAACAGATATGGCGTAAAAGTCTTTGAATTGAATGATTATGTTGATCACTGGTGTGGACAAGATGCGAGTGATGGAAATTTAGACTCTGACGAATTATTGCCTGTAGGCACATATTTTTATGTTATACAATATGCATCTGAACGTGAACCAACAATCAGTTGGATATATCTTAATTACTAACTAATAACAATACAATGAAAAAATTATTTCTAATATTTTTTGCCGTACTCATTGCACAGCAAGTTTCTGCTCAGCAGGACCCACAGTATACACAATATATGTATAATATGAATATTATCAACCCCGCCTATGCAGGGATTTCAGAAGGGCTATCCATTGGGGCATTGTACCGAAGCCAATGGGTGGGCTTGGATGGAGGTCCTGAAACTTATACGTTTAATATTCATTCGCCGGTTGGAAAGCAGTTAGCTCTTGGATTTTCTGTAATTTCGGATAAAATTGGACCTGTTAAAGAAACAAATGCTTATGTAGATGCATCTTACACCATCCCTACAGGTATGGAAACACGACTTGCTTTTGGTGTCAAAGGAGGTTTTACATTTCATGATATTGCTATTTCTGAGACTCAAATTAATGTGATTGATCAAGGAGATCCGTTCTTCGCTAGTGCAATCAATGAAACATCACCAAATATTGGAGCTGGTGTTTATTTTTACAAGCCTAATAAATATTACATCTCTGTTTCTGTTCCTAATATTTTAAATGGTGTGCATCTAGATGCAAATGGCAAAAAAATTGGCTCAGAATCTGAACATATGTTTGCAGCACTTGGATATGTTTTTGATTTATCTGAAAACTTCAAACTAAAACCACACGCGCTACTTAAATATGCATTTGATGCTCCAATGAGCTATGATATCAATGCCAATTTGTTTATGTTTAATTTGGTTGAAGTTGGCGTTGGTTATCGTCTTGAGGATTCTTTTAGTGGAATGATTAATTTCCAAATCATGGAAAACCTTCGTATTGGATATGCATATGATGCAATTCAGTCCGATTTGGATATTGTAACAAATTCTTCACATGAAGTTTTTATCAATTTTGATTTTAATTTCTCATCCAAAGTTTCAAGATCACCTCGTTATTTCTAAAAATTTAAGCTAAGTATATTATCATGAAAAAATATAATTCAATTTTTATAATCATTTTAGTCACTGGCTTATTTGCCAATGCACAATCTAATGCTACCAAAAGAGCCGATAAACTCTTCTCCAAATTTGAGTTTGTTGAAGCTGCCAAGGCATATGAAGATTTAATCTCTAAAGGAGATGGAGATGCGTATGTATATGGAAAACTAGCTGACGCATATTACAATGTATTCAATACTGTTGAAGCAGAAAAATGGTATGCAAAAACTCTTGAAACATCTGAGGCTCCTGAAATAATTTACAGGTATTCTCAAATGTTAAAAGCCAATGGAAAGTACGAAGAGTCTAACACTCAAATGGCAAAATTTGCATCTATGCGTCCTGCAGACCATAGAGCAATTGCATTTGTTGAGAATCCAAACTACTTGCCTAAGATTCTTGAAAAAGGAAAAAAATTCAACGTCCAAGACGCAGGCATAAATACTGCATACTCCGATTTTGGGGGAACACTAAACGATGGTAAATTATATATTACCTCTAGTCGGAATGATGAAGGTATAAATTATGGATGGAACAAAGAACCTTTTTTAGATATTTATACCGCAACAAAAAACAATGATGGTTCTTTCCAGAGACCTGTTGCAGTAGAAGCTCTAAACACAAAATACCATGAAGGTGTAGTTTCTTTCTCTCCGGATGGAAACACTATATATTTCTCTAGAGAAAGTTATTATGACAAAATTTTTGAGAGAGATTCTTTATCAAGAAATAAGTTTAGTGTCCTAAATTTATACAAATCAACCAAAGAAGAGGATGAAAACTGGAGCAAAGCTGAAGCGCTTTCATTGAATTCTGAAAACTATTCTGTAAAAAATCCAGCGGTAAGCCCTGACGGAAAAACCCTATTTTTCGCATCAGATATGGCCGGTGGAATGGGACAATTTGATATTTGGTCTGCACCAATTAATGATGATGGCACTGTTGGAGAGGCCACAAACTTGGGGCAAAAACTAAATACTGAGGGGCAAGAAATGTTCCCTTTTGTCAGTTCAGACAATACACTATATTTTTCGTCTGATGGTCATTTGGGCCTTGGTGGAATGGATGTCTTTTTTGCAAAACTTGTAGACGGAAAAGTAGGTCCTATTAGAAACGTTGGAATCCCAGTAAATGGAAATGCAGATGATTTTGCCTTTAGTATCAATGACCAAACAGGAGAAGGTTTGGTGTCTTCCAACCGTGAAGGTGGTGCAGGAAGCGATGATGTTTACGCCGTAAAAGTATTACAACCAATTTGTGATGTTTTAGTTACTGTAACTGTAAAAGACAGTGAAACTGGACTTATTCTAGTAGGCGCTTCTGTAAATGTTTTAGACTCTGATGGCAATGTTGTTAGCACAAAAATTACTTCTGATAAAGGTGAAGTAAACTACATTATTGAATGTAACACTGATTTGAGTTTAAGTGCTACAATGGATGAGTACGAAAGTGGAACTGGAAGTATTGAAGGTACTAGCGAAGAAGAAGTCTCAACAGAAATTCTTTTGGATCCTATAGATGAAATTATTTTGGCCAATAAAGTCATGCTAAACCCAATTTATTTTGATTTTGATAAATCCAACATCACAGCGCAAGCGGCTTTTGAATTAGATAAATTGGTACAACTCATGAATAAGTACGAATCTATTGTAATCCGAGCAGAATCCCACACAGATTCTAGAGGAAGTGAAAAGTACAATCAGAGTTTATCGGAAAAACGGGCTTTGACTACTGCTCAATATGTGGTTTCAAAAGGAATTGACGCTAGTAGAATAACTGGAGTAGGCATGGGTGAAACTAGTCCTGTAAATGATTGCGGATCAAAGTGTAATGAAGATGAACATCAATTGAATAGACGCTCAGAATTTATTATTCTTGAAGGTAATCCGAATGATAAATAGATTTTTAAAACCTCCACAATTTGTGGGGGTTTTTTTATACTGCTTTAGAAAGAATAAAAGATAAAAGATAAAGAGCAAGTAGAAATACAATTAAAGTATAAGAAGAGTATGGTTTTGGTCCTTTTGTATTCCTTGACATTAAAATGTTTCTTTTTTTTCCATTGTAACTCATCCAGTTTTTAAAAAAAATAAAGCCTATAATCCCTACAGAAACAATCCATAGGCTCTTTGAATCCATAACATTAAGTTTCATTTGTCTGGAAAACTTCAAAAAAAAGATTCCAAACAATAAACATAAAGCGACTTGAAAAATAGAGACATACAAACGTGCAAATCGTGCAGCTAGTCTAGGTTTGTATTGTTTTACTTGATGAAAAACAGAGAGGTATAATTTATCGAAAAGATTCATGTTCTAAATGTATAAAAAAACCTGTGAGTTCTCACAGGTTTTTTTATTTAGATAACTTAAAATTAATTTTGAACTAATACTTGAAAATCATCAATTTCAAAAGTCCCTGTATAATCATCTCCACCACCAGTGTACTTTAAAGCTACATATGCATTACCACTATATGAACTTAGATCTGATAGTCCTGAATCTACCCAGTTTTGATAAAATTCAGCATCAGAAACAATATTAGCATTAAGTGTGTTCCAAGTAGAGGATTCTATGGTTGCTTCGCTACCATCCCAATCTGTGGAAATTAGAACTTCCAATTCACTATTATCACTGAAACTATTAGATGACTTAAACTTTACAAATTCAGCACCTTGAGCATCCAAATCTATGGCTGGAGTAATTAGCCATACAATATTACTTGAATCACCACTATTGTAAGCACTCATATAAGCTATTTTACTGCCAGAGTTTTGATTATCATTAGTTGTTTTTGCACGCCATTTTCTGTTACCTTCCTCATTATAATTAGTCCAATCACCCGAAATATTACTATAATTCGAATAAGATTGAAAATCATCTTCAAAAATGGCAGAAAAATCATTTATATCTAATAATTCACAACGGCTATCATTCATTTGAACATCTTCAGTAGTATTTAGCGCTAAAACTAAATCACTACCGTTGTATGTTTTTGAAACAATACCTGAAATTGAACCACCACCTGCAGGTAGCGTTTCATTCTTAAAGCTAGCAAATGAGCTTGTTTCTATCAAAAATGTAGCATACTCAAATCCTGAACAGCGCTGTACTGTACGTTGTGTGTCGTAATCGTCTGTTGAAGCAACGTACGATTCTCCAATTTCATTGGTTGGAAATTCAACATTGTCAAATGCAACAAAAATACCGATGTCGTCTGAAGATAAGGATGTTACTGTTTTTGGCACGATAGCTTCTGTTGTTGCTGAACGGAACAAATACATCGGCACCTCATTAGCAGTTAGAGCTTCTACTTCGCCATCTCCGTTTACAGCACCACCAATAGTAAACACGCCATCGCCACTATTAGCTTCTCCTAAATAAAGATTCTTTAAGGAAATATAAACCTCTCTACCAATATTAAATTGATTGTATGAATCCACTTGATTTAATGAAATTTTTACAGCATCTGTAGCATCTTGTGGCGCATTTTGAATAAAGAATTCTTTGTAAAAGTTCCCTGTAGCATCAGAAGATGATACGTATCCTTTTACTGCAATGTCAGAAGTAATTGCAGTGGCGTCGTCATCAGATTGAAACTGAGCTTTTAGCTCTCCAATTGAAATTAATTGTACCTCTCCAGTATCAATTTGAGAAAGAAGTGTATTTAAGTTTTGATTTTCTTCAGTTCCAACACTTGATGGAACTTCAAACTCGTCGTCCTGTACACAGGCAACGAAAGCAACTGATGCGAAAATTGTTGCTGCTAGTGTTTTAAAGTTTATTGTTTTCATTAGTTTAAAATTAATGTTCATTTTTAGTTTTTTTTAAAATCTGAAGTTTAGGTTTAAGAAATAGGTTGGCCCTCTTCCGTACCAATATTTTGGTCCAAAAACACGCTTAGGATTGCCTGCGTCTTCTTTTAAAGATTGATAGTTGGCGCTACGCCCTTGTTCGAAACCACCAGATTTATATTTTTGGTCAAAAATATTGTTTAAGCTTACAAATAAACTGACGTAGTAGTCGCCTATTTTCCAGGATTTTCCACCAACGGCATTGATTACCATATAGTCTTCAAATCTTTCTTGACGTAATAATTCTCTCGCCAAGTCTGGGTCGTAATCGGAAAAAGGTAAGCCATCCGTATCTAAATAAAAATTTTGTGTTCTTGTCAATGGAGAAACATCGACATATGTGTTTGCAAAGAAATTGGCTGTTGTGCCAAACCACCAATAATTTGGATCTCTGTACTCAAAACCAATAGAAGCAGCTTGTTGCGGTCCTCCAGCAATTTTATAATCTTTCAGATTTGCTTGACCAAAATTTAGTCCTTCAACAAAATCACTTGATGTTAGTACCAAATTTGGATTATTGTCATAAGTAAATTGACCTACTGAAGCAACACCTGTCAACTTGATGGTTGGTGTCACTTGAGCTTCAATTCCAAATTCTAACCCTAGGTGTCTTTTATCTATCCCTTGAAGGATCTCTTGTACAAAGGCAGTTCCTTGATCTACTCCGCTAATTCCATCGGCAAAGTAAAATGAAACTTCATTGGCATCTTGCATTTGCGTATAATACCCTGTCAATCTTGCTTTTACTGATGAAGACCTAAATACATAATTGGCATCAAATGAAGTGATTTTTTCTTCTGTAATATCAATTCCAGATTGATCACCTACAATAGCATGGTTTTCTCGAGAGTTTGTAAAAGTGTTTCGAATCGTTGGTGCTTTAGTTAAATAGCCTGCATTTACATTAAAAATATGCTTTCCTGAGAATTTATAAGTAAATCCACCTTTTGCACCCAGTCCTGTAAATGAAAGCTTACGCCCTTTTCCATAAGAATTATCAGCATAAGTTTCAGATTGGTACAACCCTTCACGCTGATATTCTGTAGCGGTATAACTTCCTGCCAAAAAGAAATCTACCTTGTTGTATTTAAATTGTGCCTGAAGAAAACTACTTAAAACATTAGCATCAATGTTATAGTTGTATCGGAACGTGTCTCCCTCTCCAACAACTTGATTTGGGTTTTGTAAATCAAATTGTACTTGATCAAAGGAATCTATATTGAGGTAGCCTGTATTGCTACCTAACATATCCATAATTTCTGCAAAATTGTGCGATTTTAAACGTTTGTAATTTACAGCTGCATTTAAAGTAACTTGTTCTGATAGTTCAGATTCTAAAATTGTATTTGCTGAGAATTGTTGATCATCACTTCGATCTTCATACAAAATGTAAGCGGCATAGTCGCCATTGATATTGTTGGTCAAGTTGGCGTCATAAATTCGATTCCAATTGACTTGACCACCGTTTCTAAATGATTGTTCTGCTAGGTATGCTCCTGCATAATCTGGGCCATCTGTATCTGCCAAAAAGTAACTTGGAAGGCCTTGATAATAGGCTGGAGTTGGATTGGCTCCACCTGCATAGTCCAAACGGCTATTTCCTAATTCTCCAAATTGGTATGCGATGTTTGTATTTAAGGTTGTTTTGTTGGAAACGTCCCAATAATGATTCAGCATCAAAACAGGCTCTGCTATACGTCGGATACGAGAATTTCGTTTTTCGCCATCGTGCCACCCCCAATATTCATTGTAAGTAATCCCTTTAAGGTCAAATACTTCTTGAGTATTTGGTGAAGATTTTCCACGGCGATTTGGTGTATAAATTCCTACAAAATTTAAACTGTGTTTGTCATTGATTTTCTTTTCAACAGAAGCAAAAAATGAATTTGCATCATAGAAAGTTCCGTCTTGAAATCCTTCATCACCCCAACGTCTACCAATAGAAAAAGCATAAGACCATCCACCTTCAACCAAACCTGAAGCATAGGTAGCCATCAAACGATTGGTGTAACTTCTGTTAGACGAGGAATAAGTAATTCTACCGCCTGCTCTGTAGCTTGATGCTCTCAAGTTAATATTTGTTGAACCCAAAAGTCCTCCAAAAGTATAACTTGATGGTGCCAACCCCATGCTAAGCTCTTGACCTCTTAAGACATCGTTCAGGCCTCCCCAATTGCTCCACTGAGGTCTTCCGTTAAAGATTTTATTCATTTCAATGCCATTCATTAAAACATTTCCATTTTCAGAATTTAAACCACGAACACGAAAAAATGAAGAACTAAATTCAAAAGCAGCCGCTCTTTGAAAAATATCTTGAGATGCAGAAAGCAATCCTGAAATATTATCGGCCCCACTTGTGTCATTATTTAATTCATCGTCAGACAGAACTATGGTAAACAAATCGTCATCAGAATTGTCCAATGATAACATCATATCCTGGATGTTTAGGGTTTGACCCTCATTAACAACAATGGGGTAGCGCGCATTCAGATATCCCGCTTTACTAAGAGATAGTATTTGCTCTCCTAATGGTACACCAGCAGAAAACTGAAAAACTCCCAAATCGTCTGTATAGATCGAAAGTTTTGAATTTTCAAAACCTACCATAACACCAGCAATAGGCTGGCTTGTCAGCATGTCTTTTACTACACCTTTGACAACAGTCTGTTGAGCGAATAAAAAGTATACATTAAAACACACAAACAAAAAACTAAGAATTTGTTTTTTCATATAATATTAATTTTGTTTGACTATATATATATTAAACAAAAGTACGTTTCTTATTTTAAAATTTATACTTTTGATGTATTAAATAATAAATCTTCTTAAACTTATATTTTAGTATATGCATAAAATTCATTTCAACATCATATTATTGCTTTATTTAGTTGTTTTTACATCGACAGTTGACGCACAATCCAAGCGTAAGTTTAAGGTACATACCATTGGTTTTTATAATGTTGAAAATCTTTTTGATACCATAAATAATCCTAATAAATATGATGAAGCTAGCCCAATGATGGAGCTAAAAACAGGCCGATCTGAAGTTTATAAAAAAAAGGTTCAAAATATGGCAAATGTCATTGCAAAAATTGGTGCAAAAACATCTAAAAACACCCCTGCAGTGATTGGCCTTTCTGAGGTAGAAAACAGAAGTGTTATTGAAGACCTCGCCAATGACCCAGCACTTGTAGAAAAGGATTATGGAATTATTCATTTTGAATCTCCTGATGAGCGTGGAATAGATGTCGCGCTTATGTATCAAAAAGCACTATTTTCTCCATTAAATTCGAGTTCTCATGAACTGAAACTTAGAGATAGTGATGGCGATCGAGATTACACAAGAGATCAACTTTTGGTGAGCGGATATTTGGACGGGGATTTAATTCATCTTATTGTTAATCATTGGCCTTCTCGTAGTGGTGGCGAAGCCAAAAGCCGATCAAAACGAGAAACCGCTGCTGCATTAAACAAACGTCTTATTGACTCGCTTCAATCTATAGACCCTTATGCAAAGATATTTAGCATGGGAGATCTTAACGATAACCCAACCAATACAAGTTTAAAAAAGGTTCTTAAGGCAAAAGGCGACAAAAATCGTGTGGGTTTTAAAGGCATTTACAATCCAATGGAGTCTTTTTTTAAAAAAGGTCTTGGCTCCAACGCCTACAGAGATGCATGGAGTTTATTTGACCAAATTTTGATTACAAAACCTCTGCTAGATGACGATTATTCATCGTTTAGATTCTACAAAGCCGGAATTTTTAATGCGCAATTTTTAATTACCAAAAAAGGACAATTCAAAGGATATCCTTTCCGAAGTTTTTCTTGGGGTGGATTCACCAATGGTTATAGCGACCACTTCCCCGTTTATGTTCATGTCATAAAAGAAATTAAATAGCTTCTAGTTAGGCCAAAATCCCCATGGTATTCTAGAGAGTATAAGCACTAATGCAATGGTGTAGAAAATAGCTAAAGTCTTATATTTTGGCGCCGACAAGCGTTTCTTTTTATGTTTAGAATATCCAATAGTGATTAGCGCAACCGCAAGAATATTAATTGTAGGATGTTCCACCAAGTATAGGCGATGAACGGCAGTCTTCATAACTTCTCCAACTCCAAGCTCTGACCACGATGAAAAATGACTGGAAGTAAAATATAACACAATACCAATTAATAATTGTGTATGTGATACAATTAGTGTAAATAAAGCCACTCGAAATGTTTGTGGGTCGTATTCTTTTTTTGAAATAACTCCTGAAAGGGCTTTAATAACAGCAAGAAGTAAAACTACTAAAACAAGGTAAGCCCAAAATGAATGTACGGTTTTGATCATGATTATTTGATTTTAAGTCATACAAAAATACAAGATTTCAGCCACACACAAACAGCATAGGCGTAAAATTCATTAGCGCATGCTCTTATACAAAGAAATCAGATTTGAAGTTGAAGCATCGTGTTTTGTATCACTATTTTCAGTAAATTCATTAAGAATTTTGCCTGCTAACTGCTTACCCAACTCAACCCCAAATTG
>Ga0209138_1002759_pt1 | contig 13190 bp, 13 predicted proteins | sample SaaInl3SG_22_DNA_FD_184645 | JGI IMG/M metagenome (GOLD analysis project Ga0209138, IMG submission 184645) | Marine microbial communities from expanding oxygen minimum zones in the Saanich Inlet - ESP_153SG_22_DNA (SPAdes) (version 2) | ecosystem: Environmental > Aquatic > Marine > Intertidal...
CATTTTTTTTATTTTATGTGAATAAAGCCAAATGGAAAAAATATAACATACAAAAAATAAAACCGCACGAAAAGATATTGCACTTGCAGCAAGGAGGACTAAAAAATTTAAAATAAAATAGAGTTTAAGTTTTGTTTGTTGACTTACGACTTGATCCAATATAAATTTTTGAGGCCTATTGATTAAATCTTTTTCTTGGTCATAAAAATTATTGATGATATATCCAGAGGCAACAGCACCTAACGTAGCCAAAACGATTGTAAACAAATAGAGGTCCAACAAAACATCTAACAGCGTAGAACCTGGCGACAAAATAAAAATTGATGTCAGATACTGCGCCAAAAGAATAAGAGCAATATTATAGCCTCGAACTACAGAAAATATACTTAGCAACTTTAGCAAAGTATGTTTCTTAAAAATGTTCATGTGTTGATTTTAGAAGTTGTAAACGACTTCTAATTTATAATCAGAAAGTACTTTTTGTGCTTTTTGAATGTCTTCTGTAAAGCCCAAAATATATCCGCCACCGCCAGAACCACATAGCTTTAAGTAATACGAATTTGACTCAATGCCAGCTTGCCATATTTGGTGAAACTTTTTTGGTATCATTGGCTTGAAGTGGTTGAATACAATTTTAGACAATTGTTTTGTGTTTTGAAATAACGACTTTAAATCGCCTTTAAGAAAGTCTTCTACACAAGCATCGGTATGTTTTATGAATTGGTTCTTAATCATTTTTCTAAAGCCTTCTTGCTTCATTTTGTCCATAAAGATTTGGACCATTGGAGCGGTTTCGCCAATTATCCCACTATCCAATAAAAAAACAGCACCTTTACCTGAAGCATTTTGAGAAGGAATGCCTGTGGCTTCAATATGATCTTTGGAATTGATTAAAATAGGAAGACTTAAATAGCTATTGAGAGGGTCTAAACCTGAAGATTTTCCGTGAAAAAAAGATTCCATCTCAGAAAAGATTGCCTTTAAGGTTAACAACTTCTCGCGCGTAAGATTCTCTAGAACCGTAATTTTTTCGTGAGCATACTTGTCGTAAATTGCCGCAACCAATGCCCCACTACTTCCTACGCCATAACCCTGAGGTATTGAAGAATCAAAATACATTCCATTAGAAATATCTTTGGCCAATGCTTCAAGATTAAACGTCACTAAATTTGTGTCCATTGAATGCAAATAATCCAAGTAATTGAGTAACGTTTCATTTGATGCTTTGGCTGAACCCGAAAGATTTTTATCCAATTTTAAGGCGCCATTATAAAAGTTGTAGGGAATAGAAAGTCCCTTGGAATCTTTGATGATTCCATATTCTCCAAACAACAAGATTTTTGAATAAAAAAGTGGTCCTTTCATGTCTAAATTAATTCATTTCAAATATACATTAATTTTTGATGCGTTTTGCCCCATTGCCAACATTATCAAGTATGTATTGTTGATTTTGACAAAAATCAGACAATTTATTCTTTATAAATAACTCTACTTTTTGAGCGTATTCTTTTGGATATAATACATGAACATTTGCTCCTGCATCAAGAGTAAAACAAACAGGAATAGTGGTGTTTTTTCTGTAAGCCCATATCGAATTAATAATCTCTAAAGTATTGGGTTTCATAAGTATAAAATAGGGGTCGCTGCTCATCATCATGGCATGAAGCGTAAGTGCTTCTTTTTCTACAATAGAAATAAACCCATTTAAATCCCCCGATTTTAGTATTGGTATCAATTGATTCAAATGAGCATGTGCTTGTTCAAAACGCGACTGTGCAAATGGATGATTGTGCATTAAATCATGCCCAACAGAGCTACTTACTTGTTTTTCACCTTTGTCAACCAATAAAATTGCATCTTGGTAGGTTTTAAAAACATCATGAACTTCAAACGGATATTGAACACCCTCCAAATCAGAACTTCCCAAAATAGCATCATGTGCCCCCCAAACAACAAGTCCACCTTCAATACTTCGACAAGCACTTCCAGATCCTAATCGTGCCAAAAATGAAGCTTTTCTTTTCATATAATCAACATCCAAATCCGTACAAAGTTGTTCTTCTAAACCCACAATACACATGGCCAGGGCACTCATTCCAGATGCAGAGGAAGCAATGCCAGAACTGTGTGGAAATGTGTTGCTTGTTTTAATGTTGAAATGATAGTGTTTTAAATATGGTGCATAAGGAAATATACGCTTAAAAAATTGTTTGATTTTTGGTCTAAAATCAGGTTTTTTTTCGCCATCCAAGTAAACTTCAAACGAAAAGTCATCCGTAGTTTTGGATGAGAATTCCAAAACAGTTGCTGTTTTACAATGATTTAGTGTAAAGCTCATCGATGGATTTGCAGGGATTTGATGCGGTTTTTTACCCCAATATTTAACCAAAGCAATATTGCTAGGCGAGGTAAACCCTAACGAACCATCGGCTATTTTTTTTGAGGGGATATTGGGTATAAATTCTTCTACAAGCATAAAATTGTGGTCATCTTCTACAAAGATACTAACTTCGTTTTGTTTTTTTGTTATTTGCTGAGTTCTTGTGCTGCAATATAGGCACTTGTCCACGCATTTTGAAAATTAAAGCCGCCTGTCACGCCGTCAATATTTAAAATTTCACCTGCAAAAAATAGATTTTTGAAGCGTTTACTTTCATACGTTTTAAAATTAATTTCTTTTAAATCTAATCCACCAGCTGTTACAAATTCTTCTTTAAATGTGCTTTTGCCATCCACTTCAAAAACAGCTGAAGTCAACTGTTTTACAAGATCTTGAAGTTGAATTTTTGTTACCTCTGCCCAACGTAAATTTTGTTCAATTTTCGAAGCTTCAACAAGCTGTTCCCACAATCGTTTTGGAATAGAAAATAATGGTGTTTTTCTAACTAATTTTTTTGCAGATTCTAATTTTTGATTCCCCAAAAACTGTAAACATGCTGCTGAATCTTGTTGAATAAAATTGATTTGAATCTTAAATTTATAGTTCAATTTTGATAATTCAATGGCACCATAGGCAGATAATTTCAAAATAGCAGGAGCGCTCAAACCAGAATGTGTTACTAACAATGGTCCATCAGAGCTTAAATTAGCTCCAAGCACCTGAACATGAACGTTTTGAACTACCACACCAGGTATACTTTTTAAACGACTGTCATTGCTATTAAATGTAAAAAGAGAGGGTACAGCGGGTACTATTGTATGACCTAGAGATTTGATTACATCCCATATTTTTGGATTACTTCCCGTTGCCAACATTAATTTTTTACATTCAAAAAGGGCTTTTGTGGATTCAACTTGCCAGCCATCAGCAAGCTGATTTACAGATTTAACCACATGGTTTTTTTTGATTTCAATTCCAAATTTTTCGGTTTGTTTTAAAAGACAGTCAATAATGGTTTGAGATGAATTTGAAACAGGAAAAACACGTCCGTCCTCTTCAATCTTAAGTGAAACTCCATGCCTTTCAAACCACTCCATAGTGTCACCAGTCATAAAGTTATGAAAAGGACCCTTCAATTCTTTTTCGCCCCTTGGATAATAGGTAACTAGTTCATTTGGAATAAATTCTGCATGAGTGACGTTGCAACGTCCACCTCCAGAAATTTTCACTTTCGAGAGAACAGAATTCCCCCTTTCTAAAATTACAATACTTAAATCAGGATTTAATTGTGCTGTATTTACAGCCGCAAAAAAACCTGCAGCACCACCACCCACAATAATGATATCAAATTTCTCCATGTCTTAAAACTAAAAAAAGCTTCTCAAATAGAGAAGCTTTTTTCTTTTGTAGTGCGGGCGGGGAGACTCGAACTCCCACACCTCGCGGCACTAGATCCTAAGTCTAGCGTGTCTACCAATTCCACCACGCCCGCTACATTACCCATATAAAGGGACGCAAATATAAACAATAGTTTATAAATTCAAATGCTAGTGTAGAAAATTATTTAATTGCATTTCGTAATTTTGAAAAAAAACAACAAAACCCATGAAAGGATTCGAAGCCTATATTGAAACGCACAAAGACCGATTTTTAGATGAACTCTTTTCTTTACTAAAACTTCCATCTGTTAGTGCCGATTCTGCCTATGAAAAAGAAGTTATTACCACCGCAAAATTTGTAGCTAAAAGTCTAAAAGATGCAGGCTGCGATAGTGTTGAACTTTGTGAAACTGAGGGCTATCCTATTGTTTATGGCGAAAAAATTACAGATCCAAAACTACCTACAGTACTTGTTTATGGGCACTATGATGTACAACCTGCAGACCCCATTGAACTCTGGGACTCTCCCCCATTTGAGCCCATCATCAAAAAAACAGAACTACACCCCGAAGGCGCTATTTTTGCACGAGGGGCTTGTGACGATAAAGGTCAAATGTATATGCATGTCAAAGCATTGGAATTTATGACCTCAACAAATCAATTGCCGTGTAATGTTAAATTTATGATAGAAGGCGAAGAGGAAGTTGGCAGCGAAAATTTAGGCACATTTGTAAAAAATAATGCAAAAAAACTCAGCAATGACGTCATTCTCATTTCAGATACAGGGATGATTTCAAAAGACACTCCATCCATTACCACTGGGCTTCGTGGTTTGAGTTATGTAGAAGTTGAAGTTACAGGGCCAAATCGGGACTTACACTCTGGAATTTATGGCGGAGCTGTTGCCAATCCTATTAATGTACTTACAAAAATGATTGCCTCTTTACATGACGAAAACAACCATATCACCATTCCAGGTTTTTATGATAAAGTAGAGGAACTATCCAAAAAGGAACGAGAAGCCATGGCACAGGCTCCATTTTCTTTAGAAGACTACAAAAAAGCTCTTGATATTGACGAAGTTTATGGTGAAAAAGGATATACTACCAATGAAAGAAATTCCATTCGACCAACGCTTGATGTTAATGGTATTTGGGGTGGCTACACAGGTGAAGGCGCAAAAACAGTCATTGCGAGCAAGGCTTATGCCAAAATTTCGATGCGATTGGTGCCACACCAAGACCATCATAAGATTACGGAGCTTTTCAAAACACATTTTGAAAGCATTGCTCCAAAGGGAGTACATGTTAAAGTGACGCCACACCATGGTGGTCAGGGGTATGTAACTCCTATTGATAGTATTGGTTATCAAGCGGCATCAAAAGCGTATTTCGATACTTTTGGAAAGAACCCCATTCCACAACGTGGTGGAGGAAGCATTCCAATTGTAGCACTTTTTGAAGAATATCTTAAAAGCAAGACCATATTGATGGGCTTTGGCCTAAATAGTGACGCCATACACTCCCCCAACGAGCATTACGGCGTATCTAATTATTTTAAAGGTATTGAAACAATTCCTTTATTTTATAAATATTTTGCAGAGTTAAAATAAAGGCCTAAGGGTTAACAATCATGATTTAATTGATCGCGTTGACTTTTAGTCATATTTTTTACAACCATAGCATAGCTGTGAGAAACTAGTTCGAACACTAATTTTGGTGGTAACTCATTGGTTTCTAGAAGTATTGTATTCCAGTGTTTTTTATTGGCATGAAACCCAGGTACTATACAACTGTAATTTTCTCTTAGTTCAATAGCATATTCTGGATCGCATTTTAATGTAATTGAGGGCAGGCCCTGCTCCCATTTTTTTAATGGACAAAGAGCGAAAATTTTCCCCAAAACCTTAAATACCAAGGTGTCCTCATCAAAAGGAAATTCCTCAGTAGTTTTAAATTTATCAAGACAAAAGCTTCGTATGTTCTCTATATTCAAAGTCAATTGATTAAGTTAATCATACAATTTATACAACACCGGTTTACTTGGAGAAGCATCATTTTGAAACGGTGCGATAAGCAAATTTAAAATATATTTCCCATCTTCAACTTTATTCGGCACATAAATCAATTCTGTAATAGTCGCATCAAATCGTATCTCACTATCAATACCCCAAAAAGCCTTATGTGCCAATAATTTACCATCATCTTTTTCTTTATCCACACTGGGCATATCCACCAACAAATGTTTTACCCCTTTATTTCGCAGGTAAATGGCTGCAGCTTCCGACAAATACGGTGGATTGGTATGAGCATATTGTCTGCTTAATTTGTCTTTGGTGTTGGGCAATGTTCTAATTACAACCGCTTCGCGTTTTTTGTTGCCAATCGCATAGCGTAATTGTTTTTCTGAAATGATAAAATCGTTGTCTTTTGATTCTGGAACAACGGTAACCACTTCCGCCACAAACAAAAATTGTTTCAAACACGAATTGATACTATAGAGTTCTTCTGTGATATGCCCTACACATTCGGTGTGTGTACCATGTGCATGAGGGTTGAATTCAATTGAATTAAAGTTGACTGCAGCACCACTTCTGACACTACCCGTCCAATTTTTGACCTTTGTAGGGTAGATTTTTGGTGGTGGTAAATACCATGCATTGACATTGTCTTTTGCAGCTCTAAGCGGAATAGAAATATCTATGGGCTGATCTACAAAAATGGTATAAGTACGACTGTTTGCATGAATGATTGCTTTCATAAAAAAATGAAGTTTTCCATAAAATTAATAAAAAATTATAGGATAAATAAATCTGAAGCAATTCCATCGCACAAAAATTTACCTTTTTGGGTTGTTTTTAAAACATCATCTTCCAAGACTAGGGTGTTGGAATTCATATGTTTTTTAGCATTTTTTAGAACTTGATTTTTAAATTCCACGCCATATTCCTCTTCAATTTTTGAAAGTGAAATACCCCACATCGTCCGAAGTCCTGTCATCATGTATTCGTTAAAACGATTCGCAGGGGTTAAGAGTTCCTCAGTCAATGGAAGTTGGTCTTCTTCCAGAGATTTGATGTATTTGGTATTATTAGACACATTCCAAGACCGTTTTTTTCCATCAAAAGAATGTGCAGAAGGACCAACACCAAGGTAGGGTTTCCCCAACCAATAACTTGTGTTGTGTTTAGAAAACGTATCTGGTGTTCCAAAACTACAAACTTCATAGTGTATCAAATCTGCTTTTTTGGTGTCTTCAATCAAAATTTGAAAATGAGATGTCGCAAGCGCGTCGTCAATAGGTGGGTGTTTTTCAGTTTTGATAAAATGCTCCAAAGCTGTTTTGGGTTCCACAGTAAGAGCGTAGCACGACAAATGTTTGATATCTAAATCCAATGCTATTTTAAGATTTTCTCGCCAGCCTTCATCGGTCATTTGTGGTATCCCATACATCAAATCAATACTGATATTATCAAAATAGTGTTGTGCTATTTTTAGACACTCAATGGCTTCTTTGGCACTATGGGCGCGATTCATTTCTTGTAAATCTTCTTCAAAAAACGACTGAATTCCAATACTTAATCTATTGATTTGAGTTTTAGAAAGCATTTTAATATAGGATGCTGTAAGGTCATCAGGATTAGCCTCTAATGTAATTTCTGCACTGGGTTCAACATTGTAGTACATTTCAATCGCCTGAAAAATAAGTTGCAAATCCTCCAAGGTCAAAAGCGATGGCGTACCACCACCAAAATAAATAGATTTTAGTGGTACTGATTTCAATTCATTTGCTCTAAGTTGAAGTTCTTTACAAAGAGCTTGTAAAAAATCATGCTTATACTTTTGGTTGGTCGAAAAATGAAAATTACAATAATGACAGGCTTGTTTACAAAATGGAATATGTAGATAGAGTCCTGCCAAATGAAACTATTTTTTTACTCTATTTTCGTTCTGTTTGACAAAAGCACTCCAACCGGTATAACTTTTCCCTGCGGTAACTTTTCCAGCATTATAGAAATGGCATACTGCAGCCGCCAAGCCGTCTGTGGAATCCAAGTTTTTTGGCAATTCCTTCAGTTGCAAAAGGCTTTGCAGCATTTTGGCGACCTGTTCTTTGCTCGCATTTCCATTACCAGTAATGGCCATTTTTATTTTTTTTGGGGAATATTCTGTAATGGGGATTTCTCTAGACAAACCAGCAGCCATAGCCACCCCTTGTGCACGTCCCAATTTGAGCATACTTTGAACATTTTTACCAAAAAATGGCGCTTCAATGGCAATTTCATCAGGGTTAAAGGTATCAATCAATTCTATAGTACGTTCAAAAATGAGTTTTAATTTTAAATAATGATCATTGTATTTTTTTAATTGCAATTCATTCAATTGCAAAAACTCCATCGTTTTTCCTTTGACCTTTATCAATCCAAATCCCATGATGGTTGTCCCTGGATCTATCCCCAATATAATTTTTTCACTCATCGCAATTACTAATTGGTATTTAAAATTATGGGCAATTGAAAAACGGTTTGCACATGCTGACTACGTTTGATGGCTGGATATAATTTTGGTAATTCTAAAAGACTTGCACTTAAAATTTCATTCAAATTTTGAGTTGATGCTTCTGAAAGCTGACTAGCGTCCAAACTTGAAATTGTAATTTCACCTATTTTTGAAACTAAAAAATTGACCAATATGGTGTCATTTTCGCTATCCAAAAATACCATGTCGCTATCTTTTAAAACTTCAAATATGTGCGTCGTAAAAATCGATTCAAAACAGGCCTTATTTTCCTCATAATTGTTGTCATCATCACAAGTTTCAAAGGTTGGATACTGGTCCACCTCATCCCATTTGAACATTTGTAATTCTTGTTCTAAAATGACATCAGAGTTGAGTTTCTTCTTCTCAAAATATTGACAAGAAAAACAAATTATAAAACAAAAAATCAGAGCAAAGCGCATTGGTTTGATATAAAGTTTAAAATTACGCTTTTAATTTGAACTGAAAAAACCTTTAAACTATATCTAAGGATCAATTTACGATTTAGGTTTTATATTGGGCGCGCCACTCATAATTTCGGCATTGGCAAATGCCTCGAATTGTTTAAAATTATCAACAAAAGATTTGGCAAGTGCAAACGCTTTTTTATAAAACCCTTCGTCATTTTTCCATGTTTTTCTTGGGCTCAAAACGGCTGTGGGGACATTAGGGCACACTCTAGGCTGAAGCACGCCAAAAACTGAATGAATATGGTAATTATCTTTGTTGGCCGCTTCCAAAGAGCCGTCCATTGCTGCGGCAATCATGGCGCGGGTATATTTTAGCTCCATGCGTTTGCCTATACCATAAGGTCCACCAGTCCAACCTGTATTGACTAACCAAACGGTAACCCCTGCCGATTTCATTTTGGCACTCAACATTTCGGCATATTTGGTAGGGTGTAGCGGCATAAATGGCGCGCCAAAACAAGCCGAAAATATAGGTTTTGGCTCATTAACACCTGCTTCTGTTCCTGCCACTTTTGCGGTATAACCCGATATAAAATGATAGGCCGCCTGGCCTGGAGTAAGCTTTGAAATGGGAGGTAAAACACCAAAGGCATCGGCCGTAAGGAAGAATATATGTTTTGGGTTTTTACCAATAGAATTGGATTGAATATTATTGATATGATGAATCGGATAGCTGACCCGTGTGTTTGGGGTAATACTTTTGTTTGTAAAATCCACATTGCCGTCTTTATCCATAATCACATTTTCCAAAATAGCCCCTTTTTTTATGGCATTATAAATGTCTGGCTCTTGGGCTTTGGACAAATTGATAACCTTGGCATAACAGCCGCCTTCAAAATTGAATATGGTATTTTCGGCGGTCCAGCCATGTTCATCGTCCCCAATGAGTTGTCGTTCGGGATCGGTCGATAGTGTGGTTTTACCAGTACCCGAAAGTCCAAAAAATATGGAAGTTTCTCCGTCTTTACCCACATTGGCACTACAATGCATCGGCAAGGTGTTTTTATACACAGGAAGAATAAAATTAAGCGCCGAAAAAATCCCTTTTTTAATTTCTCCTGTATAGCCCGTTCCACCAATTAAAGCTATTTTTTTTGTAAAATTTAAAATAGCAAAATTATGCTGGCGTGTACCATCAACTTTTGCATTGGCCATAAAACCAGGTGCATTAACAATGGTCCATTCGGGGGTGAAATTTTCGAGTTCTGAAGCACCTGGGCGCATAAACATATTATAAGCAAAAAAATTGCTCCAAGGATATTCGTTTATAACACGAATATTGACACGGTAACTGGGGTCTGCACAAGCATAAGCATCTCGAACATACAATTCCTTATCATTGAGGTACGTAATTACTTTGGTATAGAGATGATCAAACGCTTCTGGCGAAAAAGGAATATTGATATCCCCCCACCAAACTTTATCTTTGGTGATGGCGTCTTTAACAATAAAGCGGTCTTTGGGCGAACGCCCTGTAAATTCCCCTGTGTTAATGGCCAGCGCACCAGAAGAAGCCTCTACCCCTTGGTTAAGAGCAATGGTTTTTTTGTGTAGTTGGTCTGGAGAACATTGGTAATGAACTGATTTTGAAGTTATCCCTAGTGATTTTAACGAAATCGTTTTCGTAATTTGACCTGTGTGTGACATAAAAATCGAATACAATTAAAGTTACAAAGGTAAATATTCTTTTAAAAACAGCTAAAATTTAACTTATTTTTTGCGTTTTATGGGCTCTATAATGGAAAAACACCAAACCAAAATAGACTACGACTTGTTTGTAAAACATACCAAAAAAAATCGATTATGTTTTAAAAATTTAACACCAATACCCCCCCAAAAAAGATTAAACAACTCCTAAAGTTTTGTTAATGTTTGAGATGCAAACTAATCTTGTGTATAGAATTTTTTAGTTTGAAATAGAAAAAGACGCTCTCAAATTAAAATTTAGTCATGAAATTAAACCTCAAACTGATTTTTATTTTAATTTTTCTTAACCTATTAATCGTTTCATCATTTTTGTTATATACCCACGTTTACAAATGCATTAATAATGAAATTATTTATCTAATCATTATAGGGTCTTATGCCCTAACTTTTTATGTTGCCCGAAAACTAAAATTGATGACAATTCGCTACAAAAGACCAGACATAAGACAAGTCTTTGAATGGAGTTTAATTAGTCTATTTATTTGGTTAATATCCCTTGTTGAAATCAATATACTAAATCCTAATTTTAATTATTTTGAGCACCACGAAAACAGACACACACTTATCAGTGGCTTGTATTATCTCATATCTGCTCCATTGACCGAAGAGGTGTTTATGAAGTCCATTTTTATGGAAAGCTTAATGAAATTAAAGTTAAAAAAGGTTTTTGTTATACTCCTTTCTTCGGCTTGTTTTGCGATATTTCATTTCCCTAGTATTTTAATTGTTCATCTATTGATGGGGCTAGTAACATCTTTTTTATATTATAGAAATAAAGATGTTGTACAATGTATCCTTATTCATTCAATATATAACGGTATTTTAGGAATTGAATCACAATTTTATTGATATCAGTCAGGTATTCCTTAAAATTTTTTCTTAAAAAAATAAACTCCCAACAAGCCCCAGGCACTAATCAGCAATAAACCTCCTATGGGGGTTATAGGGCCTAGGAACCCAAAATCAATGGGGGTTAGTACATTGGTGGCCAACAAATAAATTGAGCCCGAAAACAAAAAAACACCCAAAAGGGTAAGCCAAAACAAACGCTTTTTTTGTTGGTGTTGTAGTTGTGGCATCAGTCCAATCACAAAAAGAAAAAACGCATGGTACATTTGGTAACGTACCCCCGTTTGAAAACTTTCTAAACTCGTGGTATCAAGCGCATCACGAAGTCCATGTGCAGCAAAAGCCCCCAAAACCACAGCAATCAACCCCAAAATTGAGGCCACTAAAAAAATTTTCTTTTCCATACTCATTTTAAATATTTAACTTTAGACACAAAAGTAATCATTGCAATCACAATATGCGAACCATCCTCATTATTGGCGCTGGTAAATCCACAGCCTATCTCGTACAATACCTACTGCAAAAGTCAGAGGTAGAACAACTCCGTATCATTTTAGCGGATAAAAATAGTGCCTTTGCCGAAAAACTCATTAATCAGCACCCCAATGGCCAAGCCATCGCTTTTGATGTTTTTGACAAGCAACAACGCGAAAAAGAAATTAAAAAAGCCGATATCGTGGTGTCTATGCTCCCTGCACGATTTCATATTGAAGTCGCCAAAGATTGTTTGCGTTTAAGCAAAAATATGGTTACAGCCTCCTATGTCAGCAACGAAATGCAAGCCCTGCACAAAGACGCTGAAGCCAAAGGTTTGTTGTTTTTAAACGAAATGGGCGTCGACCCTGGTATCGATCACATGAGTGCCATGGCAGTCATTGACCGCATTAAAGCCAGCGGTGGCGAAATGTTGCTTTTTGAATCGTTTACGGGCGGACTTGTAGCCCCCGAAAGTGATGATAATTTATGGAATTATAAGTTCACATGGAATCCCAGAAACGTGGTAACTGCTGGACAAGGTGGTGCGGCGAAATTTTTGCAAGAGGGAAAATTCAAATATATTCCCTACCATCGTTTGTTTAGAAGAACAGAATTTTTGGAAGTGGACGGGTATGGACGTTTTGAAGCTTATGCCAATAGAGATTCCCTAAAATACCAAAATATTTATGGTTTGGATGCTATTCAAACCTTGTATCGTGGAACCATCAGACGGGTTGGATTTGGAAAAGCATGGCAAATTTTTATCATGCTCGGCATGACAGACGATAGTTATACCATTGAGGACAGCGAACATATGAGCTATAGAGATTTTGTAAATTCATTTTTACCTTACAGTCACTCAGATTCCGTTGAGCTCAAATTAAGACATCAACTTAAAATATATCAAGATGATATCATTTGGGAAAAATTAGAAGAACTGGATCTATTTAATCACAATAAAAAAGTTGAACTCAAAAATGCAACACCAGCTCAAATTTTACAAAAAATTTTGATGGACAGTTGGACCCTCAATCAAGAAGACAAAGACATGATTGTGATGTATCATAAATTTGGCTACAAATTAAATGGTAAAAAATACCAAATTGATGCCACAATGGTATGTAAAGGCGACAATCAAACCTACACCGCAATGGCCAAAACAGTAGGATTGCCTGTCGCAATTGGAACTTTAAAACTACTAAACAATGAATTTAACCTAAAAGGTGTTCAAATCCCTATTAAAAAAGCCATATATAAACCAATTTTAAATGAATTAGAGGATTTTGATATTATTTTTAAAGAAAAACAAGTAAAATACTTAGGATATAATATATTAAATACTTGATTTTGTTATAAATTATAAAATAATTTAATATTTTTGTGTCATTCT
>Ga0209138_1002767_pt1 | contig 13171 bp, 9 predicted proteins | sample SaaInl3SG_22_DNA_FD_184645 | JGI IMG/M metagenome (GOLD analysis project Ga0209138, IMG submission 184645) | Marine microbial communities from expanding oxygen minimum zones in the Saanich Inlet - ESP_153SG_22_DNA (SPAdes) (version 2) | ecosystem: Environmental > Aquatic > Marine > Intertidal...
CTCACTCAATCCTAATTCAACAAACGTTGAAGACACAATGATAAAGGTGCATGCTGCGTCTATTGATGGCGAAGACTAGAAAATACCGATGAAGAAAATTGTCGATGAGTGAAACCAGCAAAAGAGATCGCATTCTTGACACTGCCGAGGCGCTGTTCGCAGAGCGTGGATTCGACGGAGTTACGCTTCGACAGATTGCAATTGGAGCGGGTGTCGATGTCGCTTTGGCCAGCTACCATTTTGGCAAGAAGCTAGACTTATTTCGGGCGGTATTTGAACGCAGAGCACCCACCTTAAACGATACCCGATTAGCTGCGTTAAAGGCGGCACAAGAAGCTAGCGCACCCAAGCCCGCATCCGTAGAGTCCATCATCGAAGCATTTTTGCGTCCCTTGGAGATGACCCAAGAAAGTGCCGATGCCGGATGGGCGAACTACCTGGCGTTAGTTGCCTATATCAACAACTCCGCCTATTGGGGACCTAGAATGATGTCTGAGATCTTTGACGAGTTGGTGAATACGTTTATCAGTGCGCTTAAGCTCGCACTGCCTAATGCTAACGACCGTGACCTCTATTGGTGCTACCACAATTTGTCTGGAGCCCTCACGCTCACTCTTGCCAGGACCGGAAGGATTGACCGCCTCTCTGGAGGGGCCTGTCACTCGGATGACTTTAAATCCGCCTACGATCATATGATCCCGTTTGTGGCTGCTGGATTTCGTGAGGTATGTGCCACCAAGTGACGCCGTGATGCATCAGCCATTTGTTGGGGTCGATAGCCCGCGCTTCACTTTGGCGACCAAAATGCTCCTGTGGTCGCATTTTGTCGAACCACGCGGCTCTCACCCAAACCTAGCCCCTAAACGACAAACCCCCGCCGATGGCGAGGGCTTGTCATTTGGTAGGACCAGGCGGATTCGAACCGCCGACCTCTACCATGTCAAGGCTTGAACCACACTAAGAACCACGGTGATACACGCAGGAAGTTATCAACCGATGGGCTCGTCGGCAAGCGTTCGTGAAGAAGCGCTAAACATCGCTGCGCGCCGGCGTCCACCTCAAGCATCTCGTTCGGAGGCAACTCTATCCGCTAGCAGGCAAAATATTTCGTACATCAACGTTGCACCGACCAACGACGTGTTACCGGTAATGTCTAATGGCGGCGCTACCTCGACCACGTCTCCTCCAATCAGGTTGAGCCCTTTTAGTCCGCGTAAAAATGTCAGCGCATCGACGGTCGTGATACCGCCGATTTCAGGGGTGCCGGTTCCTGGCGCGAAAGCCGGATCTAGGCCATCTACGTCAAAGGTGATGTAGGTTGGCCCATCCCCTACCACTCGACGCGCTTCTTCAATGACCGCCTTGACGCCGATTTCGGCGAATTCTTCCATAAACACCACGCGCATGCCCTTTTCCAACGAGTAGTCCCAGCCTTCAAAGGTATTCTGCGCTCCGCGAATACCCACTTGGATACATCGCTTCGGGTCGATGAGACCATCCTCTGTAGCCAAACGAAAAGGGCTGCCGTGGCTGAACTTGGAACCCTGGAAGTCACCCCAGGTGTCCGTGTGCGCATCGATGTGAATCATGCCGATGGGCTGTTCTCTGGCAATGGCGCGAAAGATTGGATAGGTAATGGAGTGGTCACCACCAGCTGTCAGAGGAATCACACCAGCGCCATGTAGGCGTTCATAGAATCGGGTGATGTTGTCGAAGGTATCGGCAATCGAGTAGTGATGCTCCATAGGAACATCGCCGATATCTGCGGCCTGCACCTGCTCGAACGGTGCCTGGCGAGTTACACCGTGATAGCGACGCATCAGTGAGCATTGCTGACGAATTTCCATTGGGCCATGTCGAGCGCCCGGACGGAATGTCACCCCTCCATCGTAGGGGATGCCTACGAGCGCTATATCCAGACCCTCAAGCTCGCGCTGGTACGGCAAGCGCAGGAATGTGGGCACGCCGCTGTAGCGCGGCTGGTCGTGTTGCGAATCATCGGAGCGGTTCATGAGGACCTCATCAGTAAAGCAGGTGTCCAACCGCCGCGGATAGCGGCAGAAGGATTGCGGTACGCAGTAGAAAAATCTGTACCAGGTTTAGAAAGTTCAGGGGTAGCGGCGTCTTGAGCATCAACACGCCCACCTCCGACATATAAATGAGCTGGGTAAGGCTGACACAGCACACGACAAAACGCGTTAGTTCACTGTCGATGCTCGCCCCCACCGCCGCCGGCAAGAACATGTCCATAAAGCCGACGATCATGGTCGGCGCCGCCGCATGGGCCTCGGGGATATGGAGGAGCTCAAGCGCCCATACAAAAGGCCAGGACAACCAGTGCATCACCGAGGTGTATTCGACCAGTGCCATACCCAGCGTGGCCGCGAGTACGACTGCAGGCAGCAGGCCAAACCAGATATCCAGCACATTCGCTGTTGCCTCGCGTATGAACAGGCGCGGTCCCGGACCCTGGGCCGCTCGCTCACAAGCACTTTCAATAGCCCGCGTCATGATCGGACGATGATCGTCTGCAAATTTGTCCACCGGCTGCACCTGGACTCCGGGGAAGTATTCATCGGGAATCCGCGACAGAGGAGGCAGCCGCGGCGTGATGATGGTGGCGACCACCCCCAGAACGAAAACCGTCAGATAAACCTGGAAAAACACGTGACCGAGGCCGATGAACTCGGTTGTGAAAAGGCAGAAAGGCAAACTGGCGATCGAAAAGTTGGTGGCGATAACGGCCGACTCCCTAGCCGTGTAGAAGCCACGCTGGTACTGCTGGGACGTGATAATGACGCCCACTGCTGCCGCGGTCAGCCAGCTGGCCATGGCGTCGATAGCAGAACGACCCGGTAGTTTAAATGACCTGCGAAACACCTTCCGACAGGCCTCTCCGACAAACTCCATGAACCCATAATCAGTCAGGAACGGCAGCAGAAAGGCTGCGAAAATAAACAGGGTCATGATCCCGCCGGCAAGATCATTGAGTGCAATCTGCCCAGTACTTTCGTGCCAGATCCACTGTGGGCCCACCTGCAGGTAGATCATCCAGCCGCAGATCGCGCCAAATATGCGAAGCACCACCCAGGGAACCTGTACATCCACAAGCTGGCGCCAGGGATGGCCATTGCGCACAAGACTGATGCGCCCCCAACTGACCAGTGGCGTTACCACGGCCGACAGGGTCAGGATCGCCAGCAGCAGCGGGATACGCGCGTCACCGAGAGCCGCGTTTGTCATATCAGTGAGCACACCCACGAGGATGGTGAAATCACCCTCGTAACGGATTGGTGTCAGGAAGCAGGCAATCCCCAGCAGTGAAGGCACCAGAAAGCGGGCGAGCATCAGATTTCCCCGTGACAAAACTCTACGTATCGCTGTACAGCGGCGACCACGCTCAGCCTTCTTTTATACCCATGATGATCGCAATCATGTCATCAAACACACCTAAGAACTTGTCCAACTCCTCGTCGGTATGCTGTGGACAGACCAGAAACATGTTGAAGAACGGCATGATCAGCAGGCCGTGGTACCACAGATAGGCATGGGCGAATTCAAACAGCCCGCCGAATCCGATCTGTGTGATTCCCGTCAGAGGATCCTCACAGCGATCCGGGATGAAGTGGAAGCAAAGGCGGTTGCCCATCATCTCAGAGCGAAACGGTGCGTTGTACTTTTCGAAGACACTGCTCATGCCCTCGTGGACGAAGTTGGCCTTCTCCAGAATCGTGTCCATGAAATCCGGTGTGAGGATCTCCTGCAGGGTGACTCGCAGTGCGCGTGTGGACATGGTGTTTCCGGTCAGGGCATTACCCAGGAAACCGAGGCCAGCACCAGCAAAAAAACCGGCCTCGTTCTGCCAGCGCTCAACATCGTCTGCGATCTCGCGAGTCATGCCGAATACGGCGCCCGGGATGCCCGATGAAATGGCCTTGCCACAGGACCACATGTCGAACTCTAAATCCTGCTTACCGACGGATCCATTCCACGCGTGTCCCAGGGTGTGTGTCTCGTCGTAGCACAGCAGTGTGCCATATTTTTTTGTCAGCTCGCGGACACCCTGGTGCCAGCCTTCGGCGGGCCATGCCCAGCCAAAGTTGCTCATGATCGGCTCCATCATGACAACAGCGACACTCTTATCGGCCAGACAAGCTTCCAGAGATTCCAGATCGTTCCAGGTGAAAATCTTCGTGCCCTGGTCCACCTCACCGTAATACTGAGGCATTTCGTGATAACGGGAGATAACACCAGGTTCCGGCATCATCTTCTGGGTCTCATCGATAGTTCCGTGATAGGTGAAGTTGGGAATCGCAATGTTCGGACGACCAGTGATGCAACGGGCAATGGACAACAGGTAGCGGTTCGAATCCGAGGCCGTCAATGCGTGCATCCATACAGGAAGTTTGAAGTGTTTCTCTAGCTCGGCGGCGGTCTCTGCCTGCTCTTCCGTGCCCATCATGGGATCGATGCCCGTCTCTAGCAGTAGCTCTGCAGCTGCACGAACGGCGGGGTTTTCCGGACCGTGACCAAACATGGATGGTGTATCACCAAACTGCAGGTCGATGTACTCGTTACCATCCACATCCCAGAGCTTGCCGCCCATACAGTGCTTGGCGAAGGGCAGGATAGGAGTCTCCCAATCTTTCTGGTAGGAACCGAAAATGCCCCAGAGCATATTCTTGCGGCCATTGTCCTGTAGCTTCTTGGAAGTAGGCATTTTTTCCAACCACAGACCCAGATACTTTTCGAAAAGCTCCAGCAGCTGCTCCTGCGGGATGACCCCGTGCTTTTCTACCTCCGACGGATAGAAGGTGGACAGGTCGTTGAAGTCCGCATTAGGCGCCCAGCGACGGGCCTTGGAATAGTCAAATTCCTTCTTAGGCACCATGTCCGACGCGGTGCGGAACGTTCTATCACCGCGCTTGGCAGAATGGCCATCTTCTACCGCCGGTATATCAAAAGCTCGCATATTCATGAGCACTACTCCGTTATTGTTTGCGCCGCTATAGCAGCGTTCGTCAGCGACATCCGATCGATCACGACGCCTCCCTGAATGACAAAGGCAATGTTTCTGGTATCACTAATTCGTAATGCGGGGTCTCCCTTGACCACCAGAAGATCCGCCTTCATGCCCTCTGCCACGACGCCAATTTGGTCATCCATGCGCAGAATCTTCGCGCCGTTGGAGGTGGCGATCTTGATCGTTTCCAGAGGAGAAATTCCCGCAGCCACATGCAACTCCATCTCGCGATGGAGACTGTCTCCGAAGAAGTTGCCGGCCGGGAAATTGCCGTCTGTTCCCATACCCAGGAGCACACCGGACTCGTGCAGCAGATTCAGGTTTGCGAAGTTAATCTCCAGCAGAGTACTCAGCTCCGGGAAGTACTGACCCTGATAAAGTGAGTCGGGGAGGTTGTAGAACGCGTCGCGGACCGGCTCGAAAGTTTCGTAGTATCGCTCGAGCACAGGGCGACCGATAACGTCGATGATGAGCGGAGTCTCGAGGAAACCACGTTCCGTGTAATCCGGGAGCTGCCTGTGCCCGCCCATGGCCTCAAAGATCGTCAGGGTCATCATGGCGAACTTGCCATTGGCACGCATCCACTCGGCCTCGGAAGGCTCCAGCAGAGTGCACCCCCCGTGGGCAAAGGCATCAACTTCTATGACTTCGAACACATCCCGGCTGAGATTGGAACACCAGAAATCTGCAATGCCTCGTAACCCACGACGGTGGGCCTCGCGCATCACATGGCGCGCGCTCCAGTTCGAGAGACCGGCGTAAAGCTTAACAATCTCGATCCCGTCACTCTCGTAACGATCGAGTCGTTCTTCGATTTCGGCCTGACCAACAGTAGGCAGCTCAAAGACATTACTGACGGTCCGCAGTCGCTCTATATTTTCCCCTGTGGCGATAATCCGTGGGCCGCTTAGGCCTCCAGAGCGCTGTAGTTCCCGAGCTCGAACGATCAAGTCGTGATCATTACCAAGGTCCATGGTGGTAGTGACACCGGCATAAAGCAGTGCACGCATTGCTTCGTGCAGATCTTCTAACGAAGCACTCCCTACCTCATCAGCTGATGGAGGGAATACCGTGCGACCTAGATGCACGTGAAGATCGATGAGGCCAGGTATCACAGTGTGCCCAGTTCCGTCGATCACCCTGATCCCGTCGGGGAGCGGTGCTACATCGTCCGCGCCGCTTACCTTTATCTCGCTGATAAGCCCATCGACCACAAGGATGTCCTGATGCATCAACGGAGCGTTACCCAAGCCATCGATCACACTAACGTTTCTCAACAGCAGTGTTTCCGCTTGGCACTCAAGTGCCCAGGGGAAAACAAAGCCGAGCACCAAAAAAAGCGGGCCAGCAAATCGGCGCATGGCGCGAATCTCCAGTAGGTAATTGTTATGCGGTGTAAACGCCCTGCGCTTCGGTTTTAGAAGTCATAGCGGAAGCGCAGACCGTAGGTTCGCGGCATACCAACGACCTGTACCACGGCCTGATTGAAGCGCGTGTAGGTCAGCAGGTATTCCTCGTCTAGCAGATTGTCACCAAACAGCGTAACTTCCCAGGACTCAGCGTCGGCCAGGGAGATACGTCCATTCAACAACCAGTACGACGGCAGGGAAAAATCATTCACTTCACCGGTCAGGCTGTCGGTCCACACCCGGCTACTGGCGTCCACTTTGCTCTCGAAGGAGTAATCGATCACGGCGCTCATCATCAGGTCATTTGATATGGCTGAACTGTAGCCAAAGGTGCCGCTGTACTGCCACTCGGGCAGCTCAAGCTCCTCACTGGAACGATCGATCGTGACCTCGGTGTATAGACCACCGTTGGCAGGATCCTCGATGGTCTGGCGCGATGCCTCCGCATCCACACCGATGAACTTCTTGAACTCGCCCGTGGTGTAACCGATGTTCTGCGTGATTGTCAGCCCTTCGGTCACCGCAAACGCAAACTCGAGCTCCGCGCCCCAGATCTCGGTTTCCGGGGCATTTACCAACGCACCGAGCGGTCCGAAGAGAGGATCGACAATGCTGTCGGCAATCTGCTGATCCTTGTAGTCATAGAAGAACAGGGCACCGTTTAGGCGACCACGACCGTCAAGGATCTCTCCCTTGGCACCAATCTCGTAGGCGTTTAGGAATTCAGCATCCGTGTTTTGGAAGGACGCAGAGTTCGACGCCGCCGTGTCGAGGAAGCCGCCGGATTTGAAGCCACGGGAGAACGACGCATAAAGCATCAAGGCCTCGTTGGCGAAGTAATTGGCCCCCAGCTTACCTGACCACTCATTGAAGTCGATTTCATCTTCACCGATTGCACCAGGAGCACAAGGCAACGGTACGGCGAAGCAGCTGAAGTCCGCATCCGTCAGCGGAACGCCCTGATCAAACGGGTCGGCCGCAGGAGCGAATACGCCTGCACTGAGGATCTCCACTAGGTCACCGGGAAGACCCATCTTGAAGGTGGATACGTTGGTCTGCTCTCGAGTCTCTTCCGTGTAGCGCAGACCCGCGACGAACTGCAGCTTCTCGGTCAGTTGCCACTCGGCGTGGCCAAAAACGGCCCAGATGTTTCGCTCCTGAATCGGTAGCTGCCCGGCCACACCCGGGAAGTCAACGTTTTCGGGCTGGATAAACAGGGAAGTCTGCTGCAACTCATCGTAGGCCACGTTTGCACCCACCATCCAGGTGAGGTCGCCGCCATCGTCAAAGGCCAGACGCAGTTCCTGAGACCAGAGTTCCAGATCCGAGCCGAAGTACTGTCCGGAGTCTTGGTACTCGTCCCCATCGGAATCGTTATACTCTTCGCGCTCAAAGTCCTCGTAGCCGGTTACGGAGGTCAGGGTATAATCATTCAGGTCCCAATTCATAACAAGGGAACCGCCAAAGCCACTGTTGTCGATGAAGGGACGGGTATTGGGCGAAAAAATGTCCGTGTTGGGAAAACCGATGAGTGCTTCAATCTGGCCGCCGCGCGTATAGCTGGTCCAGCCCGTGCCATCGTAGGGAGCGGGTGAGTCGCTAAACGCAATGTCCGCTGCGCCCGTAAGCAGGTCCAGCACAAAGAAGTTACTGACATTGCGCATGCCGATGCCATCAGAGTCATCCTTGCTGTAGTGCAGCTCAAGGTCTGCTTCGAAGGTGGCGCTGGGCTCGAAGTGCATAGACAGGCGGACCCCCTGCTTGTCGAAACTGCCCAGGTCCGCGCCAGTGCGAACATTCGTCTGCCAACCCTCATCGCGCTTGTTCTGTGAGACTGAGAGGCGTGCGGAGATGGTGTCCGTCAGCGCGCCGTTCACGAAGCCTTCAACCTTGTAACGGTCGTAGTTGCCCACCTCGGTCATGAAGCTGGCCGCGAACTCCTGTTCAGCCCGATTGGTAATGAAATTGATCGTGCCACCGGTAGTGTTCAATCCGAACAAGTCGCCTTGGGGCCCGCGGAGGACTTCAACCCGATCTAGATCGAACAGCAGGTTGCTGGCTGTCACCGGGTAGGGCTGTGCGACTTCGTTCACATGGATGCCCACAGGGGAACTCGACAGCGCACTGGTGTCGGCGTTCTCGCCAACACCGCGGATGGCGTACTGGGAGACGCCGGTGATCGTCGGCTTTATGCGCAGATTTGGCGTCATATCTTGCAGCTTCTGAACTGTATCCGCCCCCATCGCCTGGAGCTGATCCCCACCGAATGCTGTAACAGCGATGCCTACATCCTGAAGGCTCTGCTCACGCTTCTGGGCGGTGACAACAACTTCCTCGAGTTGCTGCGCAGATGCCGGGAGGGCGGCGAGTGAAGACAGTGTCAGAAATAACGCAATGGGCTTCTTCTTGTTCATAATTTATGTCCAGGCTTTGACAAGGTTGAATCACGTATATACTAAATTTGAAATTACTTTATATCCAATAAAATCTAGTTGTCAACGCTATAATGGCGATTTACGTCCTATTGCCTTAATTTTTAGCAAGAAAACTAGTTATTTATTTGTATTTGAAATAAAAAAGTTGCTGTAGATTTACTATTGTTCATAGCTAACGCGGCTGTTACGTTAGACGCTCACACCATGGATAACGCAAGATGAACAAGCCAACAGTGCAATCGACAATAACGCTCGAAGAGCCCGGTTCGCACTACCGTCGTCCCACCCAGGCGCGTGGCATTGAGAAGTTTGAGCTTATCCTCGACAGCACCCACACGCTGCTCGAGACCAAGGGCGTGGATGCCATTAGTCTTTACGATGTGGCGAAACATGCCGGTGTCGCCGCAGGATCCGTGTACCACTTCTTTCCCAGCTTAGAGGCCGTACTGATCGCCTTGGTTGAGCGCTACGACCAGCGTTTTGCCGACATCTGCGCACAGCCGCTGGCCCCTGAAACAATCGACACTTGGGAAGACATTGTTGTTCGCCAATTCGAGGAAAGCCGAAGCTTCATCAACCAGCACGAGCCCGCGCTCATGCTCATCATCGGCCCAGGGCGCACCTGGGCCTCAAAGCAGGTAGACACCCTAGGGGACACTCGTATAGCGCGGGCAATGTTGTCGACATTTGAGCAACACTTTGAGTTGCCGGTGGAGCCCCAACCCGATGTGATTCTTCATTACGCCATTCGCTTACTCGAGGGTTTCTGGGAGCTCTCTTACCAACAGCACGGCTACGTCACAGACGAGATTTCTCGGGAGACTAATCGCGCAGCAATCGCCTATCTCGGCCTTTACTGGCCGAAATATCTGCCGCGCCGACCAATCAGCGAAGTTTCACAAGAAGATCGAACTGCAATCGAGTGACCGGGTGTCGCCAAAATGAATAACACTGGCAAGCCCTCGGGCCGAGGGGTCGATTGAAGCAAGTGCCTAACTTGCTGCTGGGGCGGATTGATCGCAACAGGCTAAGGCCTGCTGTGACCCCTGCGGGGCGCGGTCGCTTCGCTCCCGCGTCTAAATTGCTGCGCAATTTGTCGAACAGCGGTTCTCACCGAAACCTAACCCTCCAAACGAAAAACCCCCGCCGATGGCGAGGGCTTGTCATTTGGTAGGACCAGGCGGATTCGAACCGCCGACCTCTACCATGTCAAGGCTTCCAGGACTCACCGAAACACGTTTAGACACCACAAAACTAGCATATTTTTCCTGTCGTGAGATCGAGGCGAGGTGTTTTTTTATGGCATTGGGTCGCTAATATTTGAAATCGATGAGCAACTCTTTGGACATATTCGATTCACGTTGTAGCCTTATCGGGTCTTCGAAATGCGAGAAGCTTGCACTGAGGGTAGCGTATCAAAAAAGCAGCACATACCATCGTCTCGCCTTTGCCTTCTAACTGTCTTAACAGAGGGCATATTGCGGATGGTTGTTGTGTTCTTACCAGTCGCGCTTTTCAAATTTTTCTTTTTTTATTTCACCGTTGCGCCGGAATAACATAACTACAAGAGTTACAAAAACTGCTGTTGAGAAGAGCCCTCCAGACCACACTGCAAAATCAGCCACTATGATCTCCCTCTGACAGTATTACCGCGGTGCCAAACGCAGCAATTTCAGCGACCCCTGCATCAATCATTGCCGTTGAAAAATTGACTCCAACAACTGCGTTAGCACCCAATGAAAACGCATCCTCCTTCATGCGCTGGATAGCCTCCTCTCTCGCATGCGCAAGCAACTGCGAATAGCTCTTTATCTCACCACCTACGATATTTTTGATGCCTGCACCTATGTCACTAACGGCATTCTTGGCTCGAGCTGTTCCGCCTCTCACAAGACCAAGATGCTGAATTACGTTGCGCCCATAAATTTCACCAGTAGTTGAAAGTAACATTCCTGAAAGCCTGTTTTGATTTTCGACCGCAAGTCTCTCTAACTCCCGATCACCACATACCGCACAAAAATTCTCTACCGACTGATGAGGCTCGGCACCCGGAGTCCCCCACCCCCGCTTGAATTTCTCACCGCAGCCTTCGCATGATTCCGCTGATATTGTCTCGCTCATTACCTCGCCCTCCGTCTCAGATTGCTTCACCTACATACTCGTCATAGGTTCTTGTCTACATGGTCAGTAGAAACGCCGCCGCTTTCTTAAATTTTCAAACGATAATTTACGTTCTCGCTCTCTCTGATTTTTTCTGGGCAACCTTTGCCTTAATTGAAGAGCCACATCCAAATCCAATCAGCACCCCGGAGGAAGAGAAAATGCGAGTTAGGGCGATGAGCTTCTGCACTCATACATCAAACAGTCGTTAATGCGAGTGCGCTGTTGATTGCTTCTCGATATTTAGGTGGCGCAATAGCTTCCGCATCCTGAATTTTCGTTTTAGGCAGCCTAATGTCTTCGAGCTCATTGATCCATGCCGCCGCCGCATCGTTATAAGTTCCAACTGCGTTGCTAGTGGCACTATTCCAATCTCGCAAACTGCCACTTGGGTTCGTTGCCAAGTCAAAAAGCTCCAATGACGTTTCCATCAAGGTAACCCCCTCTTCCAATTGATCAAAATCAAACGCCTTGCTCAGGTCTTTGTATGCTGACAATACGTCTTGGCCCATGTCTGACCAAGCGCTGATAACCACTGGCTGCGTAATGTCATTCCAAATCGTGTCCAGCTTCGCAAAGCTGAACGCCTCTGAAATGCCTAACCCAAAGGAGGAATATTCATCAAATTTTGAAGATGTTGTAGATGACAACGTATTTTGTACTCTAACGGCTAGCGAAACCGCAGAGTCGTTCGCAAGGACAAACATATTTGAAACCTGAATAGCTTCCAACGCCTCTTGGTCTATGAATTTTTCAATTTCGGTCATACCCAAAAATCTAGGATCTAAACTCTTGATTTCGTCGAGTAATGCGACGGAGTCCTCTAGCACTTGAGCGTTCTTCTTCAATTTCACAATTTCGGGAGCAAAAGACACTATGCTTGCTACGCTTGCCATTTTTTCCGCAGATTGAATATAAATTTCCTCGTCACTTATCTCTTCTTCGTCCAACCCCAAAATCAAATTCTTCGCAGCCTTCAAATACGAAGATGATGAACACGACTCAAACGAAACCAAGTCTTTCATCTCGTCGAAATAAAAGGGCTCACAAATCGCGGCAATGACTACCTTAGCCCTCTCCTCTGTTCGATTTTCGCCCTCTAGAAATGCGTCATCAAACTGAGAGTCAGGTTCTGAGAGCACTACTAATTCTGCCAGGGTAGCCGCCAACTCCTCGAGCTTCTCAAATACCCTCGTTGAGTTTCTAAGTTCTGATATTGCCTTTATGTCCTCAGGATCGTGCTTAAGAATCTCGGTTGCATATTCAATTACTTTGTAATGATCATGATCGGCGGATGAAATTTCTAAACCTCGCTTAGCTGCGTCCAACTCCTCATTTGCGCAACCCGAGATCAGGGTCAGTACGATCGTGCATATTAAGAACGCTCTATTTTTCATTATTCTTTCCTTCCTAGTATTTCGACATTACTTCAAAATAAAACAAGTCAACAACGCGCTTGCGTTTAGTGAGTCTCGCAAAACGTCTTCGGTGTGACAACCTCGCTAAAAACTTAAGCAATTGGAGCACTATTGACCTGGTTAGTTGAAACTTAACAAGCCTCGACGGGAGAGTCCAAATGCACTCCCACCACTATTCATAAATACCATTTTGATAGACGTAATACTCCCGCAGCGAAACGGGGCCAATATAAGTGGCGATACAGTGCTTCATCTCGCGCCCCTCATCGACGATCTCTTGCTGGGTCGTAAGTGGGGTAATCGAGTTACTCCCAGATAGTGAAGGAGGTGGAAGAGACCTAACGTCACCATATTCATCGCGGATAAAATTGAATCTCTGATCAGCGTTTATTCGTGCGACCAAGCGATCGTGCAATCTCTCTAGCGAGTTCCTCATCAGCGTTGTGCATTGCGTGTCGTCCTCTCCACAATACCCATGCGGCAGTTGGATAGCTGAATGCGTACAGCGTTGCCAATCCGGCTCCGATTTGGTCTCCACCGTACAAGTAGTCTGAAGCCGCTGCGATCACTATTGGCCCGAGGCTCAGCGCAATTAAGCCTGCTAGGGCGGAGTACAATGCCACTACCACGCCGCGAAGCTCATTGGGCGTAACTAGGTTCAGTGCAGCAACATAGAGTGCGGTCAGCGGAGACAGCAGCATTACCATCAGTGTAATACCCGATAGA
>Ga0209138_1002769_pt1 | contig 13157 bp, 11 predicted proteins | sample SaaInl3SG_22_DNA_FD_184645 | JGI IMG/M metagenome (GOLD analysis project Ga0209138, IMG submission 184645) | Marine microbial communities from expanding oxygen minimum zones in the Saanich Inlet - ESP_153SG_22_DNA (SPAdes) (version 2) | ecosystem: Environmental > Aquatic > Marine > Intertidal...
GCTGCGATGATTATTTATGTGATCGCTCGCGCGGCTGCACTAGGGCGGTATTATCCGCGGCTGAATAAACTAATTTCGGGATGAGAGTTTACGGCGAGAGTGGGTTAATGCAGCGTTTCATCGCTAGGCGAGTTGGGCATGACGTGGGCTTCGACATCGAGCATTTTCAGTCTAACGCCGTTCATTTCTATCCAGCCTTTGTAGCGCGTCTCGCCAGTCGTGGAGAACTCGAACCGGTACCGGCGTCTTAAATGTAGCCCGCCTTCATCTCCCCGCACGGGCTTCAAACCAACCAAAACAAGTGATTGGTCGAGCAGCTGCAAACCGCGTTCGCGCGAATATTTGAGCACGTGCTCGTAGGCAAAGCTCCTTACTCTATCGCTCTGCCACCAAAAGCTCACACCAGCCGCAGCGAGGGTAAGCCAAAAAAGCAGAGAAAGAGTCATTAGGTTTTTCCTGTTCAAAACAAAGGCCTCCAACTCGATAGAAGGAGGCCTTCGAATGTGGTTCCGGTGCTAAGGCCTAACGCGCGTCGCGGTAAGTGCTAACTGGTGGTAGCTGCGAGCCAGATAAGTCGCCCGGGACGCTTTTCTCGGCAACAACTCGATGAGTCAGTGTACCAATGCCCTCGATCTGCGCACTGATAATTTCGCCATCGACAAGGAAGCCAGAACCTGAGGCGCGTTCGACACGGCCGGCACCAGTGCCGCCCGACGTGCCGCTCTGCATCACATCGCCCGGAAACACGGTGATCAGCGAAGAGGCGTATTCGATCAGTTCGGGGATGTTGTGGATCATATCGCCCGCTTTGGCTTCTTGAACCGTAACACCGTCAACCACGGTGATTTGGTGGAGACGCTCCATGGGGTCACCATAAAATTCTTTCGGAACGATCCATGGCCCATGCGGTGCAAAGGTGTCGTGGCCCTTGCCAACAAACCAGTCTGAGCGCATCGCATAGCCGCCCGGCGGACGTCCGCCACGGTCAGAAACATCCATAGCGACCATGTAACCAAACACGTGATCGTATGCTCTGTCGGCAGAAATGTATTTGCCAGTGCGACCGAAGACAATAGCCATCTCGACTTCATATTCAATCTCATCACGACCATAAGGCATGATGATATCTTCACCATCGCCTATCACCGCGCCTCGAGTTGGCTTGAGGAAAAGATACGGGACTCCACGATTCTCGCGCCGCTCTTTGGTTCGCTGAGCGAGTTCGTCGTCGTTGCAGCCTTCGCACGCGTGGGTATAAAAATTTACCGCTGCGTTCATGATTTTGCTGGGGTATTGGATCGGCGCCATGATGTCGACGTTGGCTACCGGGTAGACAAAATCACGCATCGCACTGCCACTCAGAAGCTCTTCTTCTACGAGCCAGTTGACGACCTCGTAGATGCGGTATTTAAGGCCATATTCGTAGCGCTCTATTAGACCGATCATGTCGACCGGCATATCGAGATGGCTGTACTGCGGCAGTAGCTGCATGGCTCGGTTAGCCGCGTTTAAGTCGACTACCAAGGCGTCGTCTCGCATCACGAGCCCGACGGTTGGAATATCGTTAATGGCGAAAGTGCCCACTTTAAACGGCTCGGCTGACTCCATCGCTTGCGCACCGGCTATGAATGGCGCTGAGAGCAGCGCCAAGGCGACGCTGACCCGTGCAAAAAGCGAGGAGGTAGATCGGGGCTTTGTTGTTATCATCGTTGACTCCCGTACTAAAGACACATTGAAATGAAAAGGATTACTAACATTCCGAAGGTATAACCAAAGGCGCCTTTTGTCGAGTGTCTGTGTAGCTACCCGCGAGCGGCCCTCGCTGCATAGCGAGCGATATGCGGTTCGAGTAGTTCAAGCGCGGTCTTGTCGTTAGGCGGCAATTCAGCGTCGCTTAAGGCGAGAGGCGTTGTTCTCTGTCCCCATCGAATCACGCCTGCACCCCAGGTGAGGCCGGCGCCAAATGAGGCTGTGAGCAACGTGTCGCCAGCCTTAACTCGGCCTTCCTCTACCGCCTCGGCAAGCGCCACGGGAATAGTGCCCGCGGAGGTATTGCCGTATTTATGCACGTTGACGAAAACGCGGTCCTCTTCTATGCCAACGCGCTTAGCCAGCGCATCGAGAATGCGCTTATTCGCTTGATGCGGTACAACCAGGCTTACGTCGTCGATACTAAGACCGGTGTCTTTGAGGACTTCTTCACAGCCCTGCGCCATTGCCTTCACTGCGCGTTTAAACACTTCTTGGCCTTCGAAATTCCACGTGTTGAAGAGAAACTCTTCGGACAATCGACTTTCGGCAGAGCCGATATTCGTAATTTGTATCGCATATTTGGCATCAGATTCACAACCGATGCGGGCAGACAGCAGGCCCACTTCCTCGTCAGAGGCTTCGAGCACAACAGCGCCGCAGGCATCGCCGAATAGCACGGCGACGTCGCGGTTACTCCAGTCCATATAGTGCGAGATAAACTCGCCGCCCAAGACCAGCACCTTTTTATGCGCCCCTGTCTTAATCAGATTTGTGCCGATGTGTAGGCCATAAAGGAAGCCGGTGCAGGCGGAGTTAAGATCGATCGCTGCGGCATTGCGAGCACCGAGATCGTCTGCAATGAGTGACGCAGTATTCGGGCACATGGAGTCGACCGTTAGGCTGCCAAGCAGGATGAGGTCGATATCCATCGGATCTAGATTTGCAGCGGCAAGGGCGCGGCGAGCGGCAACCACCGCCATCTCAGAAAAATTGCAGTGCAGGATGCGGCGCTCGCGAATGCCGGTGCGCGAGGTGATCCATTCGTCGCTGGTATCCATAAAGGTGGTCAGGTCTGCGTTGCTCAATATCGCTGGCGGAAGGCATTTGCCCCAGCCTGTTATTTCCGCGTATTTCATCGATGTTCTCTCCGTGTCTTTTGGGTCGCTGCGATCCAAGCTTAGCGATTGGTGAAGGCGGGATACGCTCTCGCTGCTTATCGCTCGGCTAGCTCCGTCTTGCTATCTACTCTATATTGACCGCTGCGCGAATTTCTAAAGGGTAGCGCGATGTAAGGATCCTATTTTTAGCGGCGAGGCGTGAATGTTTCGCGCAACCTGCAATGCCGTCGAGCATACGCCATTAGGTGGATTGAGGGTAGGAGAAGGCGTTTACTGAGGCTGAGTGCAAATCTGAGGGGTAGCGAATAATGAGCAAAAGCACGCGCCGGCGGGCGCCAAAGGCGAGACTATTAATCAGCGCATTGTTTTTATTTGTGCACGCTGCACCCGCTTTCGGCGATTTCGACCACGGGCGCTGGAATTTGTTGCTCTCGAAACATGTGATTGTAAGCGCAGACGGCTTATCGACGGCTGTCGATTACGCCTCGCTCGGCGTGAATCGCGAGCCACTGCAAAGCTATCTTGAAGAGACTTCAAGGGTATCGCGTGCCAGTTTCGATGCATGGGAGACGTCTGATCAGCTCGCCTTTCTGATCAACCTCTACAATGCCGCAACCGTCGAACTCATTCTCGACAACATGGCTTCGTCAGATCCAATAGACTCCATCCGCGACATCGGTTCGCTATTCACCTCTGCGTGGGAGCTAGAGCGCGTCGCATTGTTTGGTAAATTGGTGACACTCGATGCCATAGAACACGACATGATCAGAGGGTGGGGTCGCTACAACGAGCCCCGCATTCATTTCGCCGTAAACTGCGCCGCCATCGGCTGTCCTGCGCTACGCGCCGAGGCCTACACCGGCACCGCGCTGGAGGCGCAGCTTGAAGATGCCACGCGCGATTTCCTGAGCGATCGCTCGCGTAATTATTTCGACGGACGCCGCCTGCGACTTTCAAGTATCTTCAAATGGTATCGCGAAGACTTCGAGCGCGGCTGGGGCGGGTCGAACGCCTTAGGTGAATTTGTTGCAAGGTATAGCAGCGAATTGGGTCTTAGCATCGAGCACAGGAATGAGCTGGCTCGCGGCGACATGGGGATCCGCTTCCTCAGCTACGACTGGGGGCTCAATCAGGTGCGCGATTAAGCTGATTGGGTGACCCCTACAAACACCCCGTGATAGACTCATCTACGGAAGAGTATCATCCCCGGTGGGGTGCCCGGACTTCAAACCCGGTGAGGTCTGTAAAACAGGCCTGGTGGGTTCGACTCCTGCCTCTTCCGCCACTTTTATCTGCCCCAATTAAGCGCTCGGCGTTTACTCCCGCGCACTCGCCGGCGCCATCTTCCACTCGTGTTCAACAACATCCGGCACCACTTTTACGCCAGTGCTGAACTTCAGCGGCTCAACCGTGCCGCTGGGGAATGCGAGCTCGACGTAGTAGGCGGTATAGCCGGTTTCGGGCGGGTCGAGTTTGATTTGAAAAACGCCGGGTTCTGTCTCGGTGAGAGCGGTCGAGGTGTAGGCGCGGCCGATCTGCGCTTGCATAAAGTTGCGTTCTTTCGGATTGCTCGCTTGCCACAAAAGCACCTCGAGGGGCTGATCGAGCGTGAACACGGTAATCGTTCCGTCGTCGGCGACCTCCCAGTTGTAGCGCGGCATCTGCACATTGTTCACCACGGCGTGATACCAGGCGTCGACGCTTTCCATGACGTCTGTATCCGCCATGCTGTGATTAGAATTGGGGACATAGCGCAGGTGTTTCTCGCCGACGAGTTCATCCCAATAGAAGCGCCACGAGTCTGGAATGAAAAATTCATCGCCGGTGGAGTTAAGCAAAAACTTCGGAAGAGTGAGGCGGTCGCGGTACTCGAAGGGCTCGACAATTTTCATAAGCTCGGCGAATTCGGGCGTGCCCATCCAGGCGATGTTGCCGTTAAGCACGTAGTCACTCACGGCAAGGGAATAGGCGCCATAAACGCTGAAGTGATGCTTGAAACTCTCTTCGAGATTGAGCACGTCGATCACAATCGGCATGATCGCGATGACACGGGGATCGACTGCGGCGGTAGTCCATGTCGTCCAGCCGCGCTTAGAACCGCCGGCGACAACGAACTGATCGACCTTTGCTGCTGGGCTCACTTGGGTTTGCATCAGGTCGGTGATGGTGTCCATCGCGCGTACGGCGGATTTAGTCATAGGCAGGCGCAGGGGCCACTTCTCATCGCCGGTGCGCAGATACTTATCCCAGGTGTAGGCGATGATGCCGTCTTCGCTGCGCCTGCGCCCGTCGTCGTCGGCGAATACAAGTGGCTGGCTCGGCACGCCGTAGAGTGTCGATACGACGGTGCCAGTCTGCAGTGCGCGCTTAATGTCGCTTTCGGGCGCGGCACCTCGGCGATTCCCGTCGTTGCTGCCGCCGGTTAGGTAGAGAAAGCCGATATCGCTAATGACATCCTCAGGCACGGTAATCACAAGCTCGTGCACCCACAGTGGCAGATTAACTTCGGCGCTGGTAAGCCACTGCTGGCTTACCATTTCGACGATGTAGGTCTGATAGGCTTTGCCTTGATACTCGCCAGAGACGACCTCGATGACCTCATAGCGGTAGTTGTCATCGGGCGCCTGCACGTAGCGGTCTAGCGCGGTTAGGGTAAAGCCCGCGCTCGCACCGAGGGCGGGAAGAGTGACTAAACTGAGTAGTAGTACAAAAAGCGGGGAGGACATACTCCACGTGCAACGGATTTTCTGTGCGAGGTTCATCAGCTTGTCTCCGCTTAAGTGAAGAAAATTACTCCGATGATTCCACGATTTTTATGGGATGTGAAGTGGTCAGAGAGGGCTAGCGCCGCTCTATGGCAACAGCGGCGCGTGAGCCAAAGTCAACTATCCTGCACCAAGCGCGCAGGACAGGGTGAAGCGCAGTGCCTAACGCCTGCTCAGCTTCCTGCTTGTGATGAAGCTCGTCCTCTCGGCACTCAGCGAGTAGCGCTTTGAGCGTGGGAAAAAGGTTTTCTCGATCGAGGCGTTCAATCTGCTGCAGATAGTGCTCATCAACAAACGTCTCGACGGCGGCAATGGTGGCGTAAATGGCGCGCGCACCGAACAAGCTCGGGAGCGCGCCGGTGACGAAGCCTGCTGCTCGCCAGAGAGGAAGCAGACGACTTCGCGACTTTGTCGGTATAACCGCGTTTATTTTGCGCAGGTGGCTTTGTTCTGTGCGCAGATGATGCTCAGCAAAGCGTCTGATCTCTTCATCCTTGCTAGCCCAGAGAATGCCGTGATAGATCGCGACCGCGCCAGTTTCGCCAGCCTGATCGGAGCGTAATTCGCCCAGAAGCCAGGCGGGCATCGCGTTGGCATCAAGACTGTCAGCGACTGTGTCGTTCATGGTTTCTCAATCCTGTGCTGAGAAGCTTTATTAATACTGACAGAGCGGACACCAGTAAAGTCGGCGCGACGAAATCGCCTCCTTTAAAATGGTTTCGCCGCAGGTATGGCAGGCTTGATTCTCTCGCGAGAACACAGTGTGGCGATACTGTTCCCGACGAAGCCCCTGCCGTTTAAGTTTCTCAACTAGCGAAAGCGCGTTGGTGATACCACCTGTCGTGTAAGCTTGCTGGCTAATTTTGAGCGTGCTTCGAGCGAGATCGTTTAGTTGTTTTTTCTCAAGATCGCAGGGGCGCGCCCGCGGATTGATGTTGGCATCAAAAAGAATCTCCGAGCGCAAATAATTTCCGACCCCTGCGAGAAACGCTTGGTCTAAATAGAGTATGCCGACCGAGCGTTTCCTAAACTTAGCCGATGCAAGCCGCGCTGCGATTTCCCGCCACGTAAGGGTAGGGGACAGAATATCTGGGCCTATTCTTGAGAGGAAAGGATGCTGAGCAATGCCGTCTGCATCCAATACATCAATGTCTGAGGCAGAGTACAGCAGTGCGCTGTGCGTAGCTGTGTGAAGAGCGAGCCTGAGAGAGCGATTCGTCGAGGGGAATTTACCTTGCTTTACGACATACCAGCGGCCGTAGAGCTGATTGTGCGAGTAGATGCTAAGGCCGTTATCAAAATGGGTGAGAAGCGCTTTGCCACGCGTTTCGAGGTTGATGACCTCCCTCGACTGCAGCTCCGCTTCGAAGGGCTTTAAATGCGCAAACGCAAATTCGATGCGATCGATCGCCTTGCCTTCGAGCACTTTGGCTATTTTGTCAGCTGCTCGGCGTATTTCGGGTCCTTCGGGCATAGGGCTTCTGCTAATTGAATTTTTAGTGCAAACGTCTAGCGGCGATGACTAGATCGCTTTGCGCATCGATTGAGGCCCATGTTTCCTAGTTTGATGGTCGCCTAGATTAATAACAGGAGCCTGATTTGATTTTGATCAAGTTAGCGCTTTTTCACGCATCCATACTTTAAGCGAAATTCATTAAGGAATTTTCAGGAGGCTGCATGTTTGAATCCAACACGATCGCCGTTGTCATCGACCCCGAAATCGATAATAGAGCCGTTGTAGAAAAAGCCATTGCGATGGCGCTTGTGAGTCACGCGGAACTCGAGATTGTCTATTCTGAATATGTTCATTATTTGGAGGATGGGTATTTCTATGATCCAGTTGTCGCAAAATCACTGCGCGAAGAGCACAGCAAGGTGAATAAAAAAAAGGCCGAAGAGCTCGCCCAGCTAGCGCGCGATGCAGGCTTAAGTGTCAACGTGGTTGCTCTTTGGGGAAGCCCTGCACACAGGTCGCTGGTCGAGCGCATCGCTGCTACCCAGCCGTCTCTCGTTATAAAGAGCACCTCGCACCACAATCGCCTCGCGCGCATTTTTCTTTCGAATGAAGACTGGGAGCTTGTTAGGCATTGCCCAGTACCTTTACTTCTGGTGAAGGGGCTTCCTTGGTCAGAACCGCCCATATTCGTCGCGGCCGTTGACCCCGACCACCTGCGCGACAAGCCAGAAAACTTAGACCAAAAGCTCGTGGCCCATATGCTGGAATTGCGTGTTCGATTTGGCGGTGAGGCACATCTCTATCATTACGATTGGCTACCTCCTCTGTCTGGCCTTTATCCTGTTAGAGTTGATGCGGCGAGCGAATCCGCAAAGCTTGCCGAACTTGGAGCAATGAATGGTATAGACCCAGCCCACTGTCACTGGACTGATGTGGTTATAAACGATTCGTTGCCTGCGCTGGTCGAGGAGGTCGATGCGGCGGTGGTGGTCATGGGCGCCATCTCTCGCTCTGCGATAGATAGGGTGTTTGTGGGCAGCACTGCCGAACGGCTTTTGGATGAGCTGGTGTGTGATGTACTGGTTGTCAAGCCAGATTAGGCGCTAGCCCTCGCGGCCAGCGCCCGTTCAGTGTGAGGCTGATGCAGCGCTTAAACTCGCTTCGTAACTCTGCTCTTTGATGGGCCAGTGGAGTAAAGCAGCGAGCAGACCGAGCGCAGCGCCCGACAGCCAGATGCCGTCGTAGTTGCCGGTGGTTTCGTATAGATAACCACCCAGCCAGACCCCGCTGAAGCTGCCTAACTGGTGGCTGAGAAACACGAGTCCGTATAGATAGGGCATATGCCTTACACCAAAAAATTGTGCGACAAGACCCGAAGTCGGAGGGATTGTGGAAAGCCATAAAAAGCCCATCGCTGCGCTAAAGCCTAAGATGCTAAACAGCGACGGCGGTAGCAAGAGGAAAGCCAAAATAGCAATCGCACGTGCAACATATATCGCAGACAGCATAGTGTGTTTTGGGCGTTTGCCACTTGCAACGCCCGAATAGTAGGCGCCGAAAATATTACACAATCCAATCGTGCCGATGCTCCACGCCCCTACCTGCGGGGTAAAGCCAAGGTCGACGACATAGCCTGGCATATGCACTGTAATGAAGGCGAGGTGATAGCCGCACACATAGAAGCCGACGAGTAAAAGAACATAAGAGCGGACAGCGAGTGCCCTGCGAGTTAGCTGCCAAAGACTGATCTCTGCTGTTTCCGCTGGCGCTGCGCCTGCTTCGTTGCCGTAGCGGGCGAGGGGGATCACAAAGACAGCCATGCCGAATCCCAGCAAGCCCATTAGCTGTAAAGCCCCCAGCCAGCCCAGCCAATCGATGAACACTTGCGCTGCTGGCACAATTAAGAACTGGCCCGCGCTGCCTGCAGCGGTGCCAATCCCCAGCGCCCAGCCCTGTTTCTCGGCAGGGACTGCGCGGGCGATTGCGGGCAATACGATGCCGAACGAGGTGCCAGCGATTCCGGCGCCTATAATCACGCCAGCGGTCAGGTTAGCGCTGAGAGCGGTGGTGCTGGACGCCATACCTAGCGTGCCTAAACCATACAAGACAATACCGCCAAGCAAGACCTTGGTGGTGCCGAAGCGGTTGACGAAGCCCCCGGCGATTACTGCGCTTATGCCCCATGATAAGTTTTGTATCGCCAGTGCGAGTGCTAAAACATCGCGTCCCCAGCCGTTGGCCTCACTCATTGGTTGCAAGAATAGGCCAAAGCCAGACCGCAGGCCGAATGAAAGCATAAGCAGCAGGCAGGCGCTGATCAGGACAGGCATGTAGCTGATTGGGCTCTGGGTAGTGTCGCTCATTTGGATTTGCCTGTTTTTAAAAGCTGAGAATAGCTAATCGGTGCAGAGAAGAGTAACTGGTTTTTCAAAAATGGCGAACTTTGTTCATGTGTGTATTGTAAACTTTATTCTTAGGGGTAAACCTTGCTAAGGTAGCGTCCGTGTTGCGAGGTCGACTAAAAGTGTTTGCTTCAGGCTGGCTTGCGACAGCGCCATTAGCAGGCTTTTTAAGCAGCACTTAACGCAGTACTTATGAGCAGTATTTAGAGCAGTATTCAGAACAGCAGTTTAAGACGGTAGGAATGAGATAAATGGTAAAGGTTTTATTCAAGGATCATGCAGGACGTGAACAATCGGTTGAGGCTGCCACGGGCGTCTCGGTCATGCAGGCGGCGGTCTCTAATGGAGTAGTGGGTATCGATGCCGATTGCGGAGGTTCGTGTTCCTGCGCGACCTGTCATGTATACGTAGACGAGGCGTGGGTCGACAAATTGGCCGCAATAGACCCTAACGAAGATGCGATGCTGGGCCTAAGCAGTGATCGCCGTGAAAACTCGCGTCTCTGCTGTCAAATCACCCTTAGCGCGGAGCTCGACGGTCTGTCGGTAACCACGCCAGAATTTCAGTTTTAATCCGGTTCTCTATCCGAATGGCTATCACGGAATGCTATTCCGCCAGATGCCACGGCTAAAGTAAACTGCGTAATATGACCTGCCAACAAGACGCAGGCCATTAAGAGTTGAGAGAGATTATTATGAGCGATACCCCTGCCACGTCTGAATTAGACCGCCGCCCCGAGAGTAAGTGGAGCATGGTCGGCAAAGATCCCTATGCAATGCCTATCGATAAAATCGACCTCGCACACCCCGGCATCTGGCAAGAGAATGAGTTTCTGCCTTTTCTGAAGCGTCTACGAGAAGAGGCCCCCGTGCATTATTGCGCTGAATCGGCCACGGGCCCTTATTGGTCTGTAATGAAGTATAAAGACATTATGACGGTAGATACGTCGCCGCATATCTACTCTTCGGAACCAACGATCGGTATTGTGGACTCCTTCGAAGAGTTCACGGTTCCCTCGTTTATCTCGATGGATCCACCCAAGCATGATGAACAGCGCCGGGTTGTGCAGGGCGTTGTCGCGCCCACTAATCTGAAATCCCTAGAAGGACTCATTCGGCAGCGCGCCGCTGCCATACTCGATGATCTCCCGATTGGCGAAGAGTTCGACTGGGTCGAGCGAGTCTCAATAGAGCTGACAACGCAGATGCTTGCGACGCTGTTCGACTTTCCATTCGAAGACCGTCACAAACTGACCTTTTGGTCTGACGCTGCGACCGCGATTCCGGGTGGCGGCATCATCAGTAGCAATGAGGAGCGATGGGAGGCGATGCAGGACTGTCTTGCCACGTTTACACGGCTATGGAACGAGCGTGTGAATGCGGAACCTGGGAATGACCTCATCTCGATGCTGTCACATGGCGAAGCTACAAAAAATATGCCGCCGATGGAATACCTCGGCAACATCTTGCTGCTGATTGTTGGTGGCAATGACACTACCCGAAATTCCATTACAGGTGGCGTACTTGCGCTAAATCAATTCCCCGAAGAATACGACAAACTTCGTGCCGATCACTCACTAATTCCCAATATGGTCTCTGAAATCATTCGCTGGCAGACGCCGCTCGCCTACATGCGACGCACGGCAAAAGTTGATACCGAGTTAAACGGGCAAAAAATTAAAAAGGGTGAGAAGGTAATCATGTGGTACGCGTCGGGTAATCAAGACGACGAGGTTATTGAGAATCCTGAGCGTATGATTGTCGATCGCCCCAATGCGCGCCAGCATCTCTCGTTCGGCTTCGGTTTACATCGTTGCATGGGTAATCGCCTTGCCGAGATGCAGCTGCGCATAGTCTGGGAAGAGATAATGAATCGCTTCGAAAGAATCGAAGTAGTCGGTGAGCCCGAGCGAATCTACTCTAGCTTTGTCAAAGGCTATTCTACAATGTCTGTGATACTGCACCCCAAAGCGTCTTAGTTTTCAGGGTTTGAACCGTCGAGGCTCTCAAGTGCCAAGTGCCAAGTGCCAAGTGCCGAGTCTCGACGCATCGCAGGCTTCGGCTCTAGGTCGGCAAGTGGCTGCTAAGCAGTCACGTCCGACCACGGCTTCCGAATCACGCGCACGTTTTCCTTCCTCAGTGTGTAGCCGCAGCCATCAAAATGTTCGAGCACCTCGATACATAAATTGCGGCCAATCCCCGTTTTGTCTCTGAAGTCGATCACGCTAAACCCATAGCCCTCACTCGCTGTCATGAGTTCGTTCGCGGTGGTTGCAAGTTCTGCCAGCGTGGCGGGCAGATAAAATCTATTGTCTGCTATTTTCACTACTATTCCCGAGCGCGCGCAGTGCTGCAGAATCCGCTCGACCGCTTTGAGCGGAATCCCTGTTGCGTCGACGATCTCTCGGGTTCGCGGCGGTGTGATGCCGCCGCGCGCGAGTAGCGGCGCTATTTTTATATCGAACTCCTGGCGTTCTTTACTGACCTGAGCACGGTGTGTAGCGAGCGCAACAAAGCCTCCATCGCGGCGCAAGCTGCCTTTCGATAGAAGCGTAGCGATTAATCCTGCGAGCACCGGCGCAGGGACGCTCGGTTGCAAGGCGCGTGCGATTGCTGATTCGAGTAATCCTGCTTCACTAGGCTGCTCGGCATGAAAATTCTGCAGCACATCGGTGAGTCGCGCAGTCAAAGAATCCGCGACTGGCGCGCCGAAAAGACGAGGAAAGGGGGAACCTTCGATAGGCATCTCTAAAGGCGCGGGTGACTGTTGCCGTGCTTGCCGAAGGCAGGCGTCGATAGCCGCTGGCGCGAGATTGCGCACGAGCGCAAATTGCTCGAGCGCGATGCCATAGGGTGCGACAGCAAGCACCGCCTCGATAGCGGCGCGGCTTTCGTTCTGATACGCCCTTAACAGGGCGAGTCTCTCAGAACTAGCTCTGCCCCGCTTAGGCACCTCTGTGTCTATGACTTTGCCACCGCCTAGCGAAAACTTAGCTGCCGGGTCGCGGAGTATAAAACGGTCGCCCCAATGGCAGGCAATCGGCTCGTCGAGGCTTAATTGATAGAGTGAGGCATTTCCATCGAGTTTGCGCACGCGGGCGAGGCGATGCGCAGCGCCAATGTGAAGGTGATAGTCGACGCCAGACTTTAGCGGCGTTGCCGAATCGAGAAGGGTCAGATGTGTATCGATGCGAATGACACTGCGTTTAGCGGCGCCGAGCCAATCCCCGCGGGTGATGTCATTGTGGCCGATACTGACGCTTAATGCCGCGCGTTGACCAGCACTGAGAGTCTCACATTCGTTCCGGTCGATACGTATCCCTCGGACTCGCACTTGCTCGCCTGTGCTGCAATGAATGAGGACATCTCCCTGTTTAATTCTCCCTGCTGATAAGGTCCCAGTCACGATCGTGCCGATGCCCTTGGCCGTGAAACTGCGATCGACAGAGAAGCGCGGATGCTGATCGAACGAGTCTTTATCTATCCGCTGTTGAAAAGCGAGCGCATTCAAATGCTCGGTGAGTTCGGGAACGCCCGCGCCGCTGAGATTGTTTATTCGAAAGAGAGGTGCCGCACTGAGGCTCGTGCGCGCAAGCAACGCTGCAACCTCTGCCTCGACAGCAAGAAGTCTTTCCGGCGAACAGTGATCAATTTTGGTCAGCGCG
>Ga0209138_1002789_pt1 | contig 13105 bp, 8 predicted proteins | sample SaaInl3SG_22_DNA_FD_184645 | JGI IMG/M metagenome (GOLD analysis project Ga0209138, IMG submission 184645) | Marine microbial communities from expanding oxygen minimum zones in the Saanich Inlet - ESP_153SG_22_DNA (SPAdes) (version 2) | ecosystem: Environmental > Aquatic > Marine > Intertidal...
GTGCACTAGCTGTTGCTAACGCTGCATATATTGCGGCTGCCCTTCTGTTTATCATGAGCCTTTCAGGCTTGAGTAAGCACGAGAGTGGTCGAACTGGAATCCGCTATGGTGTCGCCGGTATGGCAACGGCCATGACTGCAACAATCTGGTTGACACTGTCTGGTGAGTGGAATGCCGCAACCTCACGAGGCTTCATCCTGCTTGTCATCGCACTTGTAATTGGAGCCGTCATAGGTTTGTGGCGCGCCCGCGTTGTTGCCATGACTGGCATGCCCGAGCTAATCGCTCTTTTCCACAGCTTCGTTGGACTAACCGCTGTTTTGGTCGGCTGGAATGGAGCCCTGCATTCGGGAGATATCTCCGCTGAACTCATTGCTGTTCATCGAGCCGAAGTCTTTATTGGAGTCTTTATTGGAGCGGTGACCTTTACAGGTTCAATCGTTGCCTATCTAAAACTCTCTGCGAAGATCTCTTCCAAGCCGCTGATCTTGCCGGGTAGGAACTTGCTAAACCTCGGTGCTTTGGTTGGATTCGTGGCGTTGACAGTCGCATACGTGATCACTCCAAACATCTACCTTCTGGTTGCAGTAACTGTGTTGGCTTTGGCGCTTGGTTGGCACCTGGTGGCCTCCATCGGTGGTGGAGATATGCCAGTGGTGGTCTCCATGCTCAACAGCTACTCAGGATGGGCGGCTGCGGCAACAGGATTCTTGCTCAGCAACGACCTACTGATTATTACCGGAGCCCTGGTTGGTTCCTCTGGTGCCTACCTGTCCTACATCATGTGTCGAGCGATGAACCGCTCCTTCATCTCCGTTATCTTCGGAGGCTACGGAATTGAGGCTCCATCCGAGACCGAAGAGGAAACCGGCGTTCACACTGAAATTGATTCTGCGGCTACCGCCGAGCTTTTGGTTGCTGCCAAGACTGTCGTAATTACGCCCGGATACGGCATGGCCGTTGCCCAGGCACAGTATCCAGTTGCAGAACTAGCTAAGCGTCTACGGGATAAGGGTGTCGATGTTCGCTTCGGTATTCACCCTGTTGCCGGACGTCTCCCTGGACACATGAACGTACTACTAGCTGAAGCTAAAGTTCCTTATGACATCGTGCTTGAAATGGACGAAATCAATGATGAACTTTCTGAGACATCAGTGGTTCTTGTGATCGGGGCTAATGACACCGTTAACCCTGCTGCGACCGAAAACCCAGGAAGCCCAATCGCTGGAATGCCAGTTCTAAAGGTCTGGGAAGCTGAAAACGTGATTGTGTTTAAGCGCTCAATGGCCTCCGGTTACGCAGGAGTGGCCAACCCGCTCTTCTTCAAAGACAACACCCGAATGCTATTCGGTGACGCCAAGGACAAGGTTGAGGAGATTCTTAGGTCTATCTAGTCTCAAGCTTCTAGATCTAAGAAACTCAGAAAACTCAATTTAGGTAGGCCCGCACAAAAAAAGAAACCCAAGAAGTCGTGAATTCTTCTTGGGTCTCAGTGCGCTTGGAGGGACTCGAACCCCCAACCTTCTGATCCGTAGGCGCATTAGACCCGTCTGCAAACCGGCCTCGACGGTCGATATTGCCCCTAGTTTACAGGGAAGTTGATGTTTTGTGTAGAGCTCGAAATTTTCATTAGATTTCAGAGAATTTCAACACTTTGACTGACATTTTGGCTGATATCGAAAGTCACTCTTTAGAAGGTTTCTTGACAAAGATCAAATAAGCAGATTGTGACAGCTGATCCAGGCGTACGGAGCTCTACTGGCGATAGGTCTTGCCAATCCATTGAAAGTGAGGTGTCAATTTTTCGTAAAAAACCTCAACGCTGACACCAAATGTCGTCTCAAACGCGGTCCTCCAAAGGACCTGTGGGCTCAAAGCGTCCAAGAACTCGAGATATGCCTCTACTCCGTAAACTGCCACGAGCAGTTCGGTAGCCCACTTCCCGGTCGCGTAGGGAGACTGACTGCTCAGTGCAGGGCGAGTTTCCATGTCGCGCATCATTGCAACCGTTTCCTCACTAGTGATGGTTGACAACCTGGACTTGATGGAATCGTCAAATCCTTCGTCAGGTGCCACTTCGGCGCGGCCCAACATATTCCAATGCACCTTATAGAAATAGCTTGAGCCAACTCCACCTGACTCAGTGGTAAGTGCCATCCCAAAAAATTCAGCGCCACCTTCATTGGCCCAGACGGGGTTTGCGGATGGAGTACGAATCCCTTGCTTGCCGTAGCGGCTGAGAAGCGGAAGGTGCGCGTATTCGTGTGCTGCGGTTATTGATTCTCTAGTACCCGAGGAACTCGGTCGAATGCAGTGGGCAAAATAATCGTTCGCTGCGGACGTGTAGGCCAGCGATGTCATGCACTCGCCGTCCGGGGTCAATCTTTGTAGAAGGGATGAATTGTCATATCCCACGGCTGTTAGCTCGGCGGCTGCCCAATCCGCGTCAGCACCCGTGTACAACAACACTGTGATTTTTCGGTCGTAGAAAGTGCTCCAAAACTTTAGGGAATCTTGAAGGCGTGCCAGCTGCAGATCAGATTCGACTTGAGTCACATTGGCCGCGTTTTGAATCTCGATTTCGTTCTTACCCTCTTTCGAAGACAAGAAATTTGTCATCAAAGCTTGAGACTTTGCGGCGACCAGTGAAGGTTCATAGTTGTCCAGAGTCATTTCAATATTCGCGACATCTGGCGACTTGACTGTCAGCAACACCTTCCCCGCGTAACTTCTGGCCTTTGTCGGCTTGTTTTGGAACCAAGTCGAAAGTGAAGGGTTTAGCTGCTTGGCGTATTCACATGCTGCCTTGGCCCTCTTGCGGACCATGATGTTGACGCTCATTGGCTGCGAGTAATACCTAATTCCCGTGCAAATGAACTTTTCCGCGTAAGGATTAGCGTCAACTGTTGCCTTCACTTGCGCTCTTTGCTGGGTGGTCAACGTGGTTGCTGAGGAGCTGAAGGTCGCAAGAGTCTTTTGGTAGACCGAATACGTGGCAGTCGCAGACTCTGCAGGCTGCGCCATTGTCACAGTCAAGAGAATTGACGACATCACCGCTATTAGCTTTTTCATTTTTATTCACTTCCCCTGAGTCAAAATCTTGGATTTGGCCGGTACACAGTTACCTCGTGGTCGCCTCACTACCCCTACCCCTTACTCACAACCATCACCTTGCCGGCATAGCTTCTAGCCTTTGTCGGCTTGGTTTGATACCAATAGCTGAAGTCAGGGTTGATGCTCTTTGCGTAGTCGCAAGCTTCTTTTGCTCGCTTCCGAACCATGATGTTGACGCTCATGGGCTGCTGGTAGTAGCGGATGCCAGTGCAGATGAACTTGGTGTTGCCATCTGACTTAGCAAGCACAGCCCTGATTTCTGCTTTCTGAGCAGAAGTTAGTGATGTCCTCGATCCACTAAAGGTTTTCAGCGTCTTCAACTGCGATTGACGGAGCTGGGCCCTAATTTCATTCTCTGAGAATGTGAATCCATATGCTGCAAGTTTTAGCCAGCCGTCATCCTCAGAGACAACAGTGGTTGCAACCTTTTCCTCGCCTTGCTCTCCAACAACTGCAACGGTGGCGGAGATTGGAGCGTTTTTGAAGCCATAAAGGCATCTGGCAACATCAGAGCGCATCACTAGGTCGTAGGTTCCTTCATTCACCGTCTCGCCGTCAGGGGCGTAGTGAAGACCGGCGACTTTGTAGGAGAGGTAACCAGAATCGAAGGTTGGCTCCGTACCCTCGTACGCGGTGGAGTTGGTAGTAACAACACCTATGAGGCCCTTTGAGTCTTTGAAGCAGCTTTGATTCTCGTAGAGCGTGAAGGATTCCAAGCTCCAAAGAGACGAAACTCCAAATGCTGAATCGTTTACGGCATCCCTGTAAGACTCAAGAATGACGTAGGGGCGGTTGCTATAGCCGTCGTTTGCGAACGCCCCTTTCCCGGAGCCAGCCTCATACAGCTGTCCTGAGCCACCGCTTCCGAATGGGAACATCTCCTCAATGACCGCTGGCGTGTTGGAGCGAGTTGCGTAGACGGCAAATCTGGGCACCTCAACCGGGCCACCTGAAATAGTTACACTGACATTTTTATCGGAAAAATCTTCAACCTGAATGTCTGTCTTTGTTAAGCGGCCCCTGAACCAGCCGTTTATGTCTGTGGAATACCTGGCCGTTACAGAAACAGTTGGGTTACCAACAAATCCTGCTCGTTTGCCACACAAGCCGGTTTCCAGCCAGACGCAAGCTCCGCCCGGGCCACTGTCATAAACCTGTGTTTTCCCAACTACGTCCTCTGCCTCGAAAGCTTCGATTGGCGCGTAGTTTCCCCGCGTTTCCACGTAGGGAACAACCGAAACCGTTACGGTCGAGGTCTCAAATCTGCCAAGCCGGCTCGAATAATTCTGGCGCTCAAAGGCTAGAACTGCATATGTGTCGGTTCCCTCAGAGTTTGGGAAACCAGGAGCTCGCCATAGTGAAGCAGTGCCACCGGCATGCAAGTCAATGTCAGGCACCGCATCATATGTCTCACCCTCCACGCTCCTTATCAACGTTGCGTTCGATATGGTGTCGCTGTCCGCCCCCATGAAGGTCAGATTTTCAATGCAATTCTCTTGATCCAAGGTTTCGCAGAATGGAAGGGTGTGAAAAGCAGAGAACTGCATGTTTGGTGTGGCCACGTTGCAAACTTCCCGCTCCTCTAGGAAAGTGTCGCAGAGGAAAGCTTCGTCGTAGCCAAAATCATCCTTGAAGGTAAGGCCTTTACGGACTGATTCATAGGACTCAGGTTCGTCAATCGTAATCAAGGTCTCACCAGCCGCAACAGTAGAGCCATCCGGCCTAAGATACTGCTCAGCACTTGCGCTGACAGAGCCAATAGCCGCCATAGACAAGGCAATTAGAGCTGCAACGAGCCGAGCCCTCAGGCGCATAATCAACCCTTGCTAACTATGAAGACTTTGCCCGCATAACTCCGAGCTTTGGTGGGCTTAGTTTGATACCAATAGCTGAAGTTAGGATTTATGCTTTTTGCGTATTCGCAAGCTTCCTTCGCGCGTTTCCGAACCATGATGTTGACACTCATCGGCTGCTCGAAGTAGCGGATGCCGGTGCAGATGAACTTGGTGTTGCCATCTGACTTTGCAAGCACTGCCCTGATCTCTGCTTTTTGAGAAGAGGTCAGGGAGGTTCTACTCCCGCTGAAAGCCTTCAAGGTCTTTAGCTGAGACTGTCGAAGCTGAACCTGGATTTCTTTCTCGGAGAAAGTGAAGCCGTAGGCTGCCAGCTTTAACCAACCGTCTTTTTCAGATACGACCGTGGTCGCCACTTTTTCTTCGCCTTGCGCCCCCACAACTGCAACAGTTGCCGAGATTGGCGCATTCTTAAAGCCGTAGAGGCATCTTGCAGTATCGGTGCGCATCACAAGGTCATAGGTTCCTTCATTCACCGTCTCGCCGTCAGGGGCGTAGTGAAGACCGGCGACTTTGTAAGAGAGGTAACCGGAGTCGAAGGTTGGTGCGGTACCCAAATAGGTCATTGAGTTGGTGGTCACAATACCCAAAAGCCGTGATTTGTCAGCAAGGCAGGCTTCCGTGCCCTGTTGTCCATTCGAAGCCGCTCTGCGAGCACTTATTGAGCCAATTGACCAAATGGTAGACGTTCCAGCTGCGGTGTCATTAACACGCTCTCTCATGCCCTTGACTATCTCCATCGCTCTTGGGCTTGCTGCGTTGAACAGAGTGAAGGGGCCGCCATGGCCGTTGTCCTCGAGAGGTCCAACTATGTCGGGATCTCCTTTGGCAAGCGAGAAAGTGGCTAGGAATCTTGGAACCTCAACTGATTCACCTGAAATCACCACACGAGAGTAGTTTTCGTCTATTGGCTGAACATCGATTCTGGGATCCTTGAGCCGTCCCTTGAACCATCCGGTGAGCTGATTTGTGAGGATCAAAGACACTCTAAGGACCTGCTCCTCAGTCATGTAATGCTCACGGCCGCACACCCCAGAATCTGAGTAAACGCATTCCCCGAACGCATTGCCGCCACCGCATGCCGTGACTGCCTTATTATCGACCGTGTCTCTGCAAACATCTGAGAAGCTAGCTCTATAGTCACCTAGTTCTCGCTTGGTAGCGAAAGCCTCGAGAATAAACTCCCTGGCCTCCAAATTGTCCCGGCCCACCGGTGCATCTTTTTGATAAAAGAAGTCGAGGCTCGCTTTTAGGGTGTATTCATCTCCACCAGTGTGTGCAACGGGCGACCTGAAAATTGCTGGGCCGACTCCGGATGGCACACCAAGCGATGGGTTTCCGGTGAAATAAGTACCGGAGGTAGTTCCCACGTAAGTGGCTGAAACAAACTCCCCGGTTTCTGGATCTTTGAGCTCTAGGTTTTCAATGCAACTCTCAATGATTGTGCCGCAATAGGGCAACAGGGCCTTACCCCCAACAGCAACCGCTGGAGCGGTGGGAGGGGAATATTCAGAAATTTCTTCCTCTGTGGCGTCAGCACCAGGTGCGTTGGGGTCTACGTAGACCTTGCTGCAATCAAGGTTCGGGCCCAAGTCGCTACAAAGCTCTATGGACTCTTGAATGGTTCCGGTCGCGGATAAAAATCGAGAGTAGATACCGCTAGCGGCGGGAGATCGTACGTCCTCCACAAACAGCAGTTCGTTCCCTTCTGTGTAATCGACCTCAAAACCGTTTGATTCGATCGATCGAACGTCAGGCCGCCACGCTTCTTCAGCATTGGCCACGATTGGTGTAGTCGCCCCGACAATGGCGAATACAGAAGCTAAAGTCAGGCTCGTGAGCTTAAGTCTTGTTGACATTTAGGAAATGCTCCTTTTAAAGGACGCCTCCCAGCGAAGACGGCTAGTCGCAAGTCTTCGCTGGGATAGGCAACCTCTACCTAGTACTGGGCTTTCATCGTGATCAAGACAGTGTTCTTGTAACTCGGTGCCTTGGTCCCTTTAGTTTGGTACCAGTAGGAGAGTGATGGATCAAGCGACTTGGCGTAATCACAGGCTTGCTTAGCGTTTCGCCTAGCGTCAATTTTCTGCTTGAGGGTTGCGCCTTCAAGCCAAATTCCAGTGCAGATGAACTTGTTGGCCTCTGCATATCGATCCAAGCTCCTTCGCACCTGTGCCTTCTGAGAAGAGTTCAGATTGTACTGGGTGTGCTTCACCATCTTGGTCTGCTTATAAGGCGCTACCTCGGCAGTTGGGCATCCGTAGCTGTCCGTCATCACCACTCGTTCCTTGGTGTTGGGATCAGTACAAGTTATTGTCCGTTTCGTCGCGAACTTAGCACCAACAGCCTTGGTGATCCTGATCTTAGGCTTTGAAAATGAGAAGCCAGTGACGTCAATAATGATGTTTCCTTGCAGGTAGGCAATCTTTGAAACAGCTACCGCGGGACCACCGGTTTCCTCGGTTACCTGAATCGTGAGAGCTGTGACAGCAGACTCTGGATCCTCAAGTCCCCAAAGCAAAAGAGCATCATTTGCAGGAATGATTGCCTTGTAGAAACCCTTATTCACAGTTTCGCCGTCAGACTCAAAGTGTGGCGCTCCAGCCTGCCAGGTCAAGGCTTCGGCCTCATCATCCCAAACCGGAGTGCTGATGCCACAGGATGCACCATTGGAGCCAACAACCAGTCGTCCAGACAGGCCATCAACGCCGAATCCCATGTTGTCATTTTCCACCAACACAAAACCCTGCATGGTGTTCACAACTGCGGTGGCGGTTGATTCCTCTCCCTCACATTGGGTTATTGAGCGAATCTGGGGTACAGGAACTGGAGTTCCGCTAATCGTCAGTGTTCCGTTGACAATGGTTGGCTCAGCACCCTCCTCCTCTGCCTCGACAGTTTCCGGCTTCTCCGCCAAGAAGTTCATGCTGTTAGCCACGGCGATTGAGACTCCGGTGAGGATCTCGCCCGTGCGAACCTTGACCGTGATCTTGTCGTCCATGTTTAGGTTGGCCGAGAGGGCCGAACCGTCGGTTCGGGTAGCGATGGAAGTCGCGTCTAGCTCGTTCGCCTTCACTGGGTAAACAGTGAAGAAAAGATGGTTGGTGAAGAAGTTAGCGGTCTTCAAGTCAATTGTGAGTCCGTCGTAACCATAGGCGTTTAGACCGTAATCGACCCACTTGTCATGGGTCCAACGACCAGAGGTTGCCCTTCCGGCCTGAGTTTCAACCGCGCCAGTTCCGACAAGGGATTCCGAACCGAACGCGATGTACTTCGATGCAACTATTTCCTCCGGCGCAAATTCACCATCCAGGTTCAGGTCTGCAAACAGCTCAAGAGTTCCGTCTCCCTGCTCGACACTGGCTGGAACAGTCAGTGTTGCAGTTGCCTCAATACCATCGACCAAGGAAACCGCAGCAAGATCGGGCGCGTTGCCAGTGAACACGAACTTTCTGGGTACTTCCGCGTACAGCTCTGGAAGGGCAGTGGAATATGCCCCTGCTGAGCCTGGTGCAATCACTTCTGGGCCATCGATGAAGTCAGCAGGGGAATCAACCGGAGCTACATCCGGGCCTGTACCTGAGTCGTACCAGGTCAAGACCAGATCTTGCTTTGTCCCTAGAGGTCTAACGGATACCGACTCGATGCAGAAATCAACTCTGAAATCATCGCACACGGGCCAAGTAGTCTTCGGTACAGCTAAGTTTGCATTAGCAACCGACGGAGTGAGCGCCACAGCGACGAGCGCTGAAACTGATGCAACTGCCGACATAAAACTTGTTTTTTTCAATGTTCCCCCCCCTTGAGGTGTTTCGAAACTTGTGCTTCATCCCTAAGGGAACCACCAATTGACCCCCGCACGCAGTATCCGTAGAAATGGGTGTCCGATTTGTACGAATGACTGTCCGCGTATCTGTACGAAAATCATTAGAAAGGGGGACAAATCCTCTCACCACAGTACAAAACTGTTCGTTAGTCTTGGACTGTTCGATCATCGTCATTGAGAGAAAAAAGTTCTGGAGGGGACAAACGCGACGTTTGCTGGGGGTAAAAATGTACAACAACTCAGAAGAAAAAGCATCGCAAGATCATTGGCTCTTGGAAGCCATTACTGTAATCAACTTATCTTCAACGCCGCACGATTATTGTCGCCGACTTACTGCCCACCCGCTCCTTGGTCAAGGAATGGTCGGCAATCATTTGTTTCTACTCGACTCAGCCGGAGCCTTCCGGCTAATGGGCGGATATGGAATCAACCCGTTAGACCATGATGCTGTCTTCTCTCAATTCGACGAGAGCTTATTTGCCAGGGCACTCGAATCCGGCAGATACGAACGCGAGTCATTCGACGCCAAGCACGACATTCAGGTTTGCCCGGCTCTTAAGGCTGGCGTGCCAAACGGTGCCCTCTTGTCGATTTTGAAGCCAGGTGTCGGTGCTGGCGAGGCTTTCGAAATGCGCACCTTCCAGGAATTCGCCTATTACCTCGCCCTTGGAACCTTTATCGCAAGCTCAGGATTCTCCGCGCAGGAAATCGCCGCGCGAGCCCCAACCAATGAAGCGCTATCTGAACGCCAGCTGGTCATCCTTCAGGGTATTGCCGAAGGCAAGACGAATCTCCGCATTTCAAAAGAGCTGATGCTTTCAGAAAGCGCTATCAAGCAGGAGAATGTAAAGATTTTTAGGTCGCTGGGAGTTGCAAACAGGCGCCAGGCTGCCCAGAAAGCAAGCGCCATGGGAATGCTCTCGCAGCTATCAAACCGTGAATTTGCTTCCTAGCGGGGCGCTTTTTTCTAACTCCCCCTGATACCCCGCGCAAGAAGTTGCTTGTTTAAGAACGAACTGACCCTTTTTTGATAGTCGCCAGAGCGTGGTGGGGGGAATAGCCAGCACTTTGAAGACTGCCTCTGGAGTCATCGGCTCTATATCTGCCCTGCAAACAGAGTGGGCAATTTGGCCGCAGCGGGCAAATCGCGTTTTCAACAGCTACCCCGCTTCTGAGGACAACTTGGCTGATATTGTGGCGGAAATTCAATGCTAGGCAACCCTGATAATTTGTATCTTTTGCCAGAGCGCTTCCTGTTCTTGGAGGCCGGTCACAGACTCGAGACCTTCAACTGCCCAGTAAATACCTGGGAAATCAAGAAACCCAAGAAGTCGTGAATTCTTCTTGGGTCTCAGTGCGCTTGGAGGGACTCGAACCCCCAACCTTCTGATCCGTAGTCAGATGCTCTATCCGTTGAGCCACAAGCGCTGGGCAACCTCCAAACTACACCATGTATCTCGATCTGGCTATTGAAGTTTTTAATCTTGGTCGTTGAGCTATTGAACCCTGCTGTAAAACCAGTCCGAAACCAACTTGATCAGTTTTCTGTCTAAGGGTTGCTTTGCCTGTCTTCTGTATGCGCTTAGCCCTGCCCGCTCTGGATCATCTCTGAGGAGGTGAGACAAGCCTGGAAGCTCGTGTGTATCAATCTCGCCCGCAACGCTCTTTGCCATTACAGCTAAGTCTTTTGGGTCAACTTGGATGTCATGGGCTCCGGTTATCGCCAATATTGGCACTTTGACCGCTGTCAGATCTTGGATGGGATCGTAGGCCAAGAATTCGCGCATCCATTTGGCATTTATTCTCTTCCCTTGGATTCTGCTGGAATCTTCGGTTGTGACCTTCAGGCGATCTAGGGTCTTGCGCTGGCTCCTTAGAACATCGATTCGGAGAAACTTAATCAGAACTTTGTTGAAACCTTTGAGCGAACCAACAATCTGCTTTGCCTGCCAGAGCATAGTTTCTTCTCCGGATTTAGCTGAACCCGCTAGTAGGACTGCCCCTGCAACCTTGGCCTTTCCAGCCGCAAGCCTGGCAGCAAGCATGGCGCCCTCACTATGGCCAATGACGAATATCTTCGAGCTGTCTATCTGTTCAAGGCTTGAGAGAAATTCAATTGCCTTTTCAGCATCTGCGGCTAAGTCGTAAAAACCGGTTGCCAGGAAATCGCCCTGGCTTGCGCCGACGCCACGCTTGTCATAACGGAAGGTTGCAAAACCGATCTGCGTAAATGCATCCACGAGAGGTGGAAAGAGATCGATTTTCAATCTGCCGGCATTGTCATCTCGGTCGGTTTGTCCAGAGCCTGCAAGAAATAGAACCATAGGATGGAGAGATCCCGGTTCTGGCAATGTAAGTGTGCCGGAGAGAACGTAGCCTCCGGATGAGAATTCAAGCTCTTGCCGAATTGGGCGTCCTTCACTGATGATTTCACCCCTGTCTTGAACCGTAGTTCCCTATTTTTGCTCCAATGCCGCAGTTTGCGCAAAATGAGGGGGCTAGTTTCATAAACGAATCCAATCTAACGCGTCACCTCATGGCACTTATGGCAACCGGCTTGTAAAGCTACTTGAGGTCCGCAGCTTTTGACTGTAAGCGTTAACAGTTTTGGCGGTATTCTTACTTGGTCAAGTAATTTCAAGCAGTTTTTAGTGGAGGATTTAATTGTCAAAGACCAGCATCTTGGTCTACGCGGAACGCGTGGGCGGAAGCCTCGCAGAAATTGAAAAACTTCTAAAGACAGAGCTCAGGGATTTTGATGGCATACACGTGCTTCCCTTTTTCCACCCCCATGACGGCGATGATGCAGGGTTTGATCCCATCGACCACAAAATCGTTGACCCGCGCTTGGGTACCTGGGAGGACTTCAGAAAGATCTCTGAAACTCATGAGCTCACAGCTGATCTGATTGTGAATCATGCATCTAACCTTTCGCCTGAGTTTTTGGACTGGCAGAAAAAGGGCGAAGCCAGCGAGCACGACGGGCTATTTCTGACTTTTGACACTGTTTTTCCGGATGGAGCGTCAGAGGATGACATAACCTCCTTCTACCGACCAAGACCTGGTTTCCCCTTCACGGCTTATGAGGTTGGCGGTAAGCGCAGGTTGGTCTGGACAACCTTCATGCCAAGCCAGGTTGATGTCGACATCAAACACGAACAGGGCATTGCCTACCTGAAGCGAATTCTCGAGGCCTTGAAGTCGGGCGGGGTGAAGGTGGTGCGTCTAGACGCTGTTGGTTATGCGGTCAAGACTCCCGGCACCGACTCGTTTATGACTCCTGAGACTCTTGAGTTTGTAAAAGAGATCACCGACCTAATCCACTCATACGACATGAGGGTCTTGGTTGAGGTTCACGCCCACTACAGCCAGCAGCTAGAGATTGCTCCGCTAGTTGATTTGATTTATGACTTCCAGACCGCACCGCTATTGCTTCATTCGTTCTTCACAGGCAGCGTTGACAGGCTCGACACCTGGTTCAAGCTTCGACCGGACAACTGCCTCAACGTCCTAGACACTCACGATGGTTTCGGGGTCATCGACGGAGGTCCGATAGGTGGCAGGCCAGGGTTAATCACCCAAGAAGAGATGAAGCACATCTTTGATGTTGCTGAGAGAAATACCGGCGGCCACTCAGCAGTCGCAAGCGTTGTCCCACAGTGGTTCTCCCTTCCCCACCAGATCAATGCCACCTTGCCAAGCATCGTCAACAACGACGACGCTTATGTGATCATGCGCGCCGTTCAGTTCTTCTTGCCGGGAGAGCCCCAGGTTTACTACGTGGGCCTATTCAATGGCATGGACGACCGAGAGCTTTTTGCCAAGACCGCTCAGGGTAGAGATGTAAACCGCCACCACTACACCCCCGAAGAAATTCAAGATGCTCTCCAGGATCCTGTCACAAAGGCCATCATCGCCTTAGCCAGATTGCGCAAGCACGTGGCCTTTGAAGGAAGCTTTGCTTGGGAGGTCACTGGCCAGAGCTCAATGGTGCTTTCATGGGAGCACGGCGAAGCCAAGGTCAGCCTCTCGTTTGACACCGGCTCCAATGCTTTCTCGATCTCAGTTAACAATGGGTCAGAAACAAAGCTGATTCCAAACGTTTCTGAGCTCGCGGGTTACTAAAGACCCGCAGAGCCTGGGTCTACACGGGAAGAAAAACCACCTTCAGTTAGTTCAAAAGCTAATGGGACTAAAACTTAAAGCAGGCACAGACTTCGCATCTATCTTTGCACTAGCGCGCAAAGTGGCGCCCGATGCATTTGACCAGACTTCGGTCCGCAACCTAATTGGTGGCTCGTGGCAGGTGCTG
>Ga0209138_1002792_pt1 | contig 13092 bp, 15 predicted proteins | sample SaaInl3SG_22_DNA_FD_184645 | JGI IMG/M metagenome (GOLD analysis project Ga0209138, IMG submission 184645) | Marine microbial communities from expanding oxygen minimum zones in the Saanich Inlet - ESP_153SG_22_DNA (SPAdes) (version 2) | ecosystem: Environmental > Aquatic > Marine > Intertidal...
CAAGACACCCATTACGCACCGCTTTATCTAAAGATGAAGGAGAGGGGATGAGCGCCTTGAAAACATATGCTGCGACCGTTGAGGCCGTCATCTTTGCATCTGACAAACCTGTTCGTGAGCGCGATTTACGCCACCATCTGCCTGATGAAGTCGATGTCACAGAGGTGATCGCACTTGTGCATGAACGCTTTGATGAAACCAGCGGCATTGCGCTTTGCAAGGTTGGTGACGGGTGGGCGTTTCGCACCAAGCCAGAAGTTGCCCAGCATCTAAACCAGCATAAATTGGTCGAGCGGCCCCTCTCTAGGGCGGCGCTAGAGGTTTTGGCTATCATCGCCTATCACCAGCCGATTACCCGTGCCGAAATCGAAGAAATCCGCGGCATTAGCCTGTCCAAAGGAACGATGGATATTCTGCTCGAACTTGGCTGGATCAAACCACGCGGCCGCCGCCGTACACCCGGCCGCCCGCTCACATGGGGTACCAGCCCAGCATTTCTCGATCATTTCGGCCTTGGTGAGATCACCGACCTACCGGGTCTGGACGAATTGAAATCAGCAGGTTTATTGCGAAAAGGTCAGGTTCTAGGTGCCCTCATGGACACCACTGGTGATGAAAATGATGATGAGGACGAGATTGAGAGTGATGACCTGCTTGGTGATGAACTCATCGAGGAAGCCATTCTAGAAGCCAATTTTGAAATCGACGATTTTTCGACCCGCGACAATAGCGGATCGCAGAATGAGGAAAGCGAAAGCCCGTAAAGCGATGCTTGAGTTTAGAGACATTTCGCACGCCTATAACGGCAACCAATCTGTGCGTAATGCGAGCTTTGATGTTCGCGAGGGCGAAGTTGTGACCCTGCTGGGTCCATCGGGTTGCGGTAAGACCACATTGTTGCGGCTCGCCGCCGGTCTGGAAATGCCAACCAAAGGCGAGATTTTACTAAACCAACAAACCGTATCCACCGGCAATTACATGATGCCGCCAGAACAGCGCGGCATCGGTTATATGTTTCAAGATTATGCGCTATTCCCGCATTTGACAGTGATGGAAAATGTAATCTTTGGCCTAAATGAGACTGGCAGTGCGGCGATCGGTCGTGGGCTGGAAGTTCTGGCCGAAGTCACCATTGATGATTTGGCAGATGCCTATCCGCATGAATTGTCTGGCGGCCAGCAACAGCGCGTCGCCTTGGCCCGCGCTTTGGCACCAAACCCATCGGTGATCCTGCTTGATGAGCCATATGCCGGGCTTGATAGTCGGCTTCGTGAACGCATCCGTGACCAGATGTTGCATGTGCTAAAAGCGTCTAACACCGCCGCCTTGATGGTGACGCATGATGCCGAAGAAGCGATGTTTATGTCTGACCGGATTGTGGTTCTGCGGGAAGGCGGCATTGTCCAAACTGGGCGCCCCGTCAATCTTTATTGCCAGCCAAATAGCGCCTTTGTCGCCGAGTTCTTTGGCGAGGTTAACCGACTTGATACGATTGTCACAAATGGCCGTATTGAAACGCCGCTGGGCGCCTTTGATGTGCCGGATGGTTTAAAGAATGGTGATCGGGCCAGTGTTGTGATCCGGCACGAAGCCCTACAGATCGAGCCCGACAGCACCGGCGCCAACGCATCGGTAATGGAAGCGCGCTTGCTTGGCCGTGCGTCATTGATCCATTTATCTGTACCCACCGGAACGGATGAATTGCATTTGCACGCCCGTGTGCCGGGATTAAATTCACTCCCGCCCGGAACGCAAGTGCGGATAACAGTCGATCCGGGACAGGCTTTTGTGTTCGCAACGGGCGCCAGTTCCCGCCAAGATAGCTAGGCAAGGGCGTCGAAACACTCCCATTTTGGATAGCGCATCTGTTCGGATAACTGGCTTTTGGTGCGTTATGACATTTATTTCCCTATATTTTGCCATTAACGCCAACGAATTGTTGTTCAAATAATATAGCCTGTCTATATTCCAACCATCGAGGCCACAGCCTCATAAAGATTTCATAAAGAGGAATTCGGAAAATGGGTTTTACTAGCATCTGGCACTGGATCGTCGTTCTTGCTGTTGTACTTCTGTTGTTTGGCGGCCGCGGTAAAGTGTCCTCAATCATGGGAGATTTCGGCAAAGGCCTGCGTAATTTCAAAACTGGCCTCAAAGGTGACGAAGACGACGGTGATGCTGAAGATGACACCACCGAAGTGATTGAGCAAAAAGCCAAGCCAGCACCAAAGAAAAAAGCACCAGCTAAGAAAGCCCCAGCCAAAAAGGCAGCGGCGAAAAAAGCTGCGGCGAAAAAGGCCCCCGCAAAGAAGGCAGCAAAGAAGGCAGCAAAGAAAGCTGCAAAGAAAGCTCCTGCGAAAAAGGCCGCCCCAAAGAAAAAAGCCGCCGCTAAAAAATCAGCAACCAAAAAATCTGCTGCCAAAAAGTAGATAATAGGGGCTGATAATGCTGGATATTGGCAGCTGGGAATTTATGCTTGTGGCCTTTGTGCTGATCCTAGTGGTTGGCCCAAAGGAACTCCCAAAAATGTTGCGTGGCTTTACCCGCCTTGTGCAACAGGGCCGCAACATGGCGCGTGAATTCAGCAACGGCATGCATGATCTCGCCCGCGAGGCTGATATGGCCGAGCTAAAAGACGTCATGGACAACGCCAAATCTGGCAAGCTTGATGACATCGCCAATGCGATTGATCCAACCGGTGACATCGGGTCATCGATTGGCGGCGCGGCGGATGCGCTAAAGACCGATACGGATTTGGCAGACATCAAATCAGAGCTATCTACGACCGGTGCGGCAATGGCGGCTGAGGCTAACAAGCCTGCCGCCAAAAAAGCCAAATCGACCGGCAAGAAAGCACCTGCAAAAAAGGCCGCATCGAAAAAGGCTCCTGCTAAAAAAGCTCCCGCAAAAAAGGCTCCCGCTAAAAGGGGGGCCGCTAAAAAGAGTGCTAACAAGAAAGCGGGCGCAAAGAAAAGTGCCACAAAAGGGACCAAGAGCAGTTAACCCATGTCAGAAACACACGAAGATGATGCCGCTAGCGGCGAAATGACGTTGATCGAACATCTGACTGAGCTTCGTAACCGGCTTGGCTTTGCCTTGCTGGCATTTGTTGTGTTGTTTTTGATCTGCGTTGCGCCAATGCCGGGCGGCGGCATGAATAACAGTATCGCCACCCATGTCTTTGTGTTCCTCCAAGCACCTCTTGCAGAAGTGCTAGAGGAGAGGGGCGGCGGCCGGATGATCTTTACGGCCCTGCATGAAGGGTTCTTTACCCAGGTAAAAGTTGGCTTCTTTACCGCGCTGTGTATTTCATTCCCGATCATTTCCATCCAAATCTGGAAATTCATTGCCCCTGCGCTCTATAAAAACGAGAAAAAAGCGTTCCTGCCGTTTCTACTCGCAACGCCTGTGCTGTTCTCCCTTGGTGCCAGCATGGTTTATTATGTGGTAACGCCGCTTGCATGGAACTTTTTCATTGGCTTTGAGACCTTGGCCTCCGAAGGGGCACTAGCGATCGAGATAGAGCCGCGTATTAGTGAATATCTGACGCTGATCATGCGCCTGATCTTTGCCTTTGGTTTGGCTTTTGAATTGCCAGTTGTGTTGTTGTTGCTGGCCCGGGCGGGCATTGTTACCGCCGATGGGTTAGCGGCAAAACGCAAGGTTGCGATCGTCGTGGCCTTTGTTATTGCGGCGATTTTGACGCCACCAGACGTCATCTCACAGCTATTACTCGCCTTGCCAATCATTCTTCTTTATGAATTGTCTATCTTTGGAGCGCGCTTGATGAGCCGCAGGGACGAAGATGACGAGGACCATTATTAGGTTATTAACCCGATAAAACGGAAACAATTTTTGAGCCGAACCACCATCACGGCTAACATTCAATAGGGCTACCACGATGCATGACATCCGCTTTATCCGCGATAATCCAGACAGTTTTGACGCCGCGCTTGCGCGCCGTAAATTAGCACCGATGGCCGCTGACATTTTGGCCGTGGATAAGGATCGGCGCAGTCTTCAGGCCAAAATTCAGGAAATGCAGTCACGCCGCAACCAAGCCTCAAAAGAGATTGGTGCGCGCAAGGCACAAGGTGGTGATGCCGATGATCTGATTGCCGAGGTAAACCAGATCAAAGCCGCCATGCCGGAAATGGAAGAGCAGGAGAGTGCTCTTGCCGAGCGTCTTGATACGATCCTGCTAGAATTGCCAAACCTGTTGGATAAATCGGTTCCTGATGGTTCTGATGAAGCTGACAACGAAATCATACGCACGCATGGCGAAATTCCAGAATTTTCATTCACCCCGCTTGACCATGTCGCTATTGGCGAAGCACTTGGCCTAATGGATTTCAGCCTTGGTGCAAAGCTTGCTGGAGCGCGGTTTGTTGTGTTGCGCGGACAATTGGCGCGCCTAGAGCGGGCACTTGCGGCCTTTATGCTCGACACACATACCGAGGAATTTGGCTATCAGGAGGCATTGCCGCCAACATTGGTCAATACCAAGACCATGACGGGCACCGGTCAATTGCCGAAATTTGCCGAGGATCTTTACCGCGCCGATGATAAATGGCTCATTCCAACGGCCGAGGTTCCGCTTACAAACATTGTTGCCGATGAAATTCTGGATCCGACTAGCCTGCCGCTTCGTTTCACCGCCCATACATCCTGTTTCCGATCAGAGGCCGGATCGGCTGGCCGTGATACGCGCGGGATGATCCGCCAGCATCAGTTTTCAAAGGTTGAAATGGTCAGCGTTTCCCATCCCGACAATTCTGCCGCCGAATTAGAGCGGATGACAAATTGCGCCGAGACTATCCTGCAACGCCTTGGCTTGCCGTATCGTGTGTTAAAGCTATGTAGCGGTGACACCGGATTTTCCGCGGAACAAACATATGATTTAGAGGTCTGGTTGCCGGGTCAAGACGATGGCACAGGCGCGCCAAAGGGAATGTATCGCGAGATTTCCTCATGCTCGAATTGTGGACCGTTTCAGGCCCGCCGTATGCGCGCGCGCTATCGTGATGAAAATGGCGACAACCAGTTCGTCCATACATTGAACGGTTCTGGACTTGCGGTTGGCCGGACGATGATTGCGGTTTTGGAAAACGGCCAGCAAGAAGATGGCAGTGTTTTGCTTCCAGAAGCATTGCACCGCTATATGGGCACGGATCGCATCGCTGCTCTGTAACTTCGCGCCGGCGCACCCGCCCATTGGGGCATTTGTTTACGTACAGAAAGACCTAGTTTATGCCCCGCGATACAGACCAGAATTTTGGACGCATCCTAATCAGTAATGACGATGGCATTGATGCGGCGGGCATTAAAATTCTCTATGAGATTGCCTGCAAATTAAGTGACGATGTGTGGATTGTTGCCCCTATGGATAATAAATCTGGGGCATCGCGATCGATAACATTGCGCAAAGATGTGCATATCGAGGAACGCGGGCCACAAATGTACGCCTGTTCCGGCACACCGAGCGATTGCATTATTTTTGGCATGAACCGTATTTTGGACCGCAAGCCCGATCTTGTTTTATCAGGCATTAATGCGGGCATGAATGTGGCTGATGATGTGCTTTATTCCGGAACCATTGCCGCGGCGATGGAAGCCAATTTGATGGATATTCCGGCAATTGCGTTATCACAGCGCAATGGCGGTGAGGATGAAGCAGACTTTGCTGTGGCGGCTCGCTATGGCGAAACGGTGATCCGTAATCTTTGTCAAATGGGCTGGGGACCGCGGATGATTATGAATATCAATTTTCCATCGGTTCCGGTTGATAGCGTGAAGGGCATAACCCCGGCAACGCTTGACCGTCACAAGATTGGCGATGAGATAATCGATGGTAGCGCGCCAAATTCTTACCAGCTAGGACCGTTGGTTACAAATCCGGTCACTCTTCCGGGCAGTGATCGTAATGTAATGGATGAACATTGGATTTCGTTAACCGCGCTAAGCATGGATATCATTGCGCGTGAAGCCCAGAGCAAATTACCGACCTTTGAATTTTAGCATAAGAGAATTATGTCCGAATTTACCACTCAGAAAGCCAAGTTAATAATGGCATTGCGCGGCCTTGGGATAATGGACGCGCCGGTCTTATCCGCTATTGAGATGGTTCCACGCGAGGTGTTTGTACCGGCGGCGTTACAGGCACATGCTTATGAAAATGCATCCCTGCCAATCGCCCTAGATCAAACCATCAGCCAGCCCTATGTCGTTGCCCGTATGACATCTGCCTTGCAATTGGGCGGGCGTGAGCGTGTTTTGGAGATCGGCACGGGAAGTGGCTATCAAGCGGCTATTCTCACCTATCTATGCCGCCGTGTTTATTCAATCGAGCGGCTACACCCGCTTTTAGTGGAGGCGGAAAACCGGCTTCGAGAGTTGCGCATATCCAATATTAGTTGCCGCCTTGGTGATGGTTCACTTGGTTGGCCGGAGACCGCGCCATTTGACCGAATCATTATGACTTGTGGCTGTCCGCAAATCCCTGACACCCTATTGAGCCAATTAAAAATCGGCGGCATCATGGTAGCGCCGGTTGGTGTTGGGCGCGACCAACAGCTAACAGTGGTGAAAAGAACAGAAACAGGGTTCGACAGAGAGGCCATTTTACCTGTAACATTCGTCCCACTGGTGACGGGCCAATAAACGAAAAGGGTTAGAAAATGATGAACAGAACATTTGTTTTATCCCCATTGCCCCGGGCCGTGATGATCACTGTTGGATTGTTTGGCCTTACCGCCTGTCAAACCCCTAATTTATCGCTAAGCCGCGCCACACCGGCCCCGGTCGTTGATGCGCCACTACGCCAGCAAGTTATGCCGGTTCCAGTAAATGGCAAAGTTACCGTGCAAGAGGGCGAGAACATCTATGTCATCGCCGCCCGTTTTCAAGTTTCGCCATATAACATCATCCGCGACAACCAAATTGGCCCACCCTATATAGTCCAGCCGGGACAACAATTGGTAATCAATGCCCCTCGGGTACATATTGTGCGGCCAGAAGATTCGATCTTTTCGATATCACAGCGTTACGCCGTTAGCCAATTTCAGCTAGCCCAAGCCAATGGCCTTAATGACCCGTTCGAAATTTATGTTGGCCAACGGCTTATCTTGCCAGCCAAACTCGATTTTTCGGTTCTTGAGGGCGGCCTGCCAAACGATGTCTCGAGTGCCAATGCCGCACCGGCAAATGCAGGCGCGAGTGCCAGCACAAATGCCCAGTCAAGCAACACACCAAGCCAGCCACGAAAGAAGTTTGTCGCCCCATCATTGGGTGGAGGGGCAGGGACCTTTACATGGCCATTAGAGGGCCAAGTCGTTGCCGAATTTGGCCCCGCCGCCCGCGGTGTACATAATGACGGTGTAAATATCGCCGCGGTGCAGGGAACCGAAGTCAAGGCCGCGGCCACCGGCACGGTTGCCTTTGTCGGGCGGGACATCAAATCCTTTGGCACGTTGGTTTTGGTAAAGCATGATGGCGGCATCATTTCAGCCTATGCGCATCTGGACGCGGTAACTGTCCAAGAGGGCGATATCGTAAAACTGGGTGATCCCATCGGCACTGTCGGACAGACCGGCAAGGTTGATAGCCCGCAATTGCATTTTGAAATCAGAAAATCACGCAAGCCAATTGACCCGCGTAGCCTGATTGCCTAACCCGCATTAATATTGCCTAATATTCGTCTCTGTCTTGGCGGCAAGGTCGAGGATGAATTGCCACGCAACGCGCCCTGATCTGGCCCCGCGTTCCATCGACCATGCAATGGCCTCACGCCGGATATCTATATTATCAGCCTTGATTTTGAAATGCGCGATATAGGCATCAATCATCGCAAAATATGTATCCTGATCAATCGAATGGAACCCAATCCATAGACCAAACCGGTCCGATAATGACACGCTCTCCTCAACACCTTCTGAAGGGTTGATCGCTGTTGAACGTTCATTTTCCATCATATGACGTGGCATCAAATGGCGGCGGTTCGATGTCGCATAGAAAATGATGTTATCAGGGCGCCCCTCGACACCGCCATCCAGAGCCGCTTTCAGTGATTTGTAGCTTGCCTCGCCATATTCAAAGGCCAGATCATCCGAGAAAATGATAAATCGCCGGTCTATTTTGGACAAGAAGCTCATCAGCATTGGCAAATCATCGACATCCTCACGATGGATTTCGACGAGGGCGCAATCAAGTCCCTTGGCAATCAATGTACCGTGCACGGCCTTGACCAATGATGATTTTCCCGTACCCCTAGCGCCCCACAACAGCGCATTATTTGCCGACAGCCCGCGGGCAAAGGCAATCGAGTTAGCCAATAACGAATCACGTTGCTGATCAATACCGCGCAACAGATCAAGCTCGAGGCGGTTAACCTTCATTATCGGGTTCATGCGCTGGTGCGTTTTATCCCAAACATAGGCCTCGGCGCGGATTACATCCTCTGGATTGGGCGGCGGCGGGGATCCGCGCTCCAACGCGTCAGCAATGCGGGTAAGTTGGGCAACGACATCTAAATTATCATCAAATTTTTCCATGCCCGACCATATCAAGCCTTCCACGGCCTCACAACCACGGTTTTACGCCGGATTATCCCGAATATTTGCCAAAACTGGCCATCTTTGATTGCCGCAAGGCGCTTTGCAGTCTATGTTCAGCGCAGATTTTTGAACAACCTAGCTTTGGAGATATAAAGCGATGCTTATCACACCTGCTCTTGCACAATCTGGCGGTTTGGCTGAAGGCGGCTTTGGCCTGATGCCGATCATCTTTGTAATGGTCATTTTCTACTTCTTGCTTATTCGCCCGCAACAAAAGCGCGCCAAACAGCATAAAGCGATGCTTGCATCAATGGCACGCGGCGATACCGTCATCACCTCAGGTGGTCTGGTTGGTAAAGTGATCAAGGTCCTTGATGACAGCGAATATGTCGATGTCGAAATTGCCAAAGACGTAAAGGTGCAAATCGTGCGTTCTATGGTTGCTGATATCAAAGGCAAGTCTGACGCCGCGCCTGCCGCTAAAGCAGCCGAAAAGCCGAGCAAAAAAGCCGCTAAGTAACGGCAAATATTCGTGATCAATAATTGGCAGAATTTCCCAGTGAAATTCTGCCGCATATCTAGCTGAGAGAGTGGCGTTTCATGGTTCAGTTTGAAACCTGGAAAAGAGTGTTGGTGTTATTCGTTATGCTTGTCGGGGTGGTTTTTGCCCTGCCAAATGTGATGTCCAACGACAAAGATGGGGCGCCAAGCTTTTTGCCGGGCCAGCCTATTAATCTTGGCCTTGATCTACAAGGTGGCTCGCATCTGTTGATGCTGGTCGATATGGACGTGGTGCTAGCGGAGCGTCTGTCGAACATCACCGAAACCATCCGGCAGGATTTCCGGACCAAGAAAATTCGGTTTAGCGGTCTAAAGATCAGCGGTGAGGAAGTTGTCATCACCCTGCGTGATGCTGGCGATAAAGAGGCCGCCGAACAGATATTTACCGATCTTGGCACTGGCCTTCGCCGGATCATTGATGGCGCCACATACCGCATTAGCTATGATGAGGCAGGTCTGGCCGAGTTGCAGACCCGCACATTAGAGCAATCAATTGAAATTATCCGCCGCCGGATTGATCCCGACGGCACCAAAGAGCCGATCATTCAGCGTCAGGGCAAAGACCGCGTTCTCGTGCAATTGCCGGGTGTTGACGATCCAGAGGTTATCAAACGCCTACTTGGTCGCACCGCCAAACTCACCTTCCAGATGGTTGACCTACGCATGACCGCCGCCGAGGCGCTTGATCGTGGCCGCACACCTCCGGGCACTGTTCTATTGCCGGGTGATGATGAAGATGGCCGCAGTTATGTGATTGAAAAACGCGTTATTGTTAGTGGTGAATTGCTGGATTCAGCAACTGCCAGCTTTGACCAGAACAACCGTCCCGCCGTTAGCTTTACGTTGAATGCAACGGGCGCCAAGCGTTTTGGCAAGGCGACTGGCGAGAATATTGGTCGCCCATTTGCGATTATCCTTGATGGCAAAGTCGTGTCTGCGCCGACAATCCAGAGCCAGATTTTCGCCAATGGTCAAATCACTGGTGAGTTTAGTGTTGCTGAAACCAATGAATTAGCTTTGATTTTGCGGGCAGGGGCGTTGCCTGCACCGTTGATTGTTCTTGAGGAACGCTCCATCGGTCCGGGACTTGGCGCCGATTCTGTTGCCGCTGGCGAGATTGCCGCCATTGTCGCGATCGCTTTGGTGATAATCTATATGTTGCTCAGCTACGGCACCTTTGGCCTGATGGCGAATGTTGCTTTGGTGGTCAACATCATTCTGATTATCGCCGCGTTATCTGCCATACAGGCGACATTGACCTTGCCCGGCATTGCCGGAATTGTCCTGACCATGGGCATGGCGGTTGATGCAAATGTGTTGGTATTTGAACGTATCCGCGAAGAATTACGCCGTGGTCGATCGGTCATATCCGCCATTGATGGTGGTTATCAACGGGCCATTTCAACGATTATCGACTCCAATTTGACCACCTTATTCGCGGCGACTTTCCTGTATATCTTCGGTTCCGGCCCGATTAAGGGATTTGCTGTTACGTTGGCCATTGGCATCATCACCTCGCTATTCACCGCCGTTATGGTGACACGCATGCTGGTGATCATATGGCTTGAACGCAAACGCCCAACCACGCTCGAGCTTTAGGGAGAACTGACCATGCGCTTAAAACTAGTTCCTAGCGATACCTCAATTGACTTCCTCCGCTTGCGCCAAGTGGCAATGGTGTTTTCCGGCCTGTTGGTTGCGGGATCTATCATCTTGTTCTCGCTCGTTGGTTTGAACCTTGGCATCGATTTTCGCGGTGGCATTCTGATTGAGGCCCGTAGCACGGCAGGTCCGGCGGATATTTCTGGATTGCGCGGTAATCTTGGCAAGCTTGGCCTTGGTGATATCTCACTACAGAGCTTTGGCGCCGAGACTGATGTGTTGGTCCGTGTGCAACGCCAAGATGGTGACGAAAAGGCGCAAATTGCGGCGATTGAAGCCATCACATCAACCCTTGGTTCGGATTTCGACATTCGCCGCACAGAATTTGTTGGCCCTACTGTTGGCGCTGAATTGGCCCAAAAGGGCATGTTGGCGGTGGTTTGTGCCTTGCTGGCGATCATGGTTTATATCTGGTTCCGTTTTGAATGGCAGTTTTCAATTGCCGCTATTCTGGCGCTGGCGCATGACGTGATAACAACGATCGGCCTATTTGCCCTAACCGCGTTTGAATTCAATCTGGCGACTGTGGCGGCTATTCTGACGATCGCTGGCTATTCGATTAATGACACGGTAGTGGTGTTCGATCGGGTGCGGGAGAATATGCGCCGTTATAAATCATTCGAGCAACGCGACATCCTAAACCGTTCTTTGAACGAAACCCTCTCACGCACGATCATGACCTCGGTAACAACGCTATTGGCGTTGCTGGCTATCGTCGTCTTTGGCGGCGCTGTTCTTCGCGACTTTGCCCTTGCGATGATCTGGGGTGTGCTTATCGGTACATATTCATCTGTGTTTGTTGCGGTTGGTATGCTGTCTCGCTTTGACCTCAAGCGGACAATGGAGGAAGAGGACGAGGCGGAAGGCGCACGCTAGTCAAAACCCAAACGAGGCCAGTGCCCATACCGGCCAACAGGCCATAATCAATGCGTGAGACAAGGCATGAAAGTAGAAGTAAAAGACCTTAAAGCCGCCAGTGATCTGCAACTGATCCATGGTTATGGTGAGGGTGGCTTTCGGGTCACCGGCAACCGGTACAAGGGCGATTTACTTTTGCTGACACGCTCCGCCCATGAATGGAACCATCCCAACATTGATGATTTGCGCTTTAGTGATCTAGCCCCTTTATTGGGAGAGACACCGCCGCCACTGTTCTTGTTGGGGGTAGGGGGTGCCCCAATGCATCAATTCAGCGCGTTATCAAACGATCTAAAGGCGCATGGGATTAATCTAGAGCTTATGTCGACACCGTCGGCATGCCGCACATGGAATGTATTGATGAGCGAAGGCCGCGACGCTGCTGTCGGCCTCATCGCTATCTAGGCCAGAGCATGATCGGCGGCTGGCAGGAATTACGTAACAACAATCGCGATCTGGCGTTTTTGCTGTTATTCACACCGGCAAAGACCCGCGATCTTTGCGCGGATTTGTTCCTGCTCGGTTTCGAACTCGATAATGCCATCCATATCCCCAGTGAAGTAATGCTGGCGGCGATCCGCTTGCAATGGTGGCGCGATGAAATGACCACTGCCAATATTTCAGCCACTAATCAAGACCCAAAGAGTGCCCCAAGCACAAGCAAAGTGCCGCTGGTCGCGCGTTTCCAGACCCATATGGCTAGCAACCTTGTTAGTCATGATGAACTGGCCGAGATGATTGAAGGATGGCAAGACCGTGTTGGCGATGGTGATCTTGACCCATTTTTATGTTGGGGCGGGTGTTGGCAATTGATCGCCAAGATTATAACACGCGGTGCTAACGCCTATGAGGCGCGTGACATAACCCAGATCGCAATGTGTTTCATGCGCCTATTGCGCGACCCACAGGACCGGCTAAAACCAATCACAATAGAATTGCAGGGCAACGCGCAAAGCCTGCCAAAATTCATCACAATAGCCGAAAAAATGATCCGCTATTGGCACCATAACCCGATGACAGAATCCGATGATCCACTATTGATCTGGCGGATGCTGTGGTGGCGCATAAAATCCTGATTGCTATTGGCTCGTTTTTGCGGCCCATTCTCTAAACGAGGTGAGGGCGCGTTTGGCATAGGCTAGCTTGCGATCACGCCCGCGCAATTTACGCTGGCCTTCAGGCGGCTGGATATCAGGGAACAGGCCAAAATTCACATTCATCGGTTGGAAAGTGTCAGCCATCGCCCCGCCAGTGATATGCACCAATAATGCACCATGCGCGGTATCAACAGGCGGCGGATTCCATGTCTCACCGCGCATTTCCGCGGCCGCCATTAATCCAGCCATCATGCCAATAGCCGCCGACTCGATATAGCCCTCAACACCGGTAATCTGGCCAG
>Ga0209138_1002794_pt1 | contig 13079 bp, 28 predicted proteins | sample SaaInl3SG_22_DNA_FD_184645 | JGI IMG/M metagenome (GOLD analysis project Ga0209138, IMG submission 184645) | Marine microbial communities from expanding oxygen minimum zones in the Saanich Inlet - ESP_153SG_22_DNA (SPAdes) (version 2) | ecosystem: Environmental > Aquatic > Marine > Intertidal...
TAAAAAGTCCTAGTTACGTTCATAGGCGGTAGTTCCGCCCCAAATGCCAAACTCCTCTTTCGCTGTCATGGCGTAGTCGAGGCATATCTCCTGTAACGGACAGTTATTGCAGATAGCCTTGGCTACCCTGATGGCGTTTTGGCGTTCCCACGAATGGTTGCCGTACTCCTCTGGGAAGAACACGTCTGGAATCTGCTGGCAGATAGGTTGTTCCTTCTCAGCCGCAGATAACAATTTGATTAACTTCTTGTCTCGCTCTGTCATAATGTCCTTCCTTCTGTGTAGTCTATGGAATGACTTGGAAGGAGTCAAATGAAAAACAAATACCTGCAAAACACCGAGACCGCTGAATTTGTTGGTGACCCTGAATCGGGTACAGACGAATGGCACGCGCTTAGGAAAGGCGCTATAGGTGGCAGCGAAGTAGGAACAATCGCTGGCCTAAATCCTTGGGAAAGCGCCTACACACTCTGGCACAAGAAGCTAGGGCTGATTGAAGACAAGATAGATGCCAACTGGTCAATTCGGTTCGGCAGAGCCTTCGAGCGACCAATCCTAGAGATGTTCGCAGAAGACCACCCTGAGCTAGAGGTCATGGAGACTGGTACGTTCAGGCACAAAGAGAAGCACTGGCAGAGCGCTAACCCTGACGCAGTGGCTTACAACACGACAACTGGCAAGCATGAGATTATCGAAATCAAGACCGCTAGAGCTGGCTGGGACGAAGTGCCGCAGTCTTACATCGCACAAGTGCAGTGGTATATGCACGTCATGGGCTTTGACACAGCGCGTATCGTGGCTGTTGCTGGGTGGAGTTGGTACGAGCAGGTCATTGAGTACGACCAGTTCTTCGCAGAGGCACTAGAGGCTTCTGCTCACAGGTTCTACGTTGCGATGCGAGATTCGGTCAAGCCTGACTGGGACGGCAGCACAAGTACCTACGAAACAGTTCGCAGAACTAACCCGATGTTGTCAGACGAATCGGTGGAAATCCCTGAGTCGCTTGCAATCGAGCTGAAAGAGGCGAATAATAGTAGTAAAGAAGCAACACAGAAACTGAACAAAGCAAAGAGCATGGTGCATGACGCAATCGGTTCGGCTAAGTACGCGACAGTAAACAACAAGGTCGTAGCACTCAAGCAGACTCGTAACGGCAGCGCCCCTTACCTAGTAATCAAAGGATAGATAATGAGATTTAACTTAGACGACTACGAAACAGTCGAATCACGCATCAAGCGCTTTATGGAAGCGAACGAAGACGGCAGACTGGTCACAGAACTAATCACTGACCCGCTGCTACAGGAGAAGCCGCGCATTTGGGTGGTCAAGTCCTACGCCTACCTAACAGCCGGAGACCAAGCAGCAGGATTACCAAAGGCAACTGGCTACGCTTTCGAGATTGACGGCACAGGTGGTGCAAACGCCACAGCTGCGCTAGAGAATGCAGAAACGTCATCTTTGGGTAGATGTTTGGCTAACCTTTCTATGTCAGGCAACAAGCGGGCATCGCGCGAAGAGATGGAGAAGGTAGTTCGGTCAGAGTCAAATGCGAATAGAGATTGGTTGGCTGAAGCTAGTAAGCTGACTGATGTAGACGCACTTCGCCTACTGTGGGCAGAGGCTAAAGCAGCCAAGGCCACACAGAAGACTCTAGACAAGATAAAGGAGCTTGCAAATGGACGTTCTGATAGCAAGCCTGAAGGAAGTAAGTGAAGCTTATGCTTGGGAGAGAGTCTACGGAACTGATGAGCGTGCAGAGATGTTCAATCAAGCACGCCAAGAGCGATTGGCGGCAATAGTTGTTGCCTCAAGAGATAATAAGCGAGCTAAGAAGGCTGACCGAGGAGATTCGGAAGGGTAGCAATGCTCTTTACGAGGCTGAGGTCAAGCTCTCGCATCACGAAAACGCACTTGATTTAGTCGAACAAAAAGCTTTTATTGGAGCTGAAGGTACAGTCGCTGATAGAACAGCACTCGCAAAACTAGAAAGCGCTCAGAGCCGTTTAGAGCGGGATTTAGCACGTGCTGAAGTGAATCGTATCAAAGTGAAGGTAAAGGGCCTAGAAAGCGCTCTGATGGCTACTCAGACCATGTCTAGGCTGCTTGAGATGGAATCGAAGCTGTAATGCCTACCGAAAAGGTAAAAAAAGGCATCTGGGAACGAGATAACGGATTGTGTTGGCATTGTGGGTCTGACGAGGGACTCACAATCCACCACCGTATCAACCGAGGCATGGGTGGCAATAAGAGCAAGTCGCTCGATGCACCGTCAAATCTAGTTCTGATGTGCGTTCAGCACAATGGGCTGATGGAGTCTGACTTCATGGTAGCCAGAGAAGCGCGTGACAAGGGCTGGAAGGTCTCAAGACACGCTAACGCCCTAGATACACCGATAGTTGACTCTATAGGTCGCTGGTGGTATCTTGGCGACAAGTTCGAGAAATGGGAAATAAATGAGCATTGAAGTAATGGTAAATGTGTTATACAACAGCAAAGCGCCTGCTAGGGCGAAGCTGATTCTACTGGGTATTGCAAACCACCAAGGTGAGAATGGCGCATATCCGTCAATCGCAACTCTTGCGAAGTATGCAAACTGCTCTGACAGAACTGTCAAGCGTGACTTGAAGGTTCTTCAGGATATGGGTGAATTGCTTGTGGAAAACCAAGCCGCGCCTGTGGATAACCAGTACCGTCCGAACCTCTATTGGGTCACTTTGTCAGGGGTGACAGATTCGGCAGGGGTGTCTGGTCAGGTAAGCAGGGGTGTCCAGTCAGGTAAATCAGGGGTGACAGTAAGTGGCACGCTAAACATAAATAAAACCCTTAAGAACAAGAGAGAAGGGGAGAGGCTTCCAGAAGACTTTGAACCAACTCAAAAATCATGGGACATCATGGCTGAACATTTTCCACAGGTAGACCTAAAACTTGAGACTCACTCTTTCAAGGATTATTGGTTTTCAGCAACCGGAACAAACGCAACGAAGAAAGACTGGGACGCAGCGTGGCGTAACTGGATTAGAAATTCTTACAAGCGTGCAAAGCCAAAGCGCAATTACAGCGAGAGCGATGAAGCTCGACGTGAGCGTGAGATTCGAGAGTTGCTAGCTAATGACGAATGAGATTATTCGGTCAGAGGGCTACGCACCTGACTTCGACATTGACGTAAAGCGCGGTGAGGTCGGTGAAGAGCTAACGGCTTCTATCCTCTCTGAGATTGACACAGTTGAGGTCAAGACGGACTACAGGGCCAGCGAGACTGGCAACGTCTACATCGAGGTCTACACCTACCGAGCGCGTGACAAGTCAGACCTGAAGCTCTCTGGCATCAGCAGCTCTAAGGCGAAGTGGTGGAGCTTTGCAAGCCCCGAAGGTAACGGCTTGGTAATAATTCGCACTGAGGACTTGCGCGAACTAGTGCGAGAGAACTATATTCGGTACAAGGTGCTACAACCGATTGCTACTGAGAAGACAGCAGCCAGCATCGGAGTGGCTTTGCCAATGAAGCTAATCATGGAAAGGATTGGTCTTGAATCTCAAGGAAACTGAAATACTGCTACGCGAGATGTTTGCAGTTGACGGCAGGAAGCTCGAAGCTGAGAAGATTGCGGCTTGGAAGGCATCACTGGCTGGAATGCAGCTCGATGTTGCACAGGCAGCGCTCAGGGCAGCAAGGGCCGATTCTTTCATCAACTACGTTGAGCCAAGACACCTCTGGGCAAAAGCCAAAGCAGCAGCACAAGAGCTTGACCGACTAGAGCAGCAGGCAGCGATGAAGGAAGAAGAAGCAAAGAAAACCTACGCGCCTTGCCCTACTTGCATTCATGGAACAACCCTGCTAGCGTGTAACGAATGTTGCAGAACGCTAATGAATCTTCACAACAGCCATCAGAACGAATATGGCGACTGTGGCGAGTCGTGCAACCAGTTTGCAAAAGAGAACCTGCTAGCCTAGCTATGTGGACAAAGTTCTTATTTGCCCTCGCTGCGGTTACGAATGGACAGTGGCGAAAAACAAGCGACGCAAAGGTCGGCCTCTTTGCCTATCCTGCCGCGCTCGAAGAACTTCAGCAGTTGGGAAAGAAGACAAGTGCCTTCCTTGGCATGGACTCTTCGGTGACGATTGGGTCACGCCAGTTGACGAAGATGGTGAAGTCGTACTACCCGGAATTCGGTTATGCGGCAACGCCGATTGTGTAAACCTGCAACACATAGAAAAGAGATGAAATGATAAAGATAGAGACAACGGCTTGGCTAAACGAGGTCAAGCAGCTAAACGGCTTTTCGGTTCTAAAGTGCGCTCACAAGACCCGCAAGCAGAATGAGTCAGGCGAGTGGGAGACCACCTCAACTGAGTACATTGACGTTCTTGTGGACGACAAGCGCAAGAGTGAGTTCGCAGAAGTGTTCAGCACCGAAGCGCCTTACCGCGTACAGCTAACCGGAAGTGCGAAGCCAAACGGTTTCCTAAAGAAGGACGGCGAAGTCGGAGTAACGCTGAATGTGTACCCCGAGTCAATCAGCATCTTGAATGCTGGTACGACCTCAATCAACACAATCGCAAATATCCTCGACCCTAACTCAGCACCGTTCTAAGATAGGCTACTGGGGTGGGTAAGTCAGAGATATCGTTCGATGTGTTTGGCGAGCCTGCCCCACAGGGTAGCAAAAAGATAATCCATGGAAGGCTGATTGAAGCCTCTGGTGCAAAACACAAAAAGTGGCGCAAAGACGTAACTCTTGCAGCCGCAGAAGCAATCTCCGAATCTGGTGTGGGATTCTTCGATGACCCAATCGAGGTCGTTACAAAGATTTACGTGAGGCGTGGCCCAACAGTCAAGCGCGCACTTCCAACAGTACCCGCCGACTTGGACAAGCTGGTGCGCTGCATTTTTGACTCCATCACCGATGCTGGTGTCTGGAAAGACGATAGCCAAGTTGTCAAGGTGACGGCCTTCAAGGTCTACGCAGACGACAGAGAACCCGGCGCTTTTATACAAATCAGCAAATATAACAACTAGGTAACAAAGCACCGAATGTGCTTGACTGGCCCTTTCTTCTCTCATAAGCTCTTCTCATGAGCAATATTTATCAAAGCAAAAGCGACATCGAATGGCGCAATCATCAGGGTCTACTAGACGCTAACTACAACAGAGGCGTGGACGTAGGGATAACCCTTGTGGTTGAGAAGCTTCAGAACATCGAAGCAGCGCTAAGAGAAACAAATCAAACCAGTGCTGACGTAATCAGCAAAGCAATCAGGGAGATAACAGAATGATGATGGGAAGAGACTGGAAGAACTTCAAGTACGAGATAGCTGACTTCTTCTTCGGCAACGAACTAGACGAGGCTTTTAGGGAAGGCCAGCGCTCAGGCGTTGAGTACACCTCAAGGAAGCTTGGTATGTCAGTTCGCGCCCTTGATGTGTCACAGATGACAAAGACTCAGAAAATCGGTCATGAGGCATCTATGGCAGCAATCGCAGAAGCAAAGAAAGAGATTATGAGAGAGACAGGAGTAGCACTATGAAAATACCAGTAGTTATTTACACAACACCTAACTGCCCTCAGTGCATGATGACCGCTCGCAAGATGGACAAGCTCGGCATCGTGTACGACAAGGTAGACCTAACCCAGCACCCTGACCTAGTAGAGCGCTTCAAGGAGATGGGTCACATGGCAGCACCGATTGTGGTTACCGACAAGAAAACTTGGTCAGGATTCCGTCTGGACAAGATTGAGTCCCTTGGTAGATTCCTAAAGAGCGAGGAAGCACAGGCATGACCATCAACGACCTAATTGCTTCTAACTGCAACAACTTCTACGAGCAGGGCAAGAAAGCCGAGCGTCAACGAGTCCTTCGTATTTGCGAGGAAATCAGCATTCCTTACGAAAGTGAATGGGCAAACGACAGCGGAGATGTTGTGTTTATCAAAGACCTAATCAGCTACATGAACGACAAGGATTACGAATGACACTGAAATCAGAACATAACAGGATTGAGTCTGACTTCAAGCAGGCAGCAGGCTTACTGCGTCACGACCTAGTGTGGAGCGAAGACTTCGATGCAATTCGGTTAGACCTAGCAGACTTCCTAGAGAGGGTCAGCGTCCTTGGTGTCGCGAACAACCCTTCACTAGTCAAGGTGGTGCAGCAGCTGCTTGCCACCGAGAACGATTTGAGCATCTGATGTGTTCAGAGCTAGACTGCAGTAAGCCGACCAGAGCCAAGGGTCTGTGTCAGTTTCACTACAACCGCTCTATGCGCCACAGGTACAAGCTGAGGCAAGCAGAGTACAAGAACGCATCAAACCCAAGTGAGAAAACCCTGAAGGCTCAGAAAGAGTTCAACGATGGCTTCTGGGAGTTCGTAAAGAAAGAATTGAGAATCCAATGCTAGAAGGACTAACCCCGCCACCGAAGTTCCAAGGTACTTGCAAAGTAGGTGCTGTCGCAGACACACTTGACGAAGCAGACCGCAAAATACTGCTCGAAGCTGTGGACAACAAGGAGTGGGCAATCAAGACTCTGCGTAAGGCGCTGAACGAGCGTGGGCTAGAGATAAGCGACTCTCCACTAACAAACCATAGACAAAAGACCTGTGCTTGTTATAGAGTGAAGTAATGCTAGAAAACCTTAAGCCTCAACCTAAGATTGAAACTTCTCCAACCTTCCGTCCGGGAGTGGAGTTTGACGGTCTTGAGGGTACTGCGACCACCGAGGGCTTCGAAGAGCAACCTAACTTCGATGACTTCCTGCGCGAGCGGGGCTACCCGCCAGAAGAGTACGAGATTGTGGGTACGCCTAGAACCTCTCAGTGGCAACGCTATGACGGCGACTGGCTAACCAGCTACCGCTTTAGCTTCCGCAAGAAGAACACCGAGCTAGACCTGCCTACTCTGTTTGCTCAGGCAAAGCGCACGAAGCGAGCAGAGAGAAAAAAAGAATACAAAGACCGCGTATTCGTAATTATCCCTTCTGACTACCAAGTAGGTAAGACTGGCTCACGCGGCGGTACTGACGAACTACTAGAGCGCATCTTTACTTCCTATGACCGCATAGAGGCACAGATGAAGTCGGGCAAGTACGAGCGCATCGTGATTCTTGACGGTGGTGATGTTATCGAATCGGTGTCAAACGCCGCTGACCTACAGCAGCTCGCCACTAACGACCTCAGCCCTATGCAGCAGGTTGACCTCGCCGCAGCGCTTCTATGGGACTTGATAAAGCGTGCAACCAAGTACGCACCTGTCACTTACGCAACAGTCGGTTCAAACCACTGCCAGCTACGCGTGAACAAGCAGACCATCGGACGACCCGGAGTTGACGACTGGGGAATCGTGATTATGCAACAGCTACACAGGCTTTCAACAGAGGTGGGGCTAGATGTGAAATTCCTTAAGCCTCAACCTGAAGATGAGAGTTTGGCGTTTGATGTATTTGACGACAGCTTTCACATCATCGGTCTGTGGCATGGACACCAGAGCCGCCGACCTGAGCAAGTGCCTACATGGTGGAGACAGCAGACATTCGGTAATCAGCCAGTTGCCGCTGCCAGCATCGCCGTCACAGGTCACTTCCACCACACCAGAGTCACTGAACTCGGTCAGCACCAGAATGGCGGCAGTCGTTGGTGGATTCAGGCTTCTACAATGGACGCAGGCTCAGACTGGTTCAGGCGCATCGCAGGCGAGGACTCAGCACCAGCCATCACTTGCTTCGAGCTAGAGAAGGGGACGCACTACCAAGGTGCGATTATGAGGTTCTAATGCCAACCTACACATACAAATCTGCCTGTGGCAACACTCAGGAGTTCACCCACAGCATTAACGATGACCCTGAGTTCATCTGTCCTAAATGCTCTATCGTTATGCAGCGAGTAATCGAAGCACCAGCCATTCAGTTCAACGGTTCTGGCTTCTACTCAACAGATAACAAATAGATAACGGTGCTTGACAAAAATATTCGGTCAGGATAGTCTTAGGAAATAAGAAAAAAGCAAAAAATTTCATAGGGGGGGGTATCCCCCAAAATGAGGCTTGCAGGTTAGCGGAAGTTACTTTCCCCTTTTCCCTTCTTCCTCTGGTTCGATTCCAGAAAGCCTACGTGTTAGTAAATACAATGTGCGCGATATGCGAGAAGTGCCTGCTACCGGGACAGAAGATAGTTGGCATAGAAAACTGTGACCGCTGCAAGGCTAGAGCCAGAAATGAGCTTGTAGACTTCCAAATGATGTACTCAAAGAGGTGGTGGCATGAGCAAGAACCAGTTCTCTCGCCCTTGCGTGGGGTGTGGAAAGCTTACTAAGAACGGTTCGTACTGTGAGGTCTGTGACAAGCCACGACAGGACAAGGAACGTCAGAGACAAGCTGCCCGCAAACGCCACCGACCTCAATACTCTGGTGACTATAAGCGCAGGGCAAAAGCTGTCAGAGATGCTGCAGTAATCTGCCACCTTTGCAAAGAACCAGCTAGGCCGAATGACCCTTGGCACGCCGACCACCTTATCCCCGGCGATATCAACTCTCCGTTAGCTCCTGCTCACAAATCCTGCAACGAGTCTCGCGGAAACAAGCCACTCAACCTGTAATTCAATTTAATTCGGTTAAGACTTTTCCGGGAAACTGAAAAACAAAAAAATTTTGGCCTCTCGAACACTTGTTCGAAACATTTGTTCGTATGGGTGTCAAGGGGGTCTAGACAAGCGGCAACACCTTACAGCCGCGCACACGCCCGCGCGCGTGAAATACCACACCTGCCGCAATTTGTCAAGTCTTTTTAGGTAACGATTTCGTTATAAACAATTTTGGCGAATTGACTTGACACCGCGGCGGGGTTGTGCAATAGTCATAACAGCATCACACAACTACACAAGGGGAAAGGGAAAAATGAGAAACCAAACAGAACTGAAATGGGTTGAGTTTCTAGACAGAGCCGAAGCGCTGCGTTTAGAGTGGCTTGAAAATGCCACCGATGAACAACAGAAGCAGGACATAGAAGCAGGCCTAGAAAACATTAGAAGACTCAGAGCCGAAGCAAAAGAGAGCTAAAAAAGTAACGCCCGCCGCCGTAAAAAGTGGCGGGCAATACTTGACAAACAGAACCAAAAGCGACACAATGAAAAACGGCAGGGAAAGGCCGCAAAACGAAAGGGAAAAAATGAAAACAATTAGTATCAGCGAAAAGACAGCTTGGGTTTGTCTAGACAATCTTTCAGACTACCTAGATTGCATAGACACACTTGACAAGGAAACCCGCGACATGGTTGCCGCGCTTGATGAACTTATCACTTGCCTAAACGCCGAACAGTGGCTACAAGACAAAGAAGCCAGAGAGCGCGCGCGGGCTATTGAAATGAACCGCGAGTATCTAGAACGCCAAGCAGCTAAGGCGGGCAAATAATGAGCCGCATACCTATAGACATAACCGCAAAATTCAAGCCTAACTCTAGCGTTTCGCCACTGCTAAAACTGCTAGCTTTTTCTATGGCTTGGGCAATTATCGGCGGCGCGCTTGCTTTTGGCGCTCTAACAATTCTTGAGAAATGGGCGAACCTATGACAATGACAACACGCGCCGAAATAAAGGCCGAAATTCTCGACCACTTGGAACAACTGCGAGAAACGCAATATCCCGAAGACTTGCTCAACGAATTGGCAGAAAGTAACACGCCGATTATGTATGGCGATATCATAAGCGAGTGGCAGGAAATGCCTAGCGAGTTTGATAACGGTTGGCAGGAGTATGGTTTTGATGAATCGTTTCAGAGTGGTGGAATATATTCACTAATGGCTGTTGACTTACAGCTCTATTATGAAAGCCAATTTTTAGAAATTTGGGAAGAGGTCAAGAGTGAAACCGATATTTGAGAAACCGCAACCGCCACAGGCGGCAGACACACGAAAGGCGGCGAGGATTGCGCTGCTCAAACTAGTCGGCAAATGGGCGCTCTACTTGGTCGGCTTGGTCGCTGTCGGTGTCGCTCTAATCTTTTGGTTCATTCTCGCTGTTTTGTTGCAACCGTTTAGGGGTGATGGCGTAAATGATTGAGAGTCTGAAAGAGATTTTTGACGTGTCGGCATTTGGCGGCAAAAAGCAGAAAATGACCGAGGAAGAAAAACAGTGGCAGGAAATGGGCAACGCCATAATCGCTAAAAATTGGGTCAAGCTTAGGCAGATAGCCGACAGGGACAACCTAACAGGCGGTGAGTATCTAGACAGGTTAGCTATGGCGGCTTGCCATATTTACGCGGCAGGCAGAGAACCGACACGCTGCCGCGAGTGGTCGGCGATTGAAACACTGCTAGAGACAATACACTTCACAGAGTGGTCGCAAGCTGTAGAGGCTAGGCACAATAGCGAGGCGTAACCTATGCGAACAAATGTTCGAAAGGCTCTGACAGGGTCACACAAGAAAGACCCCGCGAGAGGTCACCAGAGGCGTTTTAGCGGGTTTTGCCCCTGTCTTAGCCACAACCACACAGGCCAACCCCTGAAATCGCCGCCTAACCGATTTGGGGGGTTTTGCCCAGTAAATACGCGGGCGAACAACTGTTCGACAGGGTAAAAAAGCGTTACCAATCTGTTATCAAAAACGCTTGACACCCCTGCCCGAATTTAGTAACCTGTAAACAGCAGCAAACAACTAAACAAGGGAAGAGGGGAAAAATGGCAACAGCATCAAGGGCCAAGGCAAAAGCGGAAACAGTTTTACCGCCAAAAGCCACAAGAGCCGCGGACAGGCTGCCACACTTTATCAGAGTAGATAAAGAGCAGAGCCAACCTAGAAAATACTAGACAGGTGAACCCGCCCCCTAAAAAGGGCGGGGAACACTTGACAAAGACACACAAGAGCAGCACAATAGAAACACAGGCAGGGAAAGCCTGAAAAAGGGAAAGGGAAAAAATGAAATTAGCAGAAATCAAAGCGGGCGAAGAGTATGCGGTGTTAGCACCCAACGCCAGATATCGCAGCGCTAGCAAAGTGATATTTGAAAAAGCACACCTAGAAAGAGGCGTAGACAGCTATTCTAAAAAGGTCAAATGTCTGCGCGAGGTTTATCTATACCCCGCCCGCGGTTGGGAGTGGCGAGTAGACGAAGTTCCCCTGTCTCAGGTTAGGGAACTATGGTCAGAACATAGCGTTAAGGCAGAGGCCGAAAAAAAGGCAGCAGCAGAGCGCCGCAAGCGCAACGAAGAAGACAGGCAGGCAGCAGCGGCAGAGACTGCCTTGCTTAGGGAGTTCCTACAGGAAAACAAAGAGGCGCTCAGTCAGGCGCTAGGCGTGGAGATAAACAGCTACATTTACACGCCCCGAAAGTCTGTGGAGTTCACCCGCGCGCAACTTCAGGCGCTACTAGAGAGGCTTAACAAGTGATTGCTTACGAGTGTTGGAAGTGTCCGAAACTTCACGCGACAGATTTAGGCGGCGCGATTGCCGCGACCAAATACGGAAACGCGCTTGTCTATCTCACTGTCAACGGAAGAAGATTCCCGATAATGCCGCGCAAGCTGTTCTATAAGTGGCAGGACAACAGAAGTCAAGCGTTATCAAAACGTTACCAAAGATAGTTGACACGCTCAACACAATCGGCTAACTTGGTATCTATCGGCAGGGAAAGGCCGACAAACAAAAGGGAAAGGCGACACAATGACAAAGACAGCAACAGCGCTACTAACACTAGCCACAGCAACAGCCGCTTATTTTGCGGTCAGAATGATACAGCTAGGTTACGAGTGGGTTTGGATTTGGCAGGCCGCGCCTTTCGCCGGATAACAAACAACACAAGGGAAAGGGAAACAATGAAACTTCGAATCAAACAGGCCGCGGGACTAATCGCCGCGGGTGTCACTCTAGGCTTGGCCCTAGTAGGCTATGAGACACTAACAGAAATGTATCCACAGGGCAGCAAGATAATCGGCTTGGTTGTCTTGGCTTGTATCGCCGCGGGATTGCTAGACACAGGCACAGGCCGCCACAAGAAAGGCGGCAGGTAATGGAATTTGGGAAGCGGACACGAATGAACATAACCCGCGCCGGATTAGTCACAGAGACTTTTTTTGTCTGTTATAACTGCCCCGCTGAACTAACGCAAGAACAAACAACTAACCACCTATGCACAGAAGGGCAATAGGTAATGACACTAGAAGAGTATCTAGAAGAGCTAACAGATAACAATTGGCACACGCTTAGGCAGCTGATAGAGCTAGAGCGCGGCACAATAGAGGCGCGCAGCTATCACGAAACAATGACCGCCTACGAAACCGCTAAAGCTTGGCTCTTATGGGCTAGAGATAACAGACAGCCAAAGGCGACCATTAGGGCAGGTGTTGACCTATGAGCGACACAATGACCCGCCACTGTAGAGAGTGTGCCGCTGTTGCCCGCTTGAAATGGTTACCCTGTCAGACACACGCGCCCGCAATGCCCGCCGAACTCTGCGCGCACACGCGAACAAGTGTTACCTATGTTCACAACGGAACAGGCATACTATGCCACGATTGCGGCGAACACCTAACGACCTAACCGAATAGCAACACACAGCGCCCCGCCTGCCCCCCTTGTAGGCGGGGTTCTGCTATGCCTGAAACAATCACAATCAAAGACAGGCAGGCCACGCCCCTAGAGCGTGAGAGCCTTAGAGAATCACAGAGCGCAACGCGCAACCAAGCAGCCAGAAAAAGAAAAAGAAACCCTGTCCGACATCACAGCGACAGAGAGACACCTAGACACCCTAGAGCAGGCAGCACAGACAGCACAGGGATAACAGAGACACAGAGCCAGACAACCTAGCAAGCCTTAGAAGACACACAGGGGAGACCTAACGCCCTATCGGATAGAACTAACCTAACCCCGCCCCCTATGCCCTTAGAGCAGCGCTCAGAGCCTTACCCGCCTGCCCTGCCTATCTGCCCGCCTGCTATCTGCCACTCTAAACAAAGCTAGGGGATAGCCTTGTGACAATCTCCCGCCTATCTCCCGCCTTGTGCGCCTCTCTGCCGCCCTCTTATGTTTGGGGCATACGACTACACCCGAAACACTAGCCAAAAGCCCTAGAGAGCCACTAGAGAGCCTGCCAGAGCAT
>Ga0209138_1002797_pt1 | contig 13075 bp, 13 predicted proteins | sample SaaInl3SG_22_DNA_FD_184645 | JGI IMG/M metagenome (GOLD analysis project Ga0209138, IMG submission 184645) | Marine microbial communities from expanding oxygen minimum zones in the Saanich Inlet - ESP_153SG_22_DNA (SPAdes) (version 2) | ecosystem: Environmental > Aquatic > Marine > Intertidal...
CTCTACTTCATCGGCCGAGTGAAGCTCAGCCTCGAATTCGGTTTGGCCGGTTGCAGGGTTTATTGATGCCATTGCCATTTTGAGCCTCGTTCTGAATAAGGGTGTCTGACTAAATTACCTCAGCTAAACACTCAATTTACTAGCAGTTTCTCAAATCAGTGAAACTCCACTATTGGATACATTTTATTGAATAGATTGCTAGAAAAGTAGCTTTTTATTCAAAAAACGACTGGATTGTATTCAATCCGCATATTGCAGCGACCTTGACTCGCTGATATTTGAGCCCTCAGTCCTCGCAAAAAGAAGACTAAGCTCTTGGATGAGCATCAGGGAAGTGACCATGGAAGAAAAAGACCGCAGTTCTAGCGAGACAATCGCAAAAGCCCTGCGCCGACAGATTCTTGATGGCACCCTAATCCCAGGTTCAAGAATCCTTCAGGAACAGCTTGCAGAGCAGTTTGGCGCGAGTCGACTGCCGGTCAGGGACGCACTCAGAAAACTTGAGGCAGACGGCCTGGTCTCGATAGTTGCAAACACAGGCGCTTGGGTCTCGAAGCTGAATAAACAGGAGTGTGAAGAGGCTTATCAAATCAGGGAGCGCCTCGAGCCACTGCTACTTCGAATGAGTGCGGAGAAGCTTGATCAAGATGTTCTTTCAAAGCTTGCGAATCTTGCAGATCAAATGGAAGCCAACGAGGATGTTGAGATCTTTCTGAGGCTAGACCGAGAGTTTCACCTCCTTGCCTACTCCAAAGCCCCTGAGGGGATGATTCGAGATTTGGTTGAGCGACTTTGGAACACCACCCAGCACTACCGCCGGGCATTTGCGAGCATTAGTGGTCTTTCAAAAGGAAGCGTGACACATCTAGAGCACAGGCTAATTCTGGATGCGATGACCCGAGGTGACCTGGATGATGCAGAGAGAAACCTTGCTGCTCACATCAGGCGAACCCGCAACGCCCTGGTTGCAAGCCCTGAAATCTTTGACTAATTAGCTACTCAGCTGGGTTTTTTGGAGACCACAGCTTTATGTCGGCTTCCTTCTCATAGTCTTTGCCGTCTGGGTAACTGACAAGTTCGAACTGCATACCCCACGGGGCAAGAAAGTAAATCCAACGCTGACCCTTGGCAAAGGCTTTGCTCTCAACGGGCTCTCCTAATACCTCTACGCCGTGTGATTTCAGGTGAGCAATGGCGCGGTCGAGGTCGTCAACATAGAACGCCAGGTGGTGACCACCTAGCTCACTGTTCTTGGGTTGAGCGCCAACTAAACCATCTGCCGGCTGATACTCGAAAATCTCAAAGTTGGTTCCATGGCCCAATCGAAAATGCCGGTTTTGCTTGATGACTGTTCTGGGGTCGACATTTAGCTGGCGCGCCATCCAGTCGTCGTCTGATTGAAAGGGGCCGAGCTTGTAGATGTAGTCACAGCCGATTACATCGACAAAGAACTTGGTCGCCGCTTCAATGTCTGGAACATTGAACCCGATGTGGTCGGTGCCTCGAATTCCAGGAATCCCTTTGCTCATGAGCCATCCTTATATCTAGCTATTGGATACAAACTACAGACAAAAACCAGCATATGCACCTGTATTTCCTGATTCTCTTGTACAAATGTATACAATCACGCTAAATTAGTACAAATGACCAAGACCACATTTATACGGAGTCAACGATGACCGAACGCATTCAGCTAGACCCATTAGAGCCATGGGTTGAACTCACAACCACCAAAAAGGATTGGCAAAACGCTGATCCTAAGCTGCTTGAAACTATGCTCGGCCAGCTCCATCTAATCCGCGCTTTTGAAGAAGCAATCTTGGAGATAGCCGGTGAGGGTTTGGTTCACGGCCCTGCTCACTCCTCAGTTGGTCAAGAAGGTGGAGCGGTCGGTTCAATAGTTGGCATGAGGCCAACCGATGCAATCAACGGCTCTCACCGTGGTCACCACCAGTTTTTAGCCAAGGCAATTGCATACGTAGCACCGCAGCTGGATGTAACCAACCTTGTCACCAGCGAGGTTCAGGCTGTTTTGCAAAAAACAGCTGCTGAAATTCTTGGGTTAGCGCAGGGGTATTGCAACGGACGCGGTGGCTCTATGCACCTGCAGTGGCATGAGGCTGGAGCGCTTGGCACCAATGCAATTGTTGGTGGTGGCGTGCCGCTGGCAGCTGGAAACGCCTGGTCCCAGAAGCGTGCTGGAACCACTGACATGACAACAAGTTACTTCGGTGACGGTGCTGTGAACATCGGCAGCGTGCTGGAGAGCATGAACCTGACAGCAGCGTGGGACATCCCGATGGTGTTCTTTATCGAGAACAACCTCTATGCCGTTTCCACAACAGTTGAGGAGGCAACCAAGGAGCAACGCCTCGGAGGCCGAGGCGTTGGGTTCGGAATTCCGAGCTGGCGCGTAGACGGCATGGACCCACTGGCCGTCTGGCACGTCATGAAGGAAGTTGAAGAGCACGTCCGCTCGGGCAAGGGCCCAGCTGTTGTTGAAGCTGAGGTTTACCGCTTCTTCCACCAGAACGGAGCATTCCCGGGCAGCGCCTTTGGCTATCGCTCCAAAGAAGAAGAAGAGCACTGGCGAAGCCGCGACCCATTAGATCGCGTTGCAAACGAAATGATTGAGCTTGGGCTTATTACGCAGGAGCAGGTTGCAGCAACAAGGCAGCAAGCTGTGGATGCCATGCAGAAAGTTGCCGCGGAGCTATTGGAGCCAGACCCAGATGGCAAGCCAGGCGCGAGGAAAATAAAAGCGGAACTATGGCCAGATGTCAGCTTTGTTGATGTTGGTCTTCGCTCTGACCTTTCTGAACTAGCCGGCGCGAAGACTCTAGAACAGGACACGTTTACCGGCGAAAAGACAGACATCCGATTTGTGGATGCGATTGCCAAGAACATGGACCGCCAAATGGAGCTTGATGACAGGATCATCATCCTGGGTGAGGATGTCCACAAACTAAAGGGTGGAACCAACGGTGCGACCAAGGGTCTTCCAGACAAGTACAAAGATCGCGTGCTTGGAACTCCAATCAGTGAAAACGCCTTCGCTGGCCTCGGTGGCGGAATGGCGATGGATGGTCGCTTTAGGCCGGTAGTCGAGTTCATGTATCCAGACTTTTTGTGGGTAGCGGCCGATCAGGTCTTCAACCAAATTGGCAAGGCTAGACACATGTTCGGCGGCAAGAACTCAGTTCCCCTGGTGCTTCGAACGAAGATTGCCATGGGATCGGGCTATGGCTCGCAACACTTGATGGACCCGGCGGGCATCTTTGTCACAGCCCCGGGCTGGCGCATTGTTGCTGCGAGCAACCCATTTGATTACATCGGCTTGATGAACGCGGCACTCAAGATGGACGATCCAGTTCTCATGATTGAGCACGTTGATCTCTACACTCAGCGCGGTGAAATACCATCGGGCGACCTGGACTACCAAATTGAATTCGGTAAAGCCAGACTTGTCCGTGAGGGCAACGATGCCACCGTCATCAGCTATCTAAATATGGTGAACATTGCTAGCCAGGCTCAAGAGGAAACCGGACTGGATGCCGACTTGATTGACCTCAGATTCCTGGACCGCGCAAGTATTGACTGGGATGCAATTGAGAGGAGCGTCAAGAAAACCAACAGTGTTGTGATCGTTGAGCAGGGCGTCCAGGGCACCAGCTATGGGGCATGGCTCTCAGACGAAATTCAGAGACGATTCTTCGACTACCTGGATCAGCCGGTGCAGCGTGTTCATGGACGAGAAGCATCACCAAGCATCTCCAAGGTCCTGGAGCGCGGTTCAATCGCCGGCCTAGAAGAGGTAATCGCAGGCCTGAACCAACTCAAGGAAGGCTTTGGGCGCAACTAATGGCTAGTCCAATCAAACTCCCAGAAGTTGCCGCTGGAGCAACCCATGCGGTGATTTCGAGCTGGCAGGTCAACGTCGGTGACACCGTCACTGTTGGCCAGCAACTGGCAGAAATAGAAACAGACAAGGCCGTCGTTGAGCTGTTGGCAGAAGAGGCCGGCACCATCTTGCAGCTAATTGGTAAAGCTGGCGATGAGATGGAAGTCGGTAGCACCATTGCAATGCTCGGTGAACCGGGTGAAAGCGCTGACGCTCCTGTTTCAGCACCGGAACCAGCAGCCACAACAGTTACTCCAGCTACCCCCGAGGTCAAGGCACCGATTGCAACACCGGTGGTTGAAACTTCTGCACCGGTTGCACCAGTAATACCTGCAGCCCGCGAATCTAACGGAAGAGTCTTGGTCTCACCAATAGCCAGAAAGTTGGCCAAGGAATCCGGCGTCGATATCAGCAGCATTCAGGGAACTGGTCCTGGCGGTCGGATTGTCAGTCGAGATGTCACTGCGGCACCAGTCCCAGCGGTCGCTGACTCTGCACCAATCGCAGCCAGTTCTTCCAAAGAGCTTGCTAGCCAAGAGTATTCGTCCACCTATTCGACAATTCCTCACACTTCCATGCGCAAGGCGATTGCTAGAAGGCTCACTGAGAGCAAGAGCACCGTCCCGCATTTCTACTTGAATGCAGACTGCCTCGTTGATGAACTCTTGACCCTTCGCAAGAAGATCAATGAGAGCTCGAACGTTAAGATCTCTGTAAACGACATGGTAGTTAGGGCGGTAGCCGCAGCCTTCCAAGATGTTCCAGAGGCTAACGTCGTTTGGACTCCGGACGCAATGATCCACTACGAGTCGGTGGACATTTCTATTGCCGTTTCAACAGACGGTGGTCTGTTGACCCCGGTACTTCGCGGTGTTGAAAAGCGCAGCCTGAGTAACATTGCCACCACCATCACAGACCTTGCAGAGCGATCAAGAGCTGGCAAGCTTCGTCAAGAGGAGCTCGAGGGCGGGAGCTTCGCAATCACCAACTTAGGAATGTTCGGCACTTCTAGCTTCTCGGCAATCATTAACCCACCGCAGTCGGGCATCCTGGCCGTTGGTGCAGCAAGCCAGAGGCCAGTTGTTGTAGATGGCGAAATTTCGGTGGCAAATGTGATGAGCGTCACCCTGTCAGCAGATCACAGGGCAGTGGACGGAGCACTTGCTGCCAAGTGGCTTGCAGCCTTCAAAATCAGAATCGAAAACCCTCTCACAATGTTGATCTAGTTTTTCTCCTGCGAATCAAAAAATCCCCAGAAGGCGGCTACCTTTTGGGTGGATTTTTTTTGATCCCTTGACAGCTTCAAAAGCCTTCATCACACGAACACGGAGGTCGGGAGAAAAAGCACAAGCCTTCAGTTAGGAACGCAGTCGGACGCGGAGATTCTCGAGCTCGGTGGTGAGCTCTGTAGGCAAGCGCTCGCCGAAGCTTTCAAAGAACTCTCCAATTTCGGCTGCTTCGTCAGCCCAAGCGCTCTGGTTGACATCCAACATTTCTGTCAGTTGGTCGTCGCTAATGTCTAATCCTTCTAGGTTCAGGTGGTCCGCTTTAGGGACCAGTCCAATCGGGGTTGGTTTAGAGGAGTCCTCGCCTTCAAGCTGGCCCACAATCCACTGAATCACTCTCATGTTCTCCGCAAAGCCCGGCCACAAGAACTTGCCATCTTGGCCTTTTCTAAACCAGTTCACCTGGAAGATTGTGGGCAGTTTGGCGGGGTCCAATGTCTTTGCGAAAGATAGCCAGTGGGAGAAGTAATCGCCCATGTTGTAGCCGCAGAATGGCACCATGGCAAAGGGGTCACGCCTAAGGATCCCAACCGGTCCTTCAGCGGCAGCCGTTTGCTCACTCGCGATGGTCGCACCTAAGAAAATACCGTGTTCCCAGTTCAAGGAGCGGAGTGCTAACGGCACGTTCGTTGCCCTGCGACCACCAAAAATGATGGCATCTACTTCAACACCCTCTGGCTCAGCCCAGTCGTCACTCAATGTTGAAACCTGGTCAATTGGAAAACAGAACCTTGAATTTGGGTGAGCGGCAGTCTTGCCGCTTTCTGGGTCCCAAGCAATTCCTTGCCAGTCAGTCAAGTCCTTCGGCGGCTCCTTGGTGAGGCCTTCCCACCAAACATCTCCGTCTTTGGTAGTTGCAACATTTGTGTAGACGGCACCTTCGCGTAGGGAGTCAATGGCTGCCTTGTTTGTCGAAAGACCTGTTCCAGGTGCTACGCCAAACAAGCCATTCTCCGGGTTTATTGCTCGAAGCTTGCCTTTAGAGTTTGGTGCTAACCAAACGATGTCGTCTCCAAGTGTCTCGACCTTCCAATCGGGCATCTGGGACTGAAGCATGGCAAGGTTCGTTTTGCCACAGGCACGCACTCGAATCAATAGACTCGTAGAACTATGAAGTCAATTAGTTGTCTTGAACTGGGTGGATGCTGCGAAGAAACCTTCAGAGGTGAAACCTTTGAAGAGGTAGCAAACCAAAGCCAACTTCACGCCCAGGAAATGCTGGCCATCAAAGATCAGCCTCATATGCAAGCCATGGCCGAAATGATGGCCATTATGGAGCGCGGTGAAGTGGACCAGTGGATGAAAACCAAGATGGAGATGTTTGCTCTTCTGCCAGATGAGGACTAACTAGTGTTGGGATAACAACCGTTGGCCATAACTCTGCACAAGTCCTAACTCCACCATTCCTATTGTCTTCTTCTCTCCTAGCTCGCTCCCCGATAGATACTGCGCCACATTCCACCGACTAATCTTTCCCTTGTGAACAAACTTCTCGCAACGAAGGCAAGAAACTCGCTTTGGCTGCAGTTCTTTGTAATGGGTTTTGTCTCCATGGCATGGGTCCCTAGAATCCCTGAGATCAAGACTGCCAATGGTCTTTCTGACACTGAGTTTGGCTTGGTTCTAATTGCCAGCTCTATTGGTGCAGTTATGGGAGCTCAGCTCTCCGGTAGGGCAATCCACAGGTTTGGTTCAAGACCGGTGTTTTATGTTTCTCAGGTAATTGTTCCAACCGGTGTTGTTCTGATGGGGCTTAGCGCCACACCCCTGTTGTTGGTAACCGGGTTGTTTGTGATGGGTGTTGGGTATGCAGCGTTGGATGTTGCAGGTAATGCCCAGGCTGTTGCTATTGAGAATCACCTAAACAAGCGCTACATCACCTCTTTTCATGGGATGTGGTCCATTGGAACACTCGCCACCACTTTGGTGGGGGCAGGGTTAGCTTTCTTCATTTCTCCCAGAGACAACCTGCTCTGGATAGCAGGCGTTGGCTTGATCGTCTTTTTGATTTCCTCCAGGTATTTGCTGGCCCCAAATCTTGATAACCACTCCGGCGAGGAGGACACCAAGAGCTCAATGCCGTGGTTTGGCAAACTGGCTTGGCCAGTTTGGATCCTCGGCATTGGAGCAACAGGAACCTTTATCGTCGAGGGTGCTGCGGCTGACTGGGCTGCACTGTTGCTGCGAGATGAAATGGGTGTTGAGATCGGTTACTACGCCTCTGCCTTTGCGACCTTTGCACTGGCAATGATTCTTTCTAGGTTCTTGGGTGACCGATGGCTTGAGAGGTTTGGCCCCTATCAGGTGGTGAGGTTCTTGGGTGTTGTTGGAGGAAGCCTTTGGGGCTCTCTAATGCTTATTGGTATTTGGGTGTCTAGTGATTTGCCACTGTTGGGGATTGCGCTTGTGAACACCGGGTTTTTCTTTGCAGGTATTGCTGTTGGGCCTATTTTTCCAGCCTTTATTCTTGGTGCTGCCAGCCTCAAGGGCATTGCCCCTTCGGTTGGCATTGCAAGAATCGGTGTGATTTCTATTGGCGCTTATTTCGTTGGACCAACGATCGTTGGCATATTGTCTGATCAGATTACGTTGACCTATGCGATGTTGTATCCGGTGCTCTTTTTGATTCTCGCCGGCTACCTTGCACGAGCACTGAAGGGTGCTAAAAGTAATTAGCAGGTCTATCCAAACAACTCAGGCATTGTGCTAACCCAGCTGGACCTAATGTCATCCAGCTTGAGATCAGCAACATCCTTGATTTCAATAAGGCCTGAGGTTGCATCGGTGACGCCGATGCGTAGGCAGGGGACACCCCTTGTTTCACAGAGTGCCTGGAACTTCACATCGTCTTCTCTGCCAACTGTGACGAGCACTCGTGACTGTGATTCAGAGAACATCGCTGCTGTTAGATCTAGGTTGTCTCTGTCTTGAACGTCTCCAAGCCAGATCCTTGCTCCAATGTTGAACCTCAGGGCTGCTTCTAGAACTGCAATGCCAAGACCTCCCTCCGAGAGGTCATGAGCTGATTCAATTAGCCCCTGAATACTTGCACCGTGAAGGAGCTCTGCCAGCAGCTTCTCTTTGGCAAGGTCCACCTTTGGCGGTTGACCACCTAGGTGGTCATGAATGTCTTTGGCCCAGGCTGAACCATCTAGTTCGTCGAAGGTTTCTCCGAGGAGGTAGATGTTGTTGCCATCGTCTTGCCAGCCAGAAGGGATTCTTCTGGCAACATCGTCGATTACACCCAAAACTCCAACCACAGGTGTTGGGTAGATGGCTACATCTCCCGACTGGTTGTAGAAGCTAACGTTTCCACCTGTTACCGGGATACCCAGTTCTAGGCAGGCATCTGCAAGGCCTGCTGTTGCCTCTTTGAATTGCCACATAACCTCTGGGTTTTCAGGGCTTCCAAAGTTCAGACAATTTGTTACTGCTCTTGGAACTGCGCCGGTGACAGCAACGTTTCTATAAGCCTCAGCAAGGGCAAGCCTTGCTCCCTCGTAGGGGTTTAGGTAGGCGTACTTGCCATTGGCATCTGTTGCCAGTGCAACACCTAGGCCTGATTCTTCAGAAACTCGAATCATGCCGGAATCATCCGGCATGGAAAGGGCAGTGTTTCCACCAACGTATTTGTCATACTGCGCGGTGATCCAGGACTTGTCTGCCTGGTTTGGGGATGCAATCAGCTCTAGTAGCTGGCTTGCAATCTCCACTGGGTTTTCTGACCTTGGCAAAGAAGAGGTGTTAGCTGCATTCAAATCTGCTTGGTAGGAAGGGTAGGTAACTGGGCGCTCATAGACCGGGCCATCGTGGGCAACTGTTCTTGGTGGAACATTCACGATCTCTTCGTGGCCCCAGTTGATGTAAAGGCGGTCCTCGTCGATTACGTCTCCGAGAACTGAGTATTCAACTTCCCACTTGTTTACTATCTCTTCGAATGCTTTGAGCTTCTTCTTTGGCACAACTGCACACATGCGCTCTTGAGACTCTGACATCAGAATCTCTTCGGGGGTCAGCGTGGAATCTCTAAGTAGCACGTTTTGCAACTGCACCCTCATGCCCTTGCCGCCGTTTGACGCAAGCTCTGATGTTGCACATGAAATGCCAGCACCACCGAGGTCCTGGATTCCTGCAACAACACCTGAGTGGAAGAGCTCTAGGCAGCACTCAATCAAGACCTTCTCTGCAAATGGGTCACCCACCTGCACCGCTGGGCGCTTGGTCGGGCCGGTTGATTCAAAGGTCTCAGAGGCTAGGACTGACACGCCGCCGATGCCATCGGCGCCGGTTCTGGCTCCGAAGAGGATTACCAGGTCACCCGGGTTTGACGCTTTTGCAAGCTGGAGATCTTCGTGTTTCATGGAGCCTATTGAAAGCGCGTTTACCAGCGGGTTGCCTTGGTAGACACTGTCGAAGACTGTTTCGCCACCGATGTTTGGTAGACCTAGGCAGTTGCCATAGAAGCTGATTCCGTCTACTACTCCGTGAACAACTCTTGCGGTGTCAGTGTTGCCCGGTGCACCAAAGCGCAACTGGTCCATCACTGCGATTGGTCTTGCACCCATGGACAAAATGTCTCGAACGATTCCGCCAACACCGGTTGCAGCACCCTGGAAGGGTTCTATGTAGCTGGGGTGGTTGTGGCTCTCGACCTTGAAGGTAACCGCTAGCCCCTCACCGATGTCCACTACTCCTGCGTTTTCGCCCATGCCAACCATGAGGTGGGTTTTCATTTCGTCGGTGACCTTCTCACCGAACTGGCGAAGGTAGATTTTTGAGGACTTATAGCTGCAGTGCTCGGACCACATCACTGAATACATAGCTAGTTCAGAAGATGTTGGCCTGCGGCCAAGGATGTTCTTGATCTCTTCGTATTCGTCCTGCTTTAGGCCAAGTTCTTGCCAGGGCTGTTCTTTTTCTGGCTCGGTTGTCGCCATTGCGGTTGTGTCAACGCCAGACGGCTCTAGTTTCTTTTTGCCCAACATGGTTATGCGTTCACCACCTGTTGAAGCACGCTCTGGAAGAACTTCAGCCCATCGATGCCTGATTTCATTGCAATGCTCGTGTCTGGACCAAACCCTGGCTCAACTGCGTGTTCCGGGTGAGGCATTAGGCCAACGACATTGCCGCGCTCATTTGTGAGTCCTGCAATGTCGTTCATTGAACCGTTCGGGTTTGTCTCCACGTAGCGGAAGGCAATCCTGTTTTCACCCTCGAGCATTTTCAGGGTTTCATCTGTTGCGATGTAGCCACCCTCACCGTTTTTTAGCGGGATCAAAATCTCTTCGTCTTTTTCAAACAAGCTGGTCCAGGCTGTTTGATTGTTTTCAACCTTTAGTTTCTGGTCTCTGCAAACAAAGTGTTGGTTCTCGTTTCTAATCAGACCACCAGGTAGCAGGTGAGATTCAACAAGAATCTGGAAGCCGTTGCAGATGCCAAGCACTGGCAGGCCTTGGCCTGCCAGTCTGATTACCTCTTTTGTTGCAGGGGCTTTTGCGGCGATTGCTCCGCAGCGCAGGTAATCGCCATAGGAGAAGCCCCCTGGCAAAACAACCGCGTCTACTTTTTTGAGGTTTTCATCGGCATGCCAAAGGGCAACCGGTTCTGCACCTGCAAGTCTGATGGCCCTTTGGGCATCCCTGTCATCGAGGGTGCCGGGGTATGTGATTACGCCGATCTTCATGACTAGTCGGCTTTGGTGACTGAGACGACATCTTCGATGACGTCGTTGGACAGGAAGGCAGAAGCTTGTTCTTTCGCTTCCGCGAGGTCTTTTTCTGTTATTTCACGGTCGAAGTGAAGCTCAATTCTCTTGCCGATGCGAACCGCTGTTATCTCTTTATTGCCAGCTCGGTGCATGGCGTTGGCGACTGCCTTACCTTGAGGGTCTAGAAGATCTTGCTTTGGCATGATCTCAACGATGATTTTTGGCACTTTTCCCCTTCGGTTTGCTGGCCTTGCCAGTTTCGGGATGGAATTGATTATTTTGCTGGCTTCGGTGGCAGTGGTAGCAGTTTATCGGTTTTGAGTCTGCCCCAACTGCACCCACATGCCTGCGAGGGAAAAAGGTTTAGCGCCTGCTACTTAGAACTTGTTTCCAATACCACTTCGGGCTTTGAAAGCAGGCGAACTAATAAACCGAAGATGATTGCAATTGCAGCGCTTGCCGCAAATGCAATCAAGGTTTCTGATGTTGGAGCGACGATGCTTTGTCCCGCGAGGGCTTGAACATAGAGGACAACCACGGTCAGTGCATAGAAAACGGCTGCGCTATGAAGCAGTGCCCTTTGGGTGCGAGTGTTTGTAATTGCTATTGCAGTTAGCACTGCAACCACCGGCAAGACTTGAAGTGCATGAAGGCCAAAGAAGTGTGAAATTCGAAGATCACCGGCAACGGTGGACCAGCCAAGAAACGGCAAGCCTTCGCCACCATCTGTGGCGCCAACGGTGTGAGCACCTGCGATGCCCTGGTAGTCATCGAGCTGCTCTGATGTTGGCGAAGTCATTGTAAAGGCAATGCCCATGCCAAAAAGTGATGTTGCTACTCCCCACCTAATACCAGCTCTGATTAGTGAGCCTGTTCTGGTGGTGCGCCAGATTAGTGCACCGATGCCAAAGGTAGCGATCCAGACCATCGAGATGGCTGTCGCCATCACCGACCAGGTGAATATCAGGAAACCACTGGAGACGTTGAAGTGGCTGGTGTAGCCGGCTGCAGCCAAACCAATGATGACAACCAGCTCAATTGCCAAGAGGACGGCAATCGCATTACCCAATCTGCGAGCTGCTTTTTGGGCCTTTTCTGCTAGCGAGTAAAACCAGGAAAAGGTTGCTCCATAGATGGCCGATGAGATCAAGAACTTCAGCGGTTTTTCCCAGATCGACACCCCAAGAAGTTCGCGGGAGTCCAAAAAGTAGAGAACCAGAGCTACAACTGCTCCGAGAGCCGATGCAATGCTGAGGACGTTTAGGTTTCGGTGGGCGAGGATGATTTTGTTAGAGCCGGTGATTGTTGCCATGGCTATCAGCCTAGCTAACTAGTGGGTAGCCCTACGTTTTTGAGCATGGGCTCGATTGATGCAGTTTTCAACAGATTCAGGCCATTGCCATTTGCTACCACTTTGGTATCATAATGGTATGGCTATGACACTAAGACTAAATTCAGAAACAGATCAAATGCTGACCGAGGTTGCTAGCAACCTCGGTATTTCCAAATCTCAGGCGGTCGCTCGGGCGGTAGAAGAATTTCTCTCCCAGCAGTCAGCTGATGCGATTGCGAACAAAGTCTTTGACAAGGTCCTAAAGAGAGATGCCGCTTTGCTCGAGCGTCTCTCAGACGCATGACCAGGTTCATAGATCTCGGTGTATTCAAGACCCAGTTAGAAAGAGTGGGTTTCATGGTCAAGGATCTCGGGCTTCTTGCCTCTGCTCTGGCCAGGCCTAGGACAACACTGTTTGGCACTGATGCCTACGAGAGCCTTGAGTTGAAGGCCGCTGCAATGGTTGAGTCCATAATCCTGAACCATCAGATGGTGGATGGCAATAAGCGTTCATCTTGGTTTGCTCTAAACCTGTTTTTGGAAATGAACGAACGTGAAATCATTGCCAACGAGGATCAGGCGTTTGAATATGTTCTTGGCGTCGAAACCAAAAAACTTGACCTCCAGGCTTCCGCTGATTGGATTGCTAGCCACACACGAAGCATGGGTTGAAAACACTTGAGGTGCTCAGCCGTTAATAAAACTCTCAATTGGCGGGCAGGTGCAGGTGAGGTTTCTGTCCCCGAACGCCCCATCAAGTCTTCTAACCGGTGGCCAGAACTTTGATTTTGCTTGACCTGCAACCGGGAACACAGCAGTCTCTCTTGAGTAAGGGTGCTCCCAATCGC
>Ga0209138_1002804_pt1 | contig 13056 bp, 16 predicted proteins | sample SaaInl3SG_22_DNA_FD_184645 | JGI IMG/M metagenome (GOLD analysis project Ga0209138, IMG submission 184645) | Marine microbial communities from expanding oxygen minimum zones in the Saanich Inlet - ESP_153SG_22_DNA (SPAdes) (version 2) | ecosystem: Environmental > Aquatic > Marine > Intertidal...
GCATGAACGGCTAGTCGAGGCGACCACCGACCACCGATTGTGATCAAATTAGTTCAAACGATTATTGTGATTAGCCGTAAACAAATATCAGGAGAGTAAGGCATGGGATTTGAGGTTCTGAAACAAGGGGACTTGGCTGACCGGTTTGAAGCGGAGGCTTCCGACTATTGTGTAAGCCTGATCGAAGACCACTACGGCGCCAGTGTTGAAGATCTTTCCGAGGAGCAAGTTGATGAAATATGGGACTACGTGCAGAGTGATGCTTGCTGGGAATATTACGTTAAGCTCGCCCTAACCACTGTTTGTGACAATTGGACTGACAACCGCTAGGGTCAGTATTTCGCGTCACTCAATACGGATCTGAGACATGACTAACTGGCACGAAACCCAGTCTTCAACGCAAGTATTCGATAAGCTTTATCATCACCTAATCGGCTCGCTACTCGAGTTTCAATTGGTCCCCCCTCAGTTCTTAGTGAGACTCGAGAAGGTCATGATGATTTTATATCCCGACATCGTCCGCCAAATTGCAGAGAATGAAGGGGACATTGGCGACGACGGGGTGCCCTATATTCAGCCACCTCTTGGTGTCTATCAGGACTACCTAACCGATACCGAGAAGTATCAATTCGTGACCGACCTCAGAAATGTCATCTCTATAGTATTGAGTCAACATCATGTTGAACACAGAACGAATGAGGATCTCGCTCGGGAAGTCGAGGTCTTACGGGACGATTTGTAAATGAATCCTAGCCTGATACATGCCTTGTCGCGAGTGAGGTAGATCTGAAGCTAGGTGGAGTCTCCTAGATCTGGAAAAGCCTCCTTTAGCATCGACCCTAAAGCCTCAAGATTTTCGGGAGTTTTCTCCATCTCCAAGACTCCAAGCTCTAACTCCATCATACTTGTTTTGGCTTGTTGAATAGCTTCAATTGTCTGCGGATCTTCAGTGTCGATGTCAGGTAGTTCATTTAGTTGATCAAAAAGTGTCGAATCATTGAGCTCGCTTCTCAGGGTAAGGGCGAGCTTGAGTAGCAGTGCCCGTGAGCCATAAACGAGAGGACTGTATTGTTTGATGAGCTGATGCCATTCATCGAGAGTTAAGTGGTCGTATCTCAACATACAGAAGAAACGCGGTGTAACATCGAGGTAGGCTCTTACAAAGTCTGGTGTCAGTGTCGCCGAATCCCAATCATCTAACTGCAAATGGTTCTCAAGTGTCCGCTCTAAATCAAACGGTTGGAGGTCATCATCTTGGTCAAAGTCGTAATGGGATAGGTAGTTTATGAGTGTGTCGTGGCTAGCTTTAAGAGTGCCTGGGAGACCAAACCAGTCTCCCCCATGACGGATGTAAATTTTTGCGAGCTCTGGGTCGGACGCTAAATCATCGGGAATGTGGTTATAAACAAAGCGATCACCTGAAGCTGCGTATGTCTCGACCAATTCACGGTCCGTTGAGACCTCTTCAGGTAGGCTGAGGCCTTGTTTGAGGACGATTTTAAGTAACTCTCGATCGGTCTTTAGCGTTTCCGGAAGATTGTAGTACTCACCCTTTTGCTGTGTAAGGACCTCTTTTAAAAACTCGCGGTCTTCAAACAGTCCTTCTGTTGCATATTCCAACGCGGACGGGGCATAACCGTGTGTTTTATCAGCTTCCATAGCAAGCCGAAGAATGTCCTTGTCTGAGCGGACTGCAGGGCCGGCGTATTCAAGTACCCACGCCGCAACATTCGGAATAATTTGTTTCCACAAGTCTTTCCGATCTTTGAGTTCTTCGGGGAGATTGCTGAGAATCCCATGAATTCGATCACGATGTAGTTTCCAATACTCATCGCTTTGCTGACCAAAAATCGAGTCGATGTACTCAGGGTCATCATAGTCAATTGGCTTGAGTAACCGGCCAGCAGACTCTGCCATGTCAGGTAGGTCATTGATTTGCCATTCACAGCCAAGATCTGAGAGCATTTTAAAGTACGCGTAGTCGGTTAGATTATGATTTCCGTCATGGACTGAACGCAGAAAAGCGATCTGTAACCCGTCGCGGGCCTCTACCCTGTAGTCGTCCGACCATTCCCACAGGATCTCATCAACCTCTTCTTCCGAATTTCCCTGCTCGCGTAGTTCGTCAATCTCGGAGGTATCTGTATTCTCTAGTAGTAAGGCTTTTTGCAGGTCCATCAGTGCCTCAGTTGAGACCGTAAACTCTTTAAATACGCCATGCGCGAGAGCAAAAGCTCCACATTGATAATCGCCGGCCCACTGGCATCCCACTGTGATTGGTTCGTCAGCTTGCTGTTGAATCCAGAGCATTAGTGCGCAGTCTTCTAGAACGATATTGGTTGATGTGCTGAAATAAATATCATCGGGATCATCGAAGTTGACAGAGTCGATAGTCCCAAAGAGTTGGCCTCCGACCAGCTCTTGAAGACTGCCTCCTTGCTTCCATTGACTACAGATTTTTTTCAATTTCTCAGCAGGGATGGTGGTTATTAGCATCATCGGACCTCAGATCTAAATTGCGTCCAACGCTTTCAGGAATATCCCAAACTCACACGAGGCAGAATGCTCTGGCGTATGTTCTTCAGTCAAACATTTTTTAATTTTCATCAGCGTGGGTTCGATCCAGTCTCTAGACACCTTGTAAGGGATGAGACTCATCTTGAAATGCATCACGGCGTCTTCGGTATTTAAAAACTCGTAGTCACCAAAGCGGTCACCATCGCAGTACAGAAAGTACCCGATAGAACTCACGTCGAATCCTTTGCGCCCCATCACCCAGACGTACATGTCCATCTGGCGTTTGTATCCAGCCTTCCACTGATCATCGAGCGTGATCTGCTTACCTTCAGTTTTCTGTGATGTGCTCTTGTAGTCGACGATATGAAGCTTCCCTGTTTCGGTGTTGAACCAGATATCATCGAGTCCACCACCGAGTTTGATATTGCTTTCCTCGTGGATGGTGTTCATTCGCCCCTCAGCACCGAAATGGAGGCTCTGTGTCCACTTTTCGAAGTCATCGTGCTGGTAGGGTAATAGGTGCCCCATGCCGATCTGCTGAAGGAATGGATGCGTGGTCTGAGACCCTCTGTATTTATCGAAGTCACGTTTCAGAAGAACGTCGGTTGCTTCATTGATATTGAAGCCGGGGATTCCTGGAAATGGAACGGCCTTGACCTGTTGAAGATGGAAGCAAGCGGGGCAACGCACGAAGTTTTCGATGCGTGATCGGCTGAGTTCGTAGGGCGCAGTATTACTGGGGTCGTAAGTACCTCGGTGTCTCGATGCCATGGCTTTGTTGTCCTTGTTGTTGCACCATATTTATCATGTTCGGGCGTAATACGAAAATCACAAGGCAATTAGTGATGACTGAAGAACAATTCTTACAACAAATCGACTCGAATCCTGACGATCCAGACGTGTTGTGGGAAGGAGTGATTTGGGAAGACGGGTTCGCAAACCTAATAGAGCAACGAAAAGATGTCGTGCATTCGAAAATTTAGGTAGCGAGATGGATATATTGTCTCAAAGAGAAGCATTGATAGCAGACCCCAACGATCAGCTAGTGTCTGCCGAGGACTGTCCCAATCAAGTCGAGGGGGCTGAGACGCTGCCATATGATATGTTCCGCGAGTACCAAATGTATTTGGTGCTGCTTTAAAACAAACATATTCCTGCAGAGCTCTGTAGTGAAAGTAAGTTGATGGAGCGTATATTTGAGGTCGAGACGTTGCTTAACAACGGGAAGCTCGACATTGCACAGAGGGATAAACAAGGTGGTTAAGGTTACAAATTACTCTTGCGGTGACTTATTTTGTATTGAGCCCGTTATCGATTCATCTGTTTCTCTAATGAATATGGCGATCACCAAAAAACGTAGAGTTGAGAACGATAGAGGTTTCGGCCTTTACTTTTTTAGATTCGATGATGAATTACTTTACGCTGGGTCGTATTGCGGTTCCTCTGGGGTTGCTAGAGATCGTTGGTGGACGCATCTCGCCAGTATCACGTGCCGATTTCAAGAGACTAACTTCACGAATTTATCGGCAAAAAATGATCCAAAACTAGGTGACCTTCTAGCTCGCCGCGACAAGAAAGAAATTGACCGGCTTCTAGAGCATTACAAGAATCGATTTAGAAAGATCTATTCGCCAATTATGGATAACCAAAATTTCTTTCATGACGTCGGGCTTAGCATTCTTTCCATTACAAGCAACGACAACAAAAAAAAGTTACAACACCTTCTTGGGGACGGTCGATGCTCGACTTTTGAAAATAGGGTTCAAGTCGCAAACGACCGCTGGGAGGTATTTAAAGAGCTGGAGGCCACCGACATTGCAAACCGGTTTTCATTCCAATATGTACGAATCACAGAAGCTTCTGATCAAGATGCTCTCTCTCAATTCCTTTACTCGCAAGACGCTGAACGGTTAGCCAGGCGGAGGCTTGTACAACGATTCATCGAAGACAAGGTGATCGAGGCACTAAATCCTCCAGCAAATAAAATCAAAACTGCTGTTAGTGGCGAGGGATACAGTAAGGCCGTAATCGACGCATCATTGAAATTTATAGATGAATGCGTTGCGTTGGGTGCAACAAGTGGTCGTGGTTGAGTAGTTTAGGCGTTTCAGTGGGTACAACAAACCGACAAGAAGGCTCAAAGCTTGACTTTGTTGCGATTACCTTCAGTGACGAAAGCTCTAAGACTACTTTGACAATGGAAGAAAGGATGCTTTTTAAGAATCTGGTCTGGATATGATTACAGAACAGTTTGTTGCTGACCCAACTTATTACTGGGTCCTTTTGGTGTGGAATCTCTTGATAGCTTGGGTACTGGTTTCATACAAGAAACTAACTTCCTGGATACCCAAACTATTCGTCACCTGCCTCATCTGGCCGTGTGCCTGGGCATTGGTGGTGATCGGTTATAACTTAGTGCTCGGTGAGTCAGGCCGGTGGCGCTACGACAATTATGTGGTTGATTTGCTGTACCAAGTGAGTCAGGCGATTTTGTTTGACTCCGGATGGGTTTGGTTGGTTCCAGAGAGCGTTGTGGATTTGGCGCATATCACCGCTGTTACCCATCTGACGGCTTTCTGGTCGAAGAATAAAGACTCAGAAGTGAACGAAAAGGAAAATGTCTCAGAAGCCCGTCCGACTGACTACCTAATCGAGAACTACTCCCAGGGGTGTAAGCAAGCAAACGGACCGATCCGTTCAGCACTGGAGGGGCGGGTCGAGTTTAGAGCCCTAGTAGACCCAAACTCTGTCCGGGCACTGGCTGTCAACATCGCTAGCGCTCATCTCAACAACGAGCTAGCAGTCTTGCTGAGAGCTGCTGCATTATTCGAGTATGTGAAGAAAAATGTTACCTATGTTCCAGATCCGATCCACATGAGTGGAGATGAAATGATTAACGGTGATTATGTGGCGCCTCCAGTTGAGACCCTCGACGCCAAAGGCGGAGACTGTGACGATCAAGCGGTCCTAATTGCATCAATGTTTTCTGCGGTCGGTATCGAGAACCGGATGCGTTTGATTAGCAATACTCATAACGAGTGGCATTTGCTGACAGAGTTCCGTGTTGATCTCTCGCTTATGGATGAATTCATCGCTGCCCTAGACGAGTTCTATGGTGGCGGGGAGCGCGATACTGGACCAAGAAACTACATCTATTTTACAGAAGATGACGGTGTCTGGTTATTGGCGGATACGACCCGAAACTATGTGGGTGATTACCAGAGCCTAATGGATCAAGGGTATCTCTACAAATCAGACGACGGGATCTATTGGACAAATTGTGCGTCTATTCATTAACCTCGATATCTGCTTGCTACGCGTTGCTATCATGAGTGCGATCGGGCTGTGATCAATATCTTTTGTCGTAACCAAGCCGCTAGGCTTGGGTAGCTGAGAGATCGATTGAAAGCTCATTGGGCCATATGTGGGGGAGTTGATATGTCGTTCAATTGTTGGGGAACCTGTTTTTTTCCGGTGGCGATGCGTTTTGAAGATTGCAGCGATCCGAACCAGCGCTGGGTTGTGTTCCTTGAGGAGTTTCTCGCTTCAGAGTCACAAGCGCTGGACTACCAACGGCCATTATTTGAGGAACTCCGGGGAATGAAGGTCAGGTTTGAAGAGACTGATGAATGCTGCGTCATCGACGAAGAAACAGGAGACGAGAGTTACGTAGCCGCTTATACCCCTAGCTTCAGATTGAAGAGCCTTCAGGCTGATAATGACTTTTTTAGGGGACGACTGGCTAACGAGGTCGATCATGTTCTTTATGAGTTTCTTAGGGTGAATAATCCTCTGACGCGCTGGAATACCCCCTATGTGGTCTATGAGCATGTCATGAGCGAATATGACGACGTTTTCGTATCAGGTATCCGCTTCTTGGGAGCAGGGTCGTATGCACTGATAAGAGACAACACGCAGTTCGATTTATCTTTCTCTTTCGAATCTGAGTGCTGGGAGAGCAAACCATTCCAAATTGAGACAGACATTTTATCGTCGCCGATGAGTGCGGGAGTTTTCAAGGAAACATAGCTGAACTTGAGAGCCAAGGCGCTCTCAGATAGCTTGAAGTCAAATATTGATGCTGTGGGGAAAAATTAGATGGATCGTTTAATTGCGTTCGAGGAGGTCGCGGCCAGTGAGGGCATTGAATTCGTTGAGTCGAGTAACGTCGTGTTTTTCTTGCCTGCAGATACCGACGGCGTTTTATACGTTGGTTTTTCGGATTCCTTCCTTCCTGAGTCTGACCCAGTCCCTCTTGCGACGACTGAATATTTAGGAGCGACGAGCTGGGGTGTCCGTCTGTACGCTTATTCGAATATCACGGCCGAGCAGATTGAAGGAATGAGAGTCGCCAGCTCTAAAGGTCGTTTTGTTTGGGAACAATTTATCGATCCAGGAGCTCTATACGAATATGTCGGTAACGTGGAGGTAGATGACACCAAAAAAACTGCCTTTCTGTATGTCTAACATTCTAGTAAGTCGCTCTGCAGTTGAGACCGCTGTTGAATATCTTCTCGTTTTTGGTGATACCGATCTCTATCCGCCTGCGATTGAATTACGCTATTTAGCGGACAACCTAGACAGATTGGTGCCGACCATTGCTGGGATCGAAAAATCGGTGATTTCAAGAACGGCAACGTCACACTCGGGCATTACTAGAGACGCGTTTTATTCAGGGGATCTCCGTCCCCGTATTGCCACACAGCTGCCTATGTTACTTGCCATTTTCAGTACGGTTCACGCTTTTAGTTTAGTCAATCGTTTTGATTCTTTGTGGGGCAACATTCTGGAAGAGTCTGTGTTTTCTTATAGACCGAATCTATCCCGACCGGAAGAGCTATTTGATCGAGACATTGGATGGAGAGGGTTTGTTAAGAAACAGGAAGAATTGGTTGAAGATTTTCCTTGGAAGATTTCAATTGATCTTGCTCAGTTTTATGCGAGCGTGAGAGACCATCATATTGAAGGGTTGGGTACTCATTTACCCCTAGCCGGTGAAGATAAAATATTTATGCGATTTTTTTTTCAGTCTGCCCGTGGTTCTGTGTATGGGCTCCCGGTCGGTGGGGATTACAGTCGTGTCATTGGTGAGTTAATTCTTTCGGAGTTCGATGAATATGCGCTTGATCGAGGTTGGCGATATTGCCGCTTTGTGGATGATATGCGCATTTTTTTTCCTAGCGAGGACGATGCTAGATTAGCTATCTATCATCTGATTGATTTTTTTTCGCAGCTTGGATTCCAGATAAATCAAGCTAAATTCCAATTAGAGCAGCACCCAAAGGTTCTGACTCGGACCGTTAATCGGCCTCTGGGAAAACCAAAGGAAGGGGGCCCAAAATGCATCGATTCTTTTTTTGACCCATACTCGGAGCTGGTGATTACTAGGGTTGACGAGCTAAAACAAGTATCAGCTGCCCAGGATCTGAAGCAACTCATTAAGCTTGAACTAGAGAAAATTGTTCCTGATATTCGAAGTTTAAAAATCTATATCTCTGCCTTGCATTACAGTAGTGAAAGAGAAGTCGAGATCTGCTATCCGTTGCTGGTCAGACAAGTCACGAACGTGCACTATTTCCCTATTTTACCAAAACTGGTACGCCTTACGATCGCCATGAAATCTGCAATGGATCCAAAGCTTGTTAACATCCTCGCTAAACAATTGATCATGAACTTGGTCGGATCTTATCGAAAATTGCCAGATAGCGTGGTTGGTCAAATATGCAGAATAATCGGAGAGCTTTCAGACACATTGGATCCCTCATCTTCTAATTTCTTTTTCGGTTTGTTGAGGGAACAATCGGGCTCAATATTTGTAAAACGTGAGATTATTAATTTAGTTCGGTTGCGATCCGAGGTAGGGGATATAGAGGTTTTGAAAATGATCGAAAAAGAGCCTGTTCTGATGAGTGCTTGGGATCCATCGAGCCTCCTCAAATAAAATCAGATGGCTAGCGAAAAATATATTGCGAGATTTGATGAGCAGCTCTGGAGTCGGCATGTTCCGATGCTTGCAACCGCTAACAAGAACGAGTTTTGGGCGACCGTTAAAACTCTGGCATCAGATTATCGGTTTGCCGAAAAAATGAAAGCCCGAGTACTTCCTGTATTCAATGACTTGGTGGCGGAAATTTCGTTTGCACATTCCGCTAGGTCGTGGGGAATCACAACTCAATTACTTAAGGGTAATCTCCTTCAAAGTGCAGTAGATCGCATCAATTTGATTAGCGGTAAACAGTTAAACGTTGCGGATATCTCAATCCAGATTTTGCGGGACTCGATTAGGTTAAGTCATAGACTGAATGAGTTCCTTGGCGAGATTTCCACGACAGAGATTACATATCACCCGCGGTTAAAGGGCTATGGCTTTTTAAATTCTTGTTCTCCTGACATTCTTTCGACTGATACATTGATTGAGGTTAAAACGTCAGCGTATGGATTTCGGATCGAGGATTTTCGCCAATTGTTTCTCTATCAGTTTTTGGCTATTCAAAATGGTATTACACTGAATCGCTTAGTGTTAGTTAATCCCAGGTTGGGATTTGCAATGACCATGCCTGCTGCTGAGTATTGGGAACGGGTAACGCGGAAGACATACCAAAGGGGTCTGTCTGAGGTTGCAGAATATCTGGTGACTACATAGTCAATATAATAGAGGTCTGCCAAATCAAATGATCACGCCCCCTCCAGCCCAGTTACTTTATTCGAGAACGATCGAAGTTCTAGGTGCGATTAAAGAAATCCAGTTATTTTGGGGTGACATTTCTACCATAGTAAATTCCGATACCTCAGTACTCATAAGCTCTAATGTTCATAATGAAAAGCGAGAATTCACAGATAAAGGGATAGCGGCCCAACCAATTGGCCAGGCGTGGGCTAGCCTGCAGTCGAGATTCGCATTAGATGGTCATGGTTTTCGACCGGTCTTGGAGGCTACTCAAGGCTCTAGCGTCTGGGCCACAAGCGATGTAATGGAGCGCACACTTGAACGGGGCGGTGCAGATTTTAGACGTCTCATCAGAATTGACTGCTTAAAACCATCAAAAGAGAACGTTGCGGCGCCGCCTAATATTTTTTGTATCCACACTCTACCTTTTCGGCAATCAACCAGAAATCCGGAGACTGCGCTGGAAGACTATACCTACACGCTTGCCGCACTGCTGGCTTCCGTTCGAGCTCAGGAAGCTGCCGACTGTATTGCTGCACAAAAAAATGAGCCATATAAAGAGATAGCGATGTCTGCGTTGGCGGCCCAACAATTTGATCAACCACACGTTTTATTACGTCATTTGATGGAGGCGGTTTCGGAATGGTTTATCGTTTCCCCGAAACTCAGAACTATCAAGATTTGTTATTGGGATAAAGAAATCCACAGGAAACTGTTGCGTCGCTCGATGGCTGAGGGGCTCGAAAATGAAAAGATGGATGTAGAGGGCCAGCTCAGGCGGAATTTGCTGGAAGAGATAGGTGAAGAGGTTTTACAAAAGGAAGAACTTCAGGTAGCCAGCACTAGGCTGTTACTGGAAGAATTTAAGCTTCAGCTAGGCCAGTTCCTCGAAAACGAACTGGTGCGAAAAGAGGGCGAGTTGATTACTGCAATCGAAAATATGCTAACCGTTCTTGACCGAGAAAACCCCACTACCTTAGAGATAGGAAGTAGTTCTGGGCGTTTGTCAGAGGGTCTCGTGAATCATTTGTACTTTTGTTTCTACGGGAAACGCCCGAGTACTTTTCACGGCGGAATCGAAGACTTGGCCACGAAGCCACCAACGTCCGAAAACTATCGCGGATTAAAGATATCGGCTTGGTACAAATCATATCTCCACACTCTTCGGATTTTGAGGAATACCTCTGTTCACTCCCAGGATGAGTCAGAAACCCAGTTTCCACAGAAATTAGTTAATGAGGATACTTGGGTGTTATTGGTTAATCTCAGACGCGTTATCGCTTTGCATAGTGAGCTACTATTGAAGCAATTAAAATGAACATGTTCTTCGTTGATAAACTAGTGGTCTCGAATGGTGTTGTGGCGTATCAAGAGCTTATGAGAGGTGGCTCAGGTGGTTAGAAATATTCTGAGCATTTTACTTTTGTTTGTGTTCGCGGCTAATCAGGCTCAGAGCGCAGGCGCTTCATTATTTGGCATTAGTGCTGATAAGCGATTGATGTCGAATATTGAAAAGTTAGGTACGCTTGAGAATGGGCTGATTGTTTACTCTTGGCAATGGAATAAGACTGCCAGTGAGCTTGATCCAAGGTATGGGACCGCTGAGGTTGATGGTGGGTTTCTCTCGATTGGGTTTATTGCTCAAGAGATCGCAAAAGTGTATCCGGATGCGGTTGAAATAGGCGATCGTGGTTATCTGCATGTAAACGAACGACAGTTGGCAAAAGCAGATCAATACATGCGTTGGAAATTGACTAGTGATTCAAGAACCTTAAGTGGTCGTTGCTCTCGAATTCATGGGAGTAGATACATACTATGTTTTTAATGATCGGAATTTTTTAAATCGCTGGAGACTCCGATTTATCGGGTTTGACTGGCGTGCCCAAGAAAATTGCAACCTCTAGCCTCTGCCTTTGGAGGGTGGCATTCTATCCAACTATGCTTTGGGCGGAGGGCTACCGAAGGAGTAAAGATGCAGGATTATCGACACTCCTACAAAGGGTTCGGCCCTTACCTGCCTTTTACCAAACCAGGATTGAAATTGAATCAAATCGTGGATATCTGTCGGTGTCCAACTTGATCGGTAGTCAAACGGTAGTCAGAGAGCAGAGACAAAGAAATCGCCTAGTCAGATCTTAACGGCTTACTTTCGTGTTTCCCCTACGGACAGCGTGACTTCGGCGTTAATGTAAAATCTTCCCCGATCCTTCCCCCACGCTAGGTTTACGCCAGCTACCTTCTGTACCTACACACACCCTTGCAGCTTCCCGTTTGAACCCCAGAGAAATGAACGTCGTGTCTTCATCTAAACAATCTCCTTCAAGTGGTAATCTATTACTCATTGGACTGTCCGGATTTAGTGAACCACTGCAGTTCTAGACGTTTCATAGCAAGCTGAAGGTATCAGAAACATTGTTTTTTCTTCAAACGAATCCAGTTAATAGTTATTGTTGAACCGTATATTAAGGACGTTCATATGAAGAGATATTTAATTCTTGTCGCATCATGCTTAGTGAGTGTGAGTACGTTGGCTGATCAGGTTTTAGGTGAGGTCGAGGACAAATACGTAACTAAAGTACGCAATATTCCAGTGACGACGGAGCAGTGCAAACTGGTCAGAGTGCCAATTTATGCAGGCCAAGAGAATAAAGAAGATCAGTTTGGAAATATGGTTCTGGGCGCAGCAATTGGGTCTGTCATTGGTAACGAGATCAGCGATGGCAAAGGTGTTGGTACAATAGGTGGAATAATCGGAGCTAAAATAGCTGCCGATAATTCTCAATCGAATAGCCGTGAAATCGTAGCGTATTCTGAAGAAGAACGATGTGAGACTGTAAGGTCTTATGAGAAAGAATATGCGGAAGAATACTCACATTCGTACATTACGTTCGAGCTAGAGGGGCGACGATACCGTGCCAGATTTACGCGCTGATAGTATAATTAGGCAGATGATTTGGCTCATCATGATCGCGGCTCTGGCCACCAACTCAGTTGTCGCACAAGAAAAGGATAGCGACCCGTTCGCCGATGCTATCAAAGGCATTTTATTCAACGCAATCCAACAGCAATTAAATAATGGACCTTCTCAACCTGAGAGCAAGACAGAGAAAGAACCCAAAACGAATTTTAATAAGAAGAAGCCGGTAACGGAGACAGCGATCCAGATCATCGAGGCCCGCGTTGACGACAGTAATGCCACAGTTAAAGGGAAGATAACAGGAGTTACACTACCTGCGCCGGTGTTCATCAGTGACAAGGTGATCCAATCAGATCGACAAGGCTATTTTAGCTATGAGGCCTATCTGCCTGCAGGTTCTAGTACGTTAGTTTTTACAATTAAGAGCGATAATGGAAATCCAGTTTCGCAGATTGTAAATCTTGAAAGAGGGGGTACGAATTCCAATCCCGAACTGAAATATGCGCGATTAAATCCATCTGAAAGACAGGTGAAAGTGAATGCGTCATCGGTCGCACTAATTGTTGGTGTGGCTAAATATTCAAGTGTCGCGCCTGCAGAGTTTGCTGACCGTGATGCTCAGATTTTCTATGACTATGCTCGACTGAAGCTCGGCATCCCACAAGAGCGTATCCAAACGCTTGTTAATGACTCTGCGAGTGTCGTCGGCCTACTCTCTGGTATCAACAAGTGGCTAAAACGCTCTGTGAAGCAAGGGAAGAGCGACGTGTACATCTTCTTCGCTGGACACGGCCTCGCCTCCGATGATGGGGATACGGCGTACCTCATCCCTTACGATGGGGCTCCCGACTTCCTCGAAAGAACTGCAATATCTCGTGATGAGGTCTTCCGGGAGGTCTCGTCAGTTAACCCCCGCTCAGTCACCGTCTTCCTTGATACCTGCTACTCGGGTGAT
>Ga0209138_1002816_pt1 | contig 13019 bp, 23 predicted proteins | sample SaaInl3SG_22_DNA_FD_184645 | JGI IMG/M metagenome (GOLD analysis project Ga0209138, IMG submission 184645) | Marine microbial communities from expanding oxygen minimum zones in the Saanich Inlet - ESP_153SG_22_DNA (SPAdes) (version 2) | ecosystem: Environmental > Aquatic > Marine > Intertidal...
CGCAGCCCCAACTTGTCAATGTCATAGGCAATCTGTTGAGTAAACACGTCAGTCTTACCGACCCCAACACCAGCACCGAAAGCATACAACTCTCCCTTACGTCTACCATATGTCACCTCAGTTAGGGTATCGAAGCACCACGGCACACCTGCTACTGGCGGGGCTAACAACCTCTCCTTAATGTCGGTGACGGTGACGATGCCCTCTGGCTTGTACGCCTCAGCCTTCTTCCATGAGTCATTAAACTGCACCTCACTCTTGTGCATTAACCAGTCGCAAGCATCCTTGTAGTCGGTGATGTGTTTAAACATACACGCCTTCGACCCAAACAACTCAGCTACCTTCTGTGTTGCCTCCTTTCCCGGCTCATCGTTGTCAAAGCAAATAACCACCTTGTCAAACGAATCTAACCACTCAAACGCTGCCTTACAGTCGGACAGGGCACTCTGAGCACCTGAGCGCACACTAACAGCAGGTAAGCTTGTCATCTGGTGGACAGCCAAGGCATCGAACTCACCCTCTGTCAGCGTGACCACCTTACCGCCCTTGTGGAAACGACTTTGACCGAACAGCGTCGAACCCTTCCAGTCACCTTCAACCTTGAATGTCTTGTCAACACCCCTAACCTTGATAGCGACAGCCTCCCCTGTCTTGTTGTGGTAGGGGAATAACACCTCACCATCGGTGGTTTGCTCCACCTCATAGGTACGCATGGTGCTAGTGGTTAACCGTCTAGCCGGAAAAGCCCCCACATACGCATCAGAACGGGCTACAACGGGTTTCCTGGGCTCGGTGTATACATGGGTATGGGTAGAGGGTTCTATCGCCGCCTCGTCCCTCCTGTACGTTCCGCAGTTGAAGCACTTGGTACTGCCGTCCTCGTTAATAGCTAGGGGGTCAGTACCTCCGCAGTCTGGACATGGTTGATGTATCTTCTTGAATGCCATTACAACTCCCATCTATCATGTAACACCTGCATGGCCTCTTGCTCTTCGACCGTAAGCAGCCTCCCTTGTTTCTCATTGTAGAGGGCTTCGAGAAAATCCTTTAAACCTATCGCTTGAATCAACTCGTGAGCATCAGTTAAGGTGTAGTACAACGATGCCTCCGCTTGTATCCCTATATAGCCCTCAAGTGTATCTTCTCTATTATCCCCCTCAAGTGTCTTAGTCATAAATACCTTTCTTATCTTCATAGTCTACATAGTTAGCAACATCCGTGCCAACTTCAGCCCTCAAGTCTTCACGGGTTAAAACTTTAACCTCATCGGCTATGTAGCTGAAACACTTCTCGCACATATCTACATACGAATTATCACTAACTCGCTTTATCGTGCTCTCAAATGGTGTTAACACGACATTACAGCAATTACATCTCATTCAATCACCCCCATTAATTTAAGCAGCGCGTTGAGCGATAAATGCTCTTCGCACCAAGTTCTGATACTAGCTATCATTCTTTTTAACCCTTACCAATTTAAACATCCCCTCTTGGTTATTACACTCTAACCAGTATACAGCATTATCCCTCACAGTAGTGCGGTATACGATCAAATTAGAGTAAACAGTTCTAATCTCGTACATCAAAGGTCACAGTCTCTATACGACACATCAAAAGTCATACTCTGGCCTAGCTCGTTGAATGCCTTTCTAATAGGTGTTAGGATCTCCTGTAGCTCTTCCTGTACCAACGTTCCGTTAATGGTAAGGATAACAACAGGGGCTGCCCCAAACTCCTCATTCTCATACCCCTTTACCGTTATGTTGCGTAACAGCATTACTTATTCTCCTTTAGTTTAGATAATGAGAAAGCGATAGCAGCAAAGCCACTACCGCCCCTAATAACCAATTATGCAAGTGTCGCATGTATGTGGTTAATCTTTACTGACTTGATTGTAGAGCGATTGATAGCCCTATAACCCTTGTTAACTACATCGAAAATTGTGATGTACTGTTCGGCATCAAGTGTTGACTTACCCCCTTTGAGATGCTTAGTCACCCCCAAGCGACCAGTTAAAACACGGTCAGTACCGTCTTTTTTAGTGAATGTGACAGTTACGAATCGTCCTGCGCTTTGCATGATTAATTGATCTAACATTATGATAAGTCCTCCGGATATTTTGTTCCACCATAGTAGGCGACAAGCGCCCCTAGAATAGTAAATTTGTCGATTGTTTTACCGCGCATAATTTGATCGTTGACGTAATCAGCGATAAAGTAGGCGCATTGAGGTGTTAAGTGATTCTCCATTAGATTACACCAAGTCCATTGCTTTGTTGGCTAGGTTAATAGCCCGTGTAACACGCCATTTGGCTGCCTGCGCGCTTTTTACGTCCCGCTTAGTACCAGTAGTAGGGTTAACCAAATAATGCGTCTTAACTCGCTTTAGCATAACCCCTTTGACCTTACCCGCTTCTTTTATCTCGACGCGCTCGACTGTTTTGAACGACGATGCGATGGTGAATGCTTTGTAAATCATGTTTAACTCCAGTTATCTAGGAAAAGCCCTAGCCCACGGACACCGGCAGAAAGTCTAATAGTAGTATTATTAGAAAACCTGCCGATTATGCCCTAGGGTTAACGCTCTTACATTTCATACAACATAATATAGCGCACCCGTTCCCAATCCTTATCTTTCAACGCTTGCACTAGGTTTTCATCTTCAAGCGCACATTGTGGTGCTATGTTATGTTCAACACACAAGAGCATAAAATCCGTTTCAGTCATTGTAAACCCTCCAGTTATCTAGGAAAAGCCCTAGGCAAAGGCGACATAATCGCCAATGCTTAACGCTCTATTCGTCATCCTCCAATAATAGGTGACGTTTTAACTCTTCGTCGTCTTCATCATACCGTTTAATCAAATTATCTAGACTGTATAGGCTCTCCCATAAGTCTAGAAAGGCCACATATTGCGCCTGACTGAGACCCGCTAGGGCGTCGGTCATAATCGCCTGTTTAATCAGCCGTGTAGCCTCGTCTATGTGGTGTTGCGCTTGATCAATCATAAAACCCCCTAGTCAAATTTATAAAGTGCCGTAACGCGTTTGTGCGCCTTGGTTGCGTTCAAGTCTATCACGTTTCCATCTACTATTGCAAGTGCATGCTGTGTCACAATGGCGACATAACGCCCGGTCTTAGGAATAGTCGCCATTAAACGCCCTAACGTCATACCCGGTGACGGATAAACTCCCGTTATAGTTGAAAATGAAATAGCTTGCTTGGTGACCCCGTAGACGTTAACCAAGCGTCCACCCGCGCCTATATAGGCCGCGTGGCATTGTCTCGCGTTAGCGCCACGGCGCAGCCGTCTGCCTAATTGCTCGAACGTTTTAAAGCTTAGTGCGTAGGGTTCGCCTTTAACGTTAGCTAACGCCCTTACAGCGCAGTTATTACCGTCTCCGGGCGAATCATAGCCCACGTGTGCCGGATAGATAAATAAACGTCTCTCCGCCCGTTCTAGTCGTTCTAATAGTGTTGTTTTTAACATATAACCTCCTGTTGTTTTGCTGCCACGGTTTTGCATATAGTAACTAAAAATTCAATTAATAAGTCAGGCGTATATTCTCGTTGGTATTGTGTGCAACGCTTTGTGCCCTTAATGTTACCCGCGATAGACCGTGTGGGTGTGGCTGTATTCTTAGGTGGTAAGGGTGGCAACTCTCCCCTGTCAATGCCCACAATGTACAGTAGGGTTTTCTTAGGCGCAACATGGCCGAAATCATACTGGTCTATCTCAAGCGTAAAACCCCCATAACCGTCTGTCTCGTTACCAGTAGGCAGGTTTTGCTCTTTCCATAGCTTAGACCCTTTGGGGTGCTCTAACACGCCCCCATAAGCCCTCACGTTATCTAGTGCAAATAAGGCTAACTCACGCTCACCTGGGCGCGGGTTTGCCATATGAGACAACCGCCCCCATGCCCGACAAGGTGGATGCGCTATAACGGGCATGCCTCCTAAAAACGTCAGCGCGTCTCTGTCTGCGTCATAAACGTCTAACCCGTTGTATCTTTTATAGGCGCTATCACCCCTAACAAATAAAACCGCTGTTTTCATCTTATATGACCCTTAATATACAGTTTACCTCGAACACATTGTGCCATTAACCCGCTAATATCATCGTAGGCAAAGCTTGTCTCTTCACCCCATTCCCAACTCATAGCGTTACGCGGTAGATTGTCTAAGAATTCTTCCAACAGCGGTATTTCATCATCATCTAGCGCCGTGTAGTCTTCGTTTTCTATAGCGGGTAGCCAATAATCGGCTATATCGTATGTAAAGTAGTCTAGTGTCATAATTTCCCCTTATCAATTGTGCAGCATTTTAACAACACATTATAAAACATCAAAATATGCAAGCATAAGCGTAAGCATACTAGCGAATAGGGTAGAGTATGCCACCCCCTCAAGAATAAATTTTAGCATAAAACCCCCTTAATACTTTTTTACGGCTTCGACAATGGCAACCGTATCATTGTGCGTGTAGCATTTTAAACAGTCCATACACTTTTGACCGGTGCAATTTTGTCTGTCTGTATGCTCGGACACTAAAACATTGTTAAACGTTTTATCAAAATGCCTAGGGGCTTTATCCATTATTGTACCTATTTTACTGTTAGAAAATATTAATATCATGTTGTTAGGCTTAGGGGTTCCGTCTAAAACCTTATTCACTATATCTTTGCGCTTAGTCCATAGCGTAATTGTAGTTTGTGGGTTTGCCCTAGCTATGCGCAATAGGTTTTCTAAATGTAGCGTGTTGATTAGTTCGCCGTGCGCGTCCAGTCTAAAGTAGGCATCATTAAGGCGCGGTATATCGTCAGCGGGGATAATCCGTGTAGATAACGCTACGCTATTACGCTCTAACGCAGGCGCCATATTCTTGCGGTACGTGTTGAGCATAGTGTGACTGTAACACTTAGTGCAAATATTGTCAGCTTTACCGCTTGCATTTTGCTTGATACAAAACGGGTTTGTTGTAGTGTTTGTACTGATAGCGCGTAACCCGTCTAGTTTGCCCGTCATAACGCTAATATGAATTGTCTTAAATTTTTTCATGTTAATAACCCTTTATTAGTTGTCTAGTTTAACCCGTCGTTTTGCCGGGTCTACTTTGTTACATGCATGTATCGTGCCAACTGTTTAACCCCTATAAATGAATACCTAGGTTAACAACTATCATATCCGTTGTATGTAACGCTGCCTTTTATTGGTGCATGCTGCCCTAGCTTGGTGCAATTATGCATCTTATTGGTGCAGCTTGTGGATAGCGTGGATAACTTTATAGCTTGTGGATAACTCTTGGTGGTGACTGTATAGCGTACCACATAGACACACGCATGCAAGAATCGTGCCAGGTCTATACAGTTTAATTAGGGACAGATTGCAGCCCTATGCAAGAATCGTGCCAGGTCTAATTAGGGACAGATTAAGGGCAGGGACGGGGGGGGCTGGCTGTAATGACAAATAAAGCTGTACCCGCCCAGATACAAAATAAGGGTAAATTAGAACGCTACTACTATATAGTCTATAACACCTAAACAACTGATTCTAAAAGAAAATAACCAAGCCTAGAAGATTTAATTAGGGACAGAGTAAAGGAATTGTCGTCTGTCGAGGTCGATTGCGACAGAACAGTAATGTTGCCCCTCAAGCGACCCCTAAAAATAAATGTAAAAAAAGTGAAGAAAACACTTGACAAAATAGAAAAAGTGTGCTATAATAGCCACTATATAGGGTATGACGATAAGGGGGTTTAAATCCCTTGAGGTTCATAGTTTATATAGTTATATAAAACGCTTGAGTAAATAACTATATAGCCCTATATAGGTAAGTACTCAAGTGGTCTATATAGTAAGGAACCAGTCATGGAAAACCCTCAAGCGATGAGCGAAGCGAAAAAAAGAGGAAGACCCACAAAGTCATCATTAGCGAAAGCCCGCAAGCAACCTGTAGGAAGACCTAAAGGTGATGCAAGCGCGATTGAAGAGTTTAAGGCTAGATTGATGAATAGCCCCAAGAGCCGTAAGGTATTAGACTCAATTTTGGACGCGGCATTAGATGATGAGCATAAAAACCAAGCAGCAGCGTGGAAACTATTGGTCGATAGAATGCTTCCTATGTCCTACTTTGATAAGGACAAAGGTGGTAGCAGTCGCCCTTCTGTTAACATCACCATCAGTGGGGTTGGGGAGTCAGTCACAATCGCTGATGACGGTGACAATATTGTCGATGCCGAGGATATATATGAGAAATAATCTACTAGAGCTAATCAAAGAAAAAGAATCCTACGGTGGCAATTATAACATCCTTGCCCGTGATAAGCCCAATAGTGATAGAAAACTAACTAACATGACCTTGAGGGAGTTGGTGGCCTATCAGAAAAAGAACAACGATAAGGCCGCTGGAGCCTATCAGTTTAAACCAGATACAATCCGCATGTTGATGAGGAACATGGGGTTAAAGAATACAGATAAGTTTACGCCTGAACTACAAGAGAGGATGGGTAACAAGCTTTTAGATTACAGGGGTTATGGCGCTTATGAGCGTGGAGAGATACCACCTGAAGAGTTTGCTCGTAACATAGCGCAAGAGTGGGCTTCTTTCCCTGTTATAGCCGATGAGCAATATGTTAACCCCGTAGGAGGAGCACAGCGTAACTTACAAGAGGGACGCAGCTACTACAAGGGTAAGGGGACTAACAAATCATTGTTCTCTCCTGAAGAGTACGAAGATTACAAGTTTTTGATTAAAGATAACTCTTTGTATGTTGACCCCGCTTTATTCGGAACAGCGGTAGAAGAGCCAATGGTTGAAGAACCAGTTTCCCTTGAGCCAGATAAAGAGTTAAACTTTTTTGAGAAGTTATTCCGATGATACCTGTTATTACCTCTTTACTCTCTTTAGGCGGTACATGGTTAGAGGGTAAGCAAAAGCAAACAGAGGCAACCCTTGAGGCTAAGTTAGTCGAGATTAAAGCCGACTCTGACATCAAGGTTGCTAAAGCCACTGCACTCACCAAGATGGCTGAGGCAGGGCAAACTCAAAACTACGACCTAGACCGCCTAGCAATGGAGCAGATGACTAAGAGTTGGAAGGATGAGCTTATCCTTATCATCTTCTTGGCTCCTATGATTATGTCATTCATCCCCGGCATGGAGCAATACGCTTTAGCTGGTTTTAATGTTATAGCCCAGATGCCTGAATGGTATCGCTACATCATCATCGGTATGGTTGTGGTTATTTATGGACTCCGGGGTCTCCTCGAAAAAGTACTAGAAAAGAAATTTAAATGAAACTAAGTAAAAACTTTAGCCTCCAAGAGTTAACTAAAAGTGATACAGCAATTCGCAAGAGCATTGACAATACACCAAGCAATGAGGTGTTAAGCAACTTGACCACCCTATGCGACATGGTGCTACAGAAGGTCAGGAACTCACATGGGGCAGTTACCGTCACCAGTGGCTACCGTTCCCCTGAGTTAAACAAGGCGATTGGTGGGAGTACCACAAGCGACCACTGTAAGGGTTGTGCGGCAGACTTCGAGGTTCCGGGGTTGGACAACAAGCAGTTAGCCAAATGGATTATTGATAACCTTACTTTTAAACAACTCATCCTAGAGTTTTACGAAGATGGTCAGCCGAACTCAGGTTGGGTTCACTGTTCATTTGAAGAGGGTGAGAATAACAACCAAGTGCTCCGCGCTGTCAAGGAAGGTAAAAAGACCGTTTACCTAACAGGCATTGAGTGATCTAAAGATTGAGCTACTGCCTTGGCAAAAGAAGGTATGGGCTGACGAGACTCGTTTCCATGTGGTAGCGGCTGGTCGGCGTACAGGTAAGAGTCGTTTGGCTGCTTACCGCTTAATAGTTGAAGCGCTACAAAGCGAGAGAGGTCATGTATTCTATGTTGCTCCTACGCAAGGTCAAGCTCGTGACATCATGTGGCAAGTCCTGCTTGAGGTTGGTCACTCTGTCATTACAGGTAGCCATATTAACAACTTGCAGATTAAGCTTGTCAATGGGGCAACTATTAGTCTCAAAGGTGCTGATCGGCCTGAAACGATGCGGGGTGTTTCGCTAAAGTTTCTGGTACTTGATGAGTATGCAGATATGAAGCCAGCGGTGTGGGAGCAAATCCTTCGCCCTGCTTTGGCTGACTTGAAGGGGAGAGCGATGTTCATTGGTACGCCGATGGGTCGTAACCACTTCTATGATTTATACCAATACGGTTTAAAAGGAACCGATGAAACCTTCAAATCTTTTCACTTCACTTCGTTCGACAACCCGCTACTTGACCCTAAAGAGATTGAGGCAGCTAAGAAAAGCATGTCCTCATTTGCATTCCGGCAGGAGTTTATGGCATCTTTCGAGGCAGCAGGTGGGGAGTTATTCAAAGAAGAGTGGATAAAGTTTGACGAGGAGGAGCCTGATGATGGTGACTTCTACATCGCGGTCGACTTGGCTGGTTTTGAGGCTGAGGGGTCTGTTGGTGTTAAGAACACGAGGCTGGACAACACTGCTCTGGCGATTGTAAAAGCCAACGAGAAGGGTTGGTGGGTGGCAGAGATCATCTACGGCAGGTGGGATGTCAAGGAAACAGCCAAGAAAATATTCGATGCTGTCGCCAAGTACGAGCCTGTAGCTGTCGGCATTGAGAAGGGTATCGCTAAACAGGCGGTTATGCCCTACATGACCGACATTATGAAGAGAACCCAGACATTCTTTAGGGTTGACGAGTTAACACACGGTAATAAGAAGAAGACAGATCGTGTCGTATGGGCGCTACAAGGGCGTTTTGAGAATGGTTACGTTACCCTCAACAAAGGTGATTGGAACAACGAGTTCCTAGACCAATTATTTCAGTTTCCAAATAAGCTAGTACATGATGACTTGCCTGACGCATTGTCCTACATCGAGCAACTTGCAAAAGTAGCCTATGTTTTTGACTTTGAAGAGGAAGAGTACGAGTACCTAGACACAATTTCAGGATATTAACAATGAACGGAATGTTTTCAGACCCAGAACAAGCGTTCTTAGCAGGTCAAAGGCAAGATACACCTGTGTTACCTTCTGCTGCTGAACCATATATGAAAATGGCAGTTGATCTCACACCGGGTTTTGGCGATGTAATGGCTTTTAAAGATGTTACAGATTCTTTATCAAAAGATGAGTATGGTGAAGCCGCTTTAAATGCTTTAGGATTTTTACCTTTTGTACCCCCGTTAGGTGGCATATTAAAACAAGCAGGTAAAAAGGATTTGTTATCTTCATTAGGAAAAGAAGAAGCTCCTAAGTTTATTGATGAAGTAGGCGATGCTTTAAAATTTCCAAATGCCCCGTTAGCAACAGCGCCTAAAAATACTGTAAAAGCTTACAAACTATTTAGAGTTGGTAAAGATAATAATTTGTACCCTCTTTTTGTAGATGCAAAAACACCAGTTCAAATGGGTGAATGGTTATCAGCTAAAGCCGGTGATTTGAATACAAAGACAGGAAAAGTAAAATCTTCTTTAGGTGATCTGGCTTATCGTCCGGGCTGGCATGCAGGTGATTTACCTGTTGCGACACATATTGGAGGTTCTTATGACCCCAATACATTAGCAAAAGTTAAAGGTAAAAAACCAAACATTAGAGAAGATAACCAAGTATGGGCTGAAGTTGAAATGGGTGCTGATGTTCCTTGGCAAGACGAGGCTGTAAAAAGAGCACAAAGAACGAAGTCAGGTAAAATTAACGCACGAACCGCCCATATAACAGATCAAGTGCCTTTCGGTGGTCATTATCGGTATAAAACAAACTCTAATATGACAGGTAACTGGATTATTGGCGGTGAGATGAAAGTCAACAGAATTTTAGGGGACGATGAAGTAAAAGCAATTAACAATGCCGCTAATGCTTCTGATTTACCAAGGCTAAAAGATTTAGCACCTGTAAAAGAAGAGAGTGTTGACTTAAATGCCAATCCTTTTACTAACCCACTTTTGAAGTAAGGAATTAACTATGCCAAACAAGACAATCCCAATCAAATTTAAGCCATGCGCTGGTTGCCCTACTCCTGCTAAGTGTAAAAAAGCAGGTAAGTGTTTACGTAAAGGTAAATAAGATGGGAAACGGATTATACGCAAATATTAACGCCAAGAAGAAACGCATAGCCGCTGGTAGTGGTGAAAAGATGCGTAAAGTTGGTAGTAAAGGTGCTCCTAGTGCTGCTGATTTCAAGGAATCTGCTAAGACAGCTAAGAAACCTAAGAAGAGTAAATGATGTCTAACAAAAAAGTATCCCTCACTAAGAAGGACAAGAACCCTACAGGTGGTCTGTCCGAGTCAGGCCGTAAACGCATCAACGCGGCTACGGGAAGTAACCTAAAACGGCCTCAACCAGAAGGTGGAGCGCGGAAAGATTCTTTCTGTGCGCGTATGGGCGGTGTAAAAGGCCCAATGAAGAAACCTGACGGTAGCCCTACCCGCAAAGCCCTAGCATTAAAGAAGTGGAAGTGTTAATATGGACGACGATAAAGATTATACAGACCAGAAGGTTGAAAGTTGGGTTATCGATAAGGTAGACCAATGGCGCGACCACTATAGTGCTAACTACGAGCAGAAGTTTGACGAGTACTACCGTCTCTGGCGTGGTATCTGGTCAGCAGAGGACAAAACCCGCGACTCAGAGCGTTCACGTCTCATCTCACCAGCCCTACAACAAGCCGTGGAGTCATCTGTCGCTGAGGTGGAGGAGGCTACCTTCGGTCGTGGTAAGTGGTTTGACATTCGTGATGACCGCAATGACCAAAACCCTCAAGATGTTGCCTATTTGCGCGAACAACTGTCTGAGGACTTCCAGTTTACCAAGACTCGCAAGGCTGTAGCCGAGTGTATCCTTAACGCCGCTGTCTACGGTACTGCTGTAGCTGAATTGGTGCTTGAGGAAGTCAAGGAGATGAAGCCAGCCACTCAGCCTATCATGGATGGGGCGATGCAAGCGGTTGGTGTTAACATTGAAGACCGGGTAGTGATTAAACTACGCCCAATCCTGCCACAGAACTTCCTGATTGACCCTGTTGCTACCTCTATTGAGGATGCCTTGGGTGTTGCGGTTGACGAGTTTGTTCCTAAACACCAAGTAGAGATTGGAATTCAAAATGGTATCTATCGGGATGTTGATCTTGAGTCTGCCGATACTGATTCAGACATTGAAGCAGACAAAGAGCTTACCTCTTTTGACGAAGATAAAGTCCGACTAACCAAGTATTATGGATTAATTCCTAAGCATCTTTATAACGATGCTGTAATGGAGGAAGATGACGATGAGTTGTCTAAAACCGTTAAGTCTGAGGAAGAGGAAGAGAAGGAAGAAGGCTACGTTGAGGTGATCGTTGTTATCGCCAACGGTGGTCAATTGCTCAAGATCGAAGAGAACCCCTACATGATGCAGGATCGCCCTATCGTGGCTTTCCCTTGGGACGTAGTACCCTCTCGCTTCTGGGGTCGTGGTATCTGTGAGAAGGGCTATAACAGCCAGAAGGCTTTGGATGCTGAGTTACGCGCTCGTATCGATGCCCTAGCCCTCACTGTCCACCCAATGATGGCTATGGATGCCTCTCGTATGCCTCGTGGGGCTAAACTAGAGATTCGTCCCGGCAAGACAATCCTCACTAACGGCAACCCTGCTGAAATCCTCCAACCATTTAAGTTTGGTAACCTAGATCAGGTAACCTTCGCTCAGGCTGGTGAGTTGCAGAAGATGGTTCAGATGGCTACTGGCGCTATTGACGCTGCTGGCATCCCCGGAACGATCAATGGTGACGCTGCCGCTGGTGCTGTGTCAATGTCGATGGGTGCAATTATCAAGCGCCACAAGCGTACCCTGATTAACTTCCAAGAGTCTTTCCTAATCCCTATGATTGAGAAGACAGCGTGGCGTTACATGCAGTTTGACCCTGAGCATTACCCTGTCAGCGATTATAAGTTTGTACCTTCGTCATCTCTGGGTGTTATTGCCCGTGAGTATGAGGTTACACAACTTGTACAACTGTTGCAGACGTTGGGTCAAGATAGTCCAATGTACCCAATGCTGGTCTCAGCCGTTGTGGATAACATGGGTCTGTCCAACCGTGAAGAGATTATCGCTCAGATGCAACAAGCAGCGCAACCTAATCCACAAGAGCAGGAAATGCAACAACAGCAACAGCAGTTACAGATGGAATTGGCTCAGGCACAACTTCAACTAGTGCAAGCTCAAGGTATGGAAGCCCAAGCCCGTGCACAGAAGTATGCGGTCGAAGCTCAATTGGAACCACAAGTTGTTCAAGCAAAAATGGCTGCGGCTATCTCTACCAACTTACAAGCTGGTGATGCAGATGAGGCTGAGTTTGCTAAACGAGCAAAAGTTGCAGAGCTAATGCTTAAAGAAGAAGATATTAGCAGTAATGAGCGCATCGCAATGATGCAAATGCAAAATAAGAAACAAAACACTTGACAAATTTATAAAAGTGTGGTATAATTGCAACATCTCTCCACATTATGAAAGGATAAAGAGATGGACAAAGAACTACAAGATTATTACGAAACATTACTAGATTTGTTTGCCTCAAAGGGCTGGAAGCAATACCTAGAAGACATCTCCGACAATATGGAGCTACTTCAGGATATTACTACCATCCCCGATGAGAAGCAATTCTGGTTCCGTAGAGGACAAATAGAAGCGGTACAGCGAGTTCTCTCTTACGAGTCAGCGATTAAAAACAGCTACGAGGACTTTGAGAGGGAAGTAAATGCCTAAACGTATCTACGAGTTTATCTGCGGAGATGACCATCTCACAGAAGCTTACATTGATTCGGAACTCCGAACAACCAATTGTAAGGTGTGTGGTCAACCTGCTATTCGTATCGTTAGCAAGCCTATGGTCAAACTTGAGGGCGTGACCGGAGATTTTCCCGGAGCTGCAATGCAGTGGGAACGGAAGCGAAACGAGAAGATGGCGCAGGAAAGAAAGAGTGCCGCTGAATAAGCACAAGCACATA
>Ga0209138_1002819_pt1 | contig 13012 bp, 17 predicted proteins | sample SaaInl3SG_22_DNA_FD_184645 | JGI IMG/M metagenome (GOLD analysis project Ga0209138, IMG submission 184645) | Marine microbial communities from expanding oxygen minimum zones in the Saanich Inlet - ESP_153SG_22_DNA (SPAdes) (version 2) | ecosystem: Environmental > Aquatic > Marine > Intertidal...
AAGGCTGATACGAACTCTCCTACGCTCACAGGGACGCCTTTAGCGCCCACGGCAGGTGCAGGTACTACAACCACTCAGATCGCCACTACAGCGTTCGTACAGACAGCTTTACGTCAAAGCTATCCAGTTGGTTCTATCTACATCAACGCGGCTGTAGGTACAAACCCCAACTCATTGCTTGGCTTTGGTACTTGGGAAGCCTTTGGAGCCGGTAAAGTCTTGATTGGTTTAGACTCAACAGACACTGAGTTTGATACAGTTGGTGAGACTGGTGGGGTCAAGGATATTACAAATATTGGTGAGGCTGGGTCAACTAACTTGTTCCCATACATCACCGTTTACATGTGGAAGAGGACTGCATAATGGCTAGTTGGTTAACACCTACAGTAGCATCCATTGGCTTAGGGCTACTAGGTAACTATCAAGCCCGTTCAGCCGCACAGGACGCCGCAGAAGCGCAACAGCGTGTTGCTGAGCAAGCCGCTTCAATGTCAGAGTTTAAGCCGTATACTGTTACGTCAGGGTTCGGTACTGGATTCTTCGACGAAGAGGCGCAAAAAGCAGGTTATGTACTAGATCCCGCGCTACAGGCTTACCGGGACGCTTTAATGGGCATGGGTGCTCAAGCTCTTCCGGAGTCAGTAGATACCGGAGCCGCGGCACAGCAATACTACGATGAGCTACGCGCTATGCAGGCTCCTGCACAGGCTCAACAAGACATCGAAATGCGTAACCGTCTGTTTGGCACAGGTCGTTTAGGTATGCGTCTAGCAGGCGAAGCCGCAGGTGCAGGTGCAGGATCAGGTATGTATCAGCCAGATGTACTTGGTGTGAACCGTTCCCGTGCAATGGCAGATCAGGCACTGGCTATGCAGGCTAGACAGCAGGCACAGAATGAGCTTGATGCGGCTATTGGTCGCGGCACAGGGCTGTTCCAGCAGTCGTTCGGTGTCGAACAGCTTGGTATGACTCCATTGACTATGGGTGCTGAGTTTGGTGGTAGAGCTTCTCAAGCAGGCGCTCAAGCCGGTACAGCATTGATGCAGGGCGGTTTAGGAGCGGCACAGGCCAACCTAGCCGCAGGGTTAAATACATCGAACACACTTTCAGGCTTAGGTCTGGGTCTGCTCAAGTACAACCAGTAAGGAACTAAAATGGCTTTAGATATGTCCGGGTTGTTCGTAAACCCTGCTCTTATCAGAGATAAAAGAATCGATGCGATTGCACAGCAACAGCAATCATTAGGTCAGCTGGGTGGTTCTATGTCCGGCCTACTTGGTCAAGTTGCTGGCGGCGGAAACATTATGGGCCAAGTGTTAGCAGAAGGTATTGCACGAGGTGCTGGACTAAAAACGCAAGAAGAAGCGCAGGCTGAGAAAGCTCAGTCAATCTTTAAGAACTTAGATCAATCTAGTGCTGAATCGGTTATGGGCGCTTCTAAAGAACTTGCTGACCTCGGATTAACCAAAGCGTCCTTTGCAATGGCGCAACAGGGGATGAAACTTCAAGAAGAAGCTGCTAAAAAGGCTAGAGAGCAAGCGCAACAAGATTCGGCTGTAAAGTGGTTGAACAGTAAAGAAATGCCTGAACTTGCTCAAGGTGTTGCAGGTGGGTTTATCCCTGCAAGTGTCGCTGTAGAACAAGCACTGAAAGGACGTGATACCAAAGTAGTTGGTAATAGCTTAGTGGATACCGAATCAGGGCAGGCAGTTTATACAGAACCTACTAAGCCCGGTGATGAATACCGGATGCTGACACCGGCAGAAGTAGCTGAGAAAGGTCTACCTAAATCAGGGACGTATCAAATAAACATTAAGGACAGCAAGATCACCGCTGTTAAGTCTTCAGATCGTCCTACAGATTTAAACGCTCCGGCAGGGTTCCAATACATTTACGGTACACGTGACGACGGTACACAGTACGTGGTGCGTGCAGAACCGATTCCGGGTACGCCGCAATACGACGAATTCCAAGCTCAGAAAGCTCGTGTTCAAAATGGTATACGTAACACAAAAGATCAAGTTGTTAACGTCGTTGGCCCTGCTGTTAAAGGTGCATTGAAAATCATTGACGACGATAGTAACTGGGCAACTGGTATGAAAGGCGCAACAGTGGCTTTAGCCGGTAAGCTAAGTGGCGGGGTGTTAGTTGCAGGTACTTCTCGAAAGGCTTTGCAGGGCGAGTTAGATACTATCAAGGCTAACGTAGCATTTGATAGACTTCAAAGGATGCGCGAAGATTCCAAGACTGGTGGAGCGTTGGGTAACGTAAGTAACGTAGAACTTGGACTACTTGCAAACAATATTGCCGCACTCGACCCTGATCTTGATCGCGCTAAACTAAGAGAGAACATCTTAAAAGTTGAAGACTCATACAAGAGAGCGGCAGAAGCTGTTGCTAACGACTTGACAGACGATCAACTCCGTCAGTTTGGTTTAGAGGATATGATTCCTTTCCGCACTGCAACACGTAACGATGATGGTACGTACACGCCTTTACCAGAGGCTGAAGAAGGCGAAGGCTTAGCTGACCCGCATAACATCCGTGGACTATTAGAAGGATAGTTAGTAGTGACTCCACTAGAAAGCCTTAAAAAGGATCATCAGGACAACTACAGCGATATCCCATTCGATACGTTCGTAGGATTGATACATAAGAAGTATTACAGTGATATACCGCTTGATCAGTTTAATGAAGTAGTCGGGATTGTTCCTGAACAGCCTGAACAGCCTGATGAGTTCACCAAACAAGGTGAAGTAGGTAGTGACCTCTCTGTAGAACAAGACATCACAGAGATAGACCCGTTCGCTATGTCTGAGGTAGGCCTTGACGTTGGCACGGATAAAGCTCGTAGAGCCACGGTGCGGAACGTCTTACAAGGCGCTACATTTAACACAGCGGATGAAATCGAAGCGGCCTTTAGGTCTGCACTCGGTGATGAAACATACGAAGAAAGTGTTAACTTGATTCGCGATGAGATGAAAGCCTATGCAGAAGCTAAGCCGGGCGAGGCGCTCAGTCAACAGTTAGTAGGCGGTGGTTTCAATCCTGCCCAGCTATTAAAGGTTCCGCAGTATATTAAACAACTTGGTACAGTCAAACAAGCCGGTATAGTTGGTGGAGTAGGTGGCTTTGGTTACGGTGCTGGTGGTGCTGAAGGTGGCGTGCAGGAGCGGGTCGAAGAAGGATTTGTAGGCGCAGGTGCTGGATTACTTCTTGGAGCGTCAATGCAGAAGTTAATTAATGTTGGTTCTAACACGGTACTTAAACGCCTTGTTAGTGACCAAAACACTGCACCGACTGTGGATAGATTACGCCAGATTAAGGATGAGGCCTACAAAGCAGTGGATGAGTCAGGTTTTGTGATTGGTCCCGGTGAGGCTAAAACTATTTTCCAGCGTGCTAGTGATGCGGCGGCTAAAGAGCAGTACATTACTACTCAAGGATCTTCAACGGTCGTTGACCGTGCTCAGAAGCTCTTAGAGAGCCTGACAACCAAAGGGATGACTTTAGGTCAGTCTGAGACTGTTCGTCGACGTTTGTTTAAACTAGCTGAAGATCAGACCGATGGGTATATTGTCCGTAAGATGATTAGTGAGTTTGATGATGTGATTGATGAGGCGCTTGGAGCAGTGGACTCTAACGCTCTAAAGATTGCCCGAAGTGCTCACAACTCTTTCAAGAAAGCTGAAACAGTGGAACAAGCCTTCAAAGGTGTAGATTCAAAGAACACAGCGCAGGCTTATAGAAAAGTAGCTGAGAAGCTATTGAAGAGCAAAGATATGAAGTTCTTTAGCGAAGCGGATAAGCAAATGATTCAGAAGATGGCGGATGGTACATTACCTACTAACGTAGCTCAGTTTATTGGTAAGTTCTCTCCTACAAGCAATGCTCTCATGGCGGCATTAAATGTCGGCGTATCCGTTAGTAACCCGTGGTTATTACTACTATCTATCGGTACTACTGGGGCTAAACACATCGCAGATAAATCTGCTGTAAAGCGTGCTCAGAACTTGATCGATAAGATTGGAGGGATTAAGAAGGTACGGGATATGTCTACTATGGATAATCCCATGACATTATCCGTTGCTGGTATCAGCGCTAACGAAGTTCGTCAAGAGTTACTAGGAGAGCCTGCTCCAACTACTGAATAAAAAAGCCCCCTTTCGGGGGCAACGTAGCCACTGGAGAGGCTATTCAGTCTTCAAAGATGCCGTAGACATCCCCGATCATAATTTTAAAGAAGGGGATGTTGATGACGTAGCCATCGAAGAAATACACATCCGCTTCATCTATATCTTCCCTAAAGCCTAATACAGGTTGTCCTTCAACTGTTTCGGCTGATAAGCCAAACACATGGTGGAATCGCATAGTTACCATCCCCAATCATCTCCATCTAGTCCAGATGCGTTGTACTCAGTTACAACAGTCTCAAAGAAGTTATCAAAGCTACTACTAGCAGTAAGAGGCTCAAGCCACGGTAAAGGATTCTCCGATACCTTATAGTTCGGTTTGAGGCCAAGTTGCGTAAGTCGGCGGTCAGCAATGTATCGGATATACTGTTTAACCTCGGACGATTCCAAGCCCTCCACAACGCCCATCTCGTACGCCAAGTCAATAACCTTATCCTCCAGCTTAACCGCCTGACGTACCATTTTATATATGTCAGCTTTGAAGTCGTCGTTGACAATTCGTGGGTGTTCATGACAGAAAGTCCTAAAGAGCTTGGTCATCCCTTCACAGTGCATGGACTCGTCACGAATAGACCACTGGACTATCTCTGACATGCCGCGCATCTTACCGAAGCGGGAGTAGTTAATAAGCATGACGAAGGCTGAGAAGAGGCTCATACCTTCATTGATTGCAGAGCGCGCTACAGCCAGTGCAGTCCCTGACAAGCTATTCGTGTCAATAGCGGACATGAACTCCAGTTTTGCGGCCATTTGCTTGTATTCTAAGAACGCTGAGTATTCCTCTTCGGGTAACCCAAGCGTATCATTGAGTAGAGCGTAGCTCCGTTGGTGTACGAACTCACGATTAGCGAACGATGTCAGCATCGCACGGATCTCGTTGTTCTTAAACTTCGGGATGTAATGCTCCAAGTAGTTTGTCCCGACAGCTACGTCGCTCTGCGTGAACAGACGTAGTATCTGAGTGATGTGGTTCTTCTCAGTCTGTGAAAGCTTGTCAGACTTCCACTGAGCTACGTCATCCTGTAGCTTTGCTTCCCACTCTCCCCAGTGTAACTTCTCATGAGAGACTGCATACTCTACAGCCCACGGGTACTTAAAAGGCTTGTAAGTTGTGTTCTGTTCAAGAACGCTCATATTCTCCACTCTCCAGTTGTGTCACCATTATATTTAATTGTGTGTTCATTTGTTTGATTCTATCGATCTCTGCCCGTAAGAGTTGAATCTCTGTGAAGCAGTCATTCAGTATCCGTCTGTTAAATGGGTCGCTATCTTTAATCAGATCCAGCCTTTTTAGTAGTTGCTCGCTCATCCTTGTTCTCCAGTTTCTCTTGTTTCTTCCTTACTATCGACTTGAGAAGCTTTAAGTAAGTCGCCTTCAATCCCATAGTCCTCGTTGTCCTTATCTAGTGCCATCTCAAGCAATCGTGTTAAACCAATCTCGACCAAGAAACGTGTAGCTTCACGATCTGTTTCAATCTCTAAGTTGGCAGATCCGTCTTCGTTCTCTTCCAAGCGTTTGACTTCAATAAGTCCCAATTTAGTTTCCATGTCGGCTCCTTTGCATAGGAATACTATGCATAGATAATTACATGTTATGTAATCTATTCCCACTTTTATGCGCTTAATAGCTATCCCTGACAGCTTACACAGCCTTCATCGTCATCAAAGTCCTTCAGGGCGTTACGGTCTACCTTAGTGCCAACCTTCTCTGCTGTAACACCAGCAGTCGTGCGGAGGTAGTATAGTCCTTTAAGCCCTTCCTTCCATGCCTTGAGGTGTACCTGATTGACAACAGCCTTATCCGCGCCTGAAGCGAAGAACAGGTTAACGGATTGTCCTTGACAGATGAACTCCTGTCGCTTTGCCGCATGGTCCACAACCCATGTTTGGTCAAGTTCAAACGCTGTCTTAAAAGTATTCCTCTCGTCATCGGATAGGAACTCCAAGTGCTGTACAGAGCCTTCATTCTCAAGTATAGACTTCCACGTTTTGTCATCGTTTTTACCGTGATTAATTAACACCTGTGTAAGGTACTTGTTCTTAACAACGTGAGCACCTGCACGAGTACGATGCGTGAAGATATTAGCCTTTAGCGGCTCGATGCTAGGGCTACACCCACACAATATACTACTATTAGCGTTAGGGGCAACAGCGAGGAGATGAGCGTTCCGCAGACCACTACCTGCCATATCGGGAGCTTCACCTCGTTCTGTAGCCAACTGATAAGATGCTTCAACGGCTTGGTCCTTTATCTCTTTGAAGATTTGGTAGTTAAGCGATGCCGCCTGCCAAGACTCCCATGCTATTCCTTCACTTTGGAGAAGTCCGTGGAAACCCATTGCTCCAAGACCGATTGAGCGCTCTCGCATAGCTGAGTACACTGCTTTTCTAAGTGCTTCTGGTGCTCTTCTAATAAAGTCTTCCAAGACGTTATCGAGGAGTCTGATAAGGTCTGATACCATTCCGCTGGATTTCCACTCGTGATACTTTTCGAGGTTGACGGAGCTGAGGCAACAGACTGCTGTACGAGACTCGTCAGTTGCGAGATGGATTTCGTTACAGAGGTTACTGCCCATAATCCTGAGTCCAAGGCGCTTTTGATGCTCTGGAAGGTGTCTGTTGGCAGTGTCGATGAAGTTGAGATAAGGCGATCCAGTTCTAAAGCGAGCTTCAAGGATTCGTTGCCATAACTCGCGAGCTTTGACTGTACCTCTAACAAGTCCTTCATTTGGGTCGATGAGATTCCATTCGCTTCCATTCTTTACAGCCTCCATAAAATCGTCTGTAATGTTTACTGCGTTGAACAGGTTGAAACACTTGCGATTAGAGTCTCCACCTGTGGGTAGTTTTATTCCAATGAACTCTTCAATGTCTGGGTGAGACACATCTAAGTATGCGGCGTATGAGCCTTTTCGAGTCTTGCCTTGTTTGTAGGCTGTCATCTGGCTGTCCACCACTTTCATAAAAGGGATCGGACCGGGGGCCTTCTCTGAAACTCCGCGGACGTCCGACCAATGGCCTCCGACACCCCCTCCTTTTACTGATAACCAAGCTAGTTCAGTATTGTGTTCAATAAGAGAGTCAAGGTTATCGCCGACGTAAGTAAGGAAGCAACTAATAGGAAGGCCATTCCCAGTTCCGTTGGGTTCAGGGGCGTTTGACAAGACAGGCGACGCAAACATGAACCAACCTTTACTAGCATAGTCGTAAATGCGCTGAGCAAAATCAAGGTCACCTTCACAATAGGCCACCGAAGCCCGTGCAAAAGCTTGTTGAGGGCTATCTTCGCTATCGAGCATGTAGTAGTCCTGCATGAGCTTAATAGCTTGGTCACTGAGGCGAGAGTCGCGTTCAACATCAATCGTTATCCCAAGGTGTGTCTTCATCAAATTGATTCTCCAGTGTTTCAAATTGTTGTTCGATAAGGTCGCTACAGCGATTAACTATATCTTCAGAAGTCAGCTCTAATGTTTCCATTAGAGTGACCTCATCCAACTGCGCTAACTTTTCTTTGAGTTCATGTAAAGTCATGAGCGCAACCTATCTATTCTACACGATTTCAATAAGTTTGTCAAGGTAGTGCCTACACTTTTCAAGGTCAACTTGACCACCTTTGTCAGGATAACGGGCTATGTATTTGATTACGTTGCCCCTTAAATATCCTTCAAACTGTTCTTCAGACATTACAGCCTGCATAAAGTCCCAAGGCTGTATTTTCTTGTCTACGTAATGAGCACCTCCGATCTGATGCTGTCGAGCCATCTCATTCAGCGTCGTCATTGCCCTTACCTTTGTAATAGATACCTAAGTTTGGAAGACCGAACGAGTAGCTAAATGAGGCCTCTAAAGCCGCTACAACGTCGTCAAGGATCTCTTCCCATGTGATGTCCATTTCATAGGTATTGTTGATCTCTATCTCACGCTCAAGTCCCCGTACGTTAAAGCGTACGTGTATCTTGTCGTCATCTAGTTCATCGAATAAATTACGCACACTTCACCTCCGGTAAGATATCTTCGTATGTTCCAACATTTAACTCTAGCTCGAAAGCAATACCATACAAGGTGTGACGTTGCTTACGGCTTATACCTTCTTCATCATAGATGAGAGACTCTTTATCAAGGCTAAACAGGACTGGAACTCTGTCTGACTGTTTACCTTCATAGTCGAATCCAACATTACGACCATCACACCGTACTCCGGACTGGGTTAGATGTAGTTCAGATACGATGGCTGATGTGACTCGAACGATCTGCATTACGTCGTTTACACTGATACTCATTGTACTCTCCTTACGAGATCTAGGAAGTGTTCAAGGTCTACTATTGCTAGCGGCTTTGAACGGTTCTGTTTGATTACTAACAAAGGCTCATAGTCGTCGTGACCTGTTGCCTGTTCATAATGTTTATAAACTGCGACACTAGCTAAAGATTTGCACTCTACTTGATAAGGGAAAAGCTGACGCGCCGCCGGACTAAGTTGCACATCTTCGCCTCCCGCACCCATTGAAGTGCTACGAACATCGTCAGGCTCAAGCGTGGGGAAACGCTCTAGTATGCCGTCTCGGACATGTTGTTGGAGTTTGCGACCTTTAGCTTTTGCTGACTGTGTTTTCAACTTCTCTCTCCGGCGGAGGAACAAACCTGTCGTTTATACTACGGAGCATATACAGCAGGTGTCCGTTTTCTACAGCCCTTTCATACCCTAACTTCTCCACGATAATGTCCCACATTTCCAGTTCAGTTTTACCTTCCAATAACGCTGTAGCTTTCTTCTCTCCAATGCGCCAAGCACCTTCGATATTGTCAACTGCATCGCCTGTTAAGAACTGCTTGTAAAAGCGGAACATGGCCTCTTCTTCGCTTAGGTAATACAACCCGTGTTTAACGAAGTTAAAGTGCCACCCCGGTACTTGATCGAGATCTTTGTCAAGGCTGACAATGATACCTTTCTCACCCAACTCTGTAGCCTCGATAGCTACAGCGTCATCGGCTTCAATACCGTCCCAGATGGTAGCGTCCCAAGACCATGCAAGGTACTCCCGGATTGCACTATAGTGCGTAGGCTTTTTATTGCCCGTCCGGTTTCCCTTGTAAGGTCTTGTGACCGCGTAGTCGTGTCTAAAGTTATTCTTCCCTGTCAAGTGGAGCGACCACCGATCACAGTATGGAAGATCGAAAAGTAGTAGATCGTCGAGAAATCCCGCTATAGTTCTTAGCGCAATTTTCTCATCTTCCATCTCTGTCGCAAATCCTATGCGGTAGACAAGAATGTCTGCATCGATGATTGCTTTATCCACTTATAGGATCTCGTCGTCATCTTCCTGAATGGCGACTTGTTCCACATCACCGGCATACTCTACTAGATCGGTGATAACTAGCTTCTTCAAAGAAGGGGAAACGCCTTCCTTGTTCTTCCAGTTCCAGTGGTAAGGAGTAATCATGGCAACAGCTTTTGATTCATTGCCGACGATCTCCCCGTCGAGTTCCTCACCTTCCTTGCTGTAAGCTCGGATTGGGCGAGTCGATTTGCAAGTGACATAATAGCCCTTGCCTTCCTTTTGAGGTACAGAGATACCCATACCCTCTAAAGCCTGTACCGCATTATCTGACAGGTTGCACAGGTCTACCTGATACTTACCTGACATATCGTTAGTGCGGGATAAGTAGGCCCACATGATGTCTGCTTTGATCTTTACGCGATCCATCTCATTCTCCTTAGTGGTGAGAAGGTTAATATTTTAACACAAACTATGTGTCATCAGTGCGTCTCATACCAGTTGAGACCTATCTTAGCTTCAGCATCCACAGGGACTCTAAAGCCTAAGATTTCTCCTGCCTCGGCGGCAGAAGCTACCATGATCTCTGCAACCTGTTCAGCGTACTGTTCAGGTACTTCGATCTGGATTTCATCGTGGACAATAGCAACCTGCTGAGCAGGGATACTAGCCCGTCTTAGATTCTGATGCGCAGTAACGCACCACTGCTTAGCGATAGATGCACCTGCCCCCTGCAACAATGTATTCAATGCACTGTGCTCAGAGCGTACTTGGATGCGCCCACCAGTCAAAGAAGGGACGTATCCCTTGGTCGCAATGCGCTTTACTTTCTCAAGTAAATCACGCAGTTTAGGTGTGTTCTTATAAAAGTTATCAAGAACTACTTTGGCTTCTTTGTCTGAACAGTCAAGGATTGTGGCGAGCTTTCCGATGCCGCATCCATAGAGGGTTGCATAAACCATCGTCTTCGCCTTCGGCCTATCAATACCTGCCGCCTTCGCGTTCTTCGTATGGATGTCACCATTAAGTAGTTCCTCAGTCCAGTCGTCGTCCTGCATGAAATGCGCTAAACATCTCAACTCTACCCCGGAAAGGTCCGCTCCGACTAGGACATTACCTTTCTCAACACAGAATAGCTCACGGCATTCCTTACCATAAGGTTTGTTAACGCTAGGTACTTGCCCCAGATTTGGCTTGTTATGGCTCATTCTGTTCGTTATTGTCCCTAGAGTGTTGACACGGCCATGTACTCTACCGTCGTCCCCTACAGCGAGAATCCAAGAGGTTAGCAAACCAACCCGCTTCTGTAGCATTAAGAACTCCGCAATGATCTGAGCTTCAGGGATAGTAACTTCCTCTAAAGTTGTTTCATCTACGATGGGCTGACCAGTCTCTGTAAACTTCTCAGGTTTCCAGCCAAGTGACTGGAGCCGCTCTGCGATCTGCTTACGAGACCCCGGATTGAACTCCGTTACCTTATCCTTCAGCCTCTTGCCTGTTTTCTCGCTGTAACGCTCTTCGATAATAGGCTGGAATACTTCCTGCATCTTATCTTCAATAGTTGCCATTCGATCCACAAGCTCAGCGCGTAACACCTCAGCTTTAGGTATATCCAGTTTAAAACCGGCTCGCTCTTGTTTATGACATTCAATGGCAACATTATGCTCCAACGTAAGACTCTTTTTAGCATCTCTCCACCTTACAAAATGCTCATTAAGGTGAGCATACAGTTTGACAGTCAAATGAACGTCCTGCTTACAGTAACGAATCATCTCATCGGTTAGACCACCATCGTAGTCATTGAAGTCAATCTTACCGTCACCTCCAAGCCTGACGCCCCATGCTCTTAGGGAGTGTCCGCCTTCTAGGACGGGGTTCAAAAGGCGTGACATAATCAGAGTATCGGTTGCCTGAGAGCGCTTGATACCAACATTCCAGTGCTCCCGCAACTTCGGTGCATCGAAACCAATCAGGTTGTGACCGATGATTCGGTCGTACTGGCCGATCAAACATTCTAAAGATTGTGGTTCCGTGTGACATATTACCTCCCCGGTCTGTACGTCTTCAGTTACACAGCACCAAATCAAGCTCGCTTTGCTGTCCGTTTCGATGTCCAGAACTAGCTCTCTCATTTCGTTTCACCTCGTGAATAACGTTACGAATGCGGTCTATGGTTGTTGAGACCCATTCTTTCTTTTTAAGTATTTTATCATCGTCCTGCATGACACTAAGTATTTGTTGCTCGGCCTTGTAACAGTCGTCAAAGGGCATCTCATAACAGATCTTGTATGCGCGATTCGGATCTCCTGTCTGGTAACTACGCAACCGTTTTTCAAGGTCGTCTGTTTTACCGATCTTATACCAATCGTCCCAGACGGGGTTGTAGATAACGTAAACAAAACCGGCCTTGCTAGTAGTTGTTTCTACCGGCTCGTAGGCTAGATTATCTCCAGCCAACTGTCTCCAGTACAGGTATACGGCGTCCCATGTTGGAAACGTCATTCCAGCTACGTGCAAGGGGTGTTTAACGCTAACGTACTTACCGGCCACATAACATTGAAGCGGGTTATGCTTCTTGTTACAGATCAAGTTGTATTGCGCCTTACATTCAGCACACCGTGATTGGTAACCGTCAAATGCGTAGCTATCCTTATGAAACGCAGAAAACGGTTTCTCATTTTTGCATACACAACAGGTTTTCATAATGCTTCCTCATCAATCTCATTCATACGGCCCGTGGTCAGGCTGTACAGCAGGCTAGCCGCCTTGCCTGTAGTGCCTGAGAAACGGTTCTTCAGTACACGCACACGGGTAGTGTTACGCTCTGTAGCGTCATCAGCCTGCCCATTACGCTCCAGACCTAGCACCATATCGCTTAACTGGGCGATAGAGCCTGATCCGCGCAACTGTGCCAGTGATGTCGCCGCTCCCTCTTCATGACCTTTGGTTTCTGGTCTCTTGAGGTGTGATACAACAATCAAGCTAATGCCTGTCTCCTGTACCATCATTCGTAGCTTTGTCATAATCTCATCGATTGCTTTGCGTTCATCGCCGTTGGATTGTGCAGATACAACGATTGAGATGTGGTCTAGAAATATGTATTCGCACTCCATGACCTTAGCCAGATAACGCACACGGTTAACAATATTGTCAATGTCGCTACTACCAAAATGGTCAAACATAAACACACGACCCGTGCCAAGTGTCTGTTTAAAGGCAATGTCCTTTTCTTCCTGCGTTGACTCGGTGTCTGGTAAGTGCAGTGGCTTGTTAGCCGCTAACGACATCAGAGACAGACCAGTCTTGCGTGTGCTCTCTTCTAAGAACATCAGACCGACATTGTTCTTTGTGTTTTGCAAAATGTGCCAGACCATTTCTCGCAGGAACTGAGACTTACCAAGGCCCGACCCGGCGGTAACGGTCACTAGCTCACCCTTCCGGATGCCGTAGGTAAGCTTGTTTAACCCGTCAAACGGGTAGTCACAGTCAGCTTTCTCTAAAGGCTTCATCACGGCGTCATACAGGGAGTCGCCTGCAACGATA
>Ga0209138_1002825_pt1 | contig 12994 bp, 3 predicted proteins | sample SaaInl3SG_22_DNA_FD_184645 | JGI IMG/M metagenome (GOLD analysis project Ga0209138, IMG submission 184645) | Marine microbial communities from expanding oxygen minimum zones in the Saanich Inlet - ESP_153SG_22_DNA (SPAdes) (version 2) | ecosystem: Environmental > Aquatic > Marine > Intertidal...
CGACCTCATCAGCATGAAGAAAGCTTCGGGGCGCGCCCAAGACTTGCTCGACATTCAGGAGCTGCGTGCCAAGCGGGAATTACCTGGCTAGTGATGGCCGGCCCCGGCGCATAAACGGGTCGTGCGCGCTGTGTGCGCTGAGAAACCAAGAGCGTTGGTAACGAAACTGCGCAAAACCGCACGAAACAGCCCCTTACGCCATCTGTTGAGTCAGTGCCTGCTGGTGGCGCTGAGGCCCGCTGTACACGAGCAATTGCGGGATTTTTGCCCCAAGCTCTCGTAGCTCAGCGGATAGAGCAGAAGACTTTCCGACTACAGACCCCGCCCCCACATCGCACTAACTAAAGGGTAGTAGGTGAGAAATGCTGGGTCGTGCGATTGGCGTGCGATGGAAAACGTAAAAGCTGTCCTTAGCGCTCCTGAAAACTGTCACCCTAGCTAGTCAATTTCGCCAGAAAGGGGCTTTCGACGGGAGGCTCGCAGGACGCAGCTGGTAGCGTCAATAGGTGATCTCGGTTATGTCGTTCAGGCGTTCTCTTGCGCCGGCCGTGATCTTGTCACTTCTGCTATCCCTCTTCCCGGGAGCTAGCGGAATCCCCGCCGCTGTAGCTAGCCCTTCGGCAGGAAGTTGCGCCCTGACGGAGGGTAACTGGGTGTGTAACGCCTCCGGGTTTAGTTTGGACTTCAGCGCCGGAAAAACACCGGCAAATGTTGCTTTTGACCAAGATGACGGGTCCGGCGGTGACTCGGGAGACAACCTACAGCTTCAGACTGGCCAGACAGCAACCTATGAAAATGTCTTCCCTTCCTATACCCCTCCAGCGGGAGGCGGGACAATCAACGCACGAGTCACGGCTTCAGGTGTTTCTGGCAATACGAATCCAGTGGTGGACGGAGGCGGTTTCGGGCTTGGGGCACTCGACGTCGCGGTCAATAATTCAGAGGTCACACTCACCATTGAATTCTTCAACTCGGCAGACTCCACCGCCGTCACTTTTGAAAATATGGAAGTTCTGGTCCAAGACCTTGATGGTGGCACGCAGGATGAATTTGCCGCTTTTCGGGGAATAAAGTCTTACGCAGTCTTGGGCAGCGGGCCAGAAGATACAACAAACGACCCGACAAACTCCGCATCAATCTTGCGGGTTGACTTCGATGCTTCGGCGCGGGTAGCAGGTGACGATTCGAGTGGTTTTGGTTCCGCCATCGGCTCAGAGAACCCAACCTCGGTCCAAGAAAAAGAAGCTCGCATATTTTACGGAGCTGGCGACCAGACCACTGGATCCGGCGTATACGAGAAGAAATCCTTTGTTTCGGTCGCATTTCATTCCACATCCCGAATTTCTCTTACAGCCGGCTCGTCAGACGGGAACGGCATCATCGGGTTTTTATTTGGCGACCCCTCCAGTCAGTGGACGCTGGATAACAGCAGTGAGGTAAGCCAAGGTGGGCCGACTGCCGGACCGGCTCCATCTCTCGCCTACTTCAACGTGGGGGACGGGTCGTTCGACGTGACATTCGACCGAAACTCTGGTCAATACAGCGACACAGTCGCTGTTCCTGATGTTGACCCCGACACCGCAGGAGTGCAAACGACGAGAACCTTCACAGGCTCCACGACCCCCCTTCCGTTGGGAACCGGAATGAGCGCCACCGTCTCCGGGGCTACGGTGCCCATCTCCAGTTGGAACACGAAAGATGATGGCACAGGAGTCGCGTACCCCGTCGGAGGAACATTTCGCACGTTTGAAAACCTCACCCTGTACGCACACTACGCATCCTTTACTGCCACCTTGAAAGCCGGTGGCAGCGGAGAAGCTGATGTCACGCAAACAGGGGCCGGACCCACGTCCCTCCAGTCAAACCCTTTCACTCGTTCGGGCTACCGTTTCACCGGATGGGAGTCGGCAGAGGGGGACACCTATGCTGACGGAGCAACACTCAACTTCAATAGGACGTGGGAGCTCACAGCCCAGTGGGCTGAAGAGTTCGACCTCACCTTTGACGCCAACAGTGGCAGCGGAACAATGCCAGCTCAAACCGAGATTGATGCCGCGTCGATACGGACCAATTCATTTACCCGCTCTGGCTACACCTTCTCCGGGTGGAATACGGCAGCGGATGGGACCGGTACGGCGTACGCAGCTGATGCATCATTCCCGTTCACGGTCGATGACACGCTCTACGCGCAGTGGGCCAAATCTGTTCCGCCAATTGACGCTACTCACGACATTTGGATTGAAGGTGACGGCTCAAACCCAGATAGTGGGTCAGGGACTGATCTCATTCTGAAGATGGGGGATGTTTCGACCGGGCCCGCATTCAAGCGAGTTGCGCTTATTCGTTTCGATTACGACCCGTCCTATGTTTGGACTTCAGCCGCACTCGATCTGGTGGTGTCGGGCAATTCAAAAGGAAGTACCGACCCGGATTATGGCGTTATTTTTAAGAGCTTCAACGTGAATATATATGGAGCTAACGATGCCGATTGGGCCGAGTCCTCTACAACCTATACCTCGGTTTCCACTACCGCTTCTGACTGGAAGATTGTCTTTACGCACCCTTATTCGACCCCGGGGGCAACGTTTCTGGGCAACGTTTCCGTTCCTGCAAACTCGACCAGTGATTCGTCCCCTACCCTTGGCGAGACTTACTCCCTATCAAGACCTGAACTCGTCAGCTTCCTGAACGACGACTCGGATGGAAAAGTTACCTTTTTCATCACCCGTAGTGACGACAGCGACCAGTCAAACCTTCAATTTGCATCCAGTGAGAACCCGACGTATGACGGTCCGCGTCTAACTGTTCCCGGCGGAAGCTTCTCCTACTCTGTGGCATACGACATTAACGGCGGCACCGGAACAGCTCCAAATCAAGGTGCTTTTGTCGCCGGAACACCCCACACGATTGCCGCTCCGTCATCAATGACACCTCCAAGCGGCAAGGCCTTTGCGGGTTGGAATTCGAAGGCAGATGGCTCGGGTACCGCGTATTCGGTTGGTAGCCCGTACTCGACAGCCGCGTCCTTGACGCTATATGCCCAGTACACCACCAGTCCAGTAGTGACGTTCGTGTCCAACGACGGTGCAGCGGTCAGCGCCTATCAAACAGTCACCTCTGGAGTGGCGACAACCCTCACGAGCAACAGTTTTACACGCTCAGGATATACATTTGGCGGGTGGAATACTGCAGCTGATGGCTCGGGAACGACTTATTCCGACGGCGGGATCATCACAATCTCGTCTTCGCTAACTCTCCACGCACAGTGGACTGCGCAGCCTTCGGGCTCCTCGGGTTCTTCCGAGGTTTCATCGAAAGCAAGCCCCTCCACCACTTCGGTAGCGCCGGCTCCTCCGGTGACCGCTCGACCTACTCGTCTTGCTCAAACTGGTCCTAACACGGACCCCGTGACGCGTCCTGTTGATCGTCTGGGGTTGGTGTTTGACCCGGATTCCGCTTCGCGGGCGACTGTGGGTGGTGCAATCGTGAATTTGTCGAAGACCCCTCTTGGTCCGAGTGCCTTGTCGTTGGCGGCTGGTGCGTTTGAGTTTGGTGTGAGGCTTAACGAGGGAAGTGGGGCTGAAGTTCAAACGGACACCCCGTCGGATTCTCCTGAATTATTTGTGCCTCGCGGTGATGATGCCGAAGTATCAGGAAAAGGCTCTTATCCGGGTTCGTTTGTGCAGGTGTGGCTGCCGGGACAGGGCAATGATTCGCGGGAGCTTGCCCGCATCCCGGTCAGTTCGGACGGCACGTTTGCTTCCGATTTGAGTTTCGCAGCCGGCGCGATGGAGCTTCCCGTGCCAATTGGACGGCAAGTGTTGCAAGTTGTCGGTTATGGCGAGCAGGGCAACCAAACTGTGGTCGATATGACGATCAATATTGGTCAGGGTGTGCCTGCCCCTGAACCAAACCGTCAGGTCGGTGCGCTCCCAGATTTGAACGCTGGAGAGTCATTGGCGACCTCAGGGGGTATTCCCGAGAGTGTGTCCCTCACGGGTGTGCCGGAGACCGGCAGCGTGGTCGTCGAGGGCAACGAGTGGGTTATCAGTGTGAACGCGGACCGCGACAACGGAGTGGTTGAGGAGGCCGACGGGAACTTGCGTGTCCAGCTCAAGCCATCCTCGGTGGGAACAGCGTCCGGTAGCGGGTTCCTCCCCGGCACATTGGCCACGGTGTGGTTGTTCTCCGAACCAACCCTGATGACAACGGTGACTATCGATGAGAGCGGCGAGTTCTCGTCAGAGTTCCTCGTCGATGCACGGTTGATCGCACCCGGTGAGCACACTCTGCAGGTTCAAGGTGTGGGCGCTGATGGGTATATCAAGGCTGCCAACCTTGGCGTGCTGGTTGAAGAACCAGTCGAGTTGACTACGGAGAGTGCGAGTGGACTGTTGTGGTGGGTTGTCGGTGCGTTCCTTCTCGCACTCGTGCTGCTGCTCTTCGTTCTTGCTCGGAGGCGCCGCAGAGACGCGTAAGGTCGTCGTGCGATCTGTGTGCGATGAGAGATCGACGCTAAATCGACCCGAACCGCACAAAACCGCCTAACTCCGCGCGAAACCGCACATCTAGTTAGTCGGGCCTGTGTGGGGGACGAGTGCCCCGATACACTTGTTTTTCCGGGGTTTCTGCCCCGAGCCCTCGTAGCTCAGCGGATAGAGCAGAAGACTTCTAATCTTTTGGCCGCAGGTTCGATTCCTGCCGAGGGCGCAAGTATTTGTCGCCAAAAACCCTTTAACTGTGGGGATTTAGTCACTGTTCCTCAAAGCCTCGTGTGACATCTCAACCCAACGGGACACATCAGTTCACAATAGAAGTGGGCACAAATTGGGCACAGGAAAACAGCGATGACTAACGGATCTTCGAAGCTTCCGTCAGGTATTCGACAGGTCTCATCGGGAAAATTTCAAATCCGCTACACGGGCCCAGACGGAAAGCGCTACTCCGGCGGCACGTACCAAACGAAGACTGATGCGCGGACTGCCTTAGCAATCATTCAAGCTTCCATCAGCGACCGCTCCTGGAAAACGAAGAAAGCCCGCCTCGAGGACGGAGAGTTGTCGGGGAGGAGCACTTTGTCCGAATGGTCGGAAGAGTGGATTCGCAACCGCACCTCGAAAAAATCTGGGCAACCTCTAGCGATTGGCACCCAACGGTTCTACCTTGATGCTCAGCCCGACTGGGAAGCAGAGGACGTCGACTCGTGTGGGACTCCTCCATCGACATCACGCGAGACTTCTGAGTACCGTCATTTTTTCGAGCACGGTGTTTCCGGCTAAACTCGATGACTGATACCGGGACGGTCTCGGAAACAGTACTTGACCGTCCACTAATGGATGCCGAATGCTGATAAAAAATTTCAACTCGATGACGAGCCGGCTTTTTTCGGCACTCTCGCTCCTCGTGATCTTTGTTCTCGTTGCAGTTTCTTTAGTTTTGCCTTGGTTGCCGGCTCCCACTGCTTCGGCAGCACCAACAGCTTGGGAGGCGGTAGATAGAACAACAGCTGGCACCGACACTCTCGCATCGGGGGCCACCGTCGACGTCTCGTTTAACGGAACGGATGCGGAGTATCACACCGATTACACAAATGCCTATCCCGCCTACTACCAGACTGTGGCGGGAGCGACGAGCGAAGTGAAATTCACGTTCGGAAGCCCGGTAACCGAGGTGAGGATTCATTTTGCGTATGTCGAATCCAACGACCCTGAGCTTGTCACCTCAAATCTAGGTACTGTGGACCTTCGGTCCTTGGACTCCGGCGGAGTGCTCCTCTCTGATGTCGCCGCAATTGACGGTCAAACTAGTGGAACCTATTCGAGCTCGGGCGTCATCACGGGAAGCGGTACTTCGGGCCGGACCCTAGAGCTGCAATTTCCGGAAGCAGTCGAATGGATTCAATTCGCCCCGGGTCCCGGCGGAATTGGGAGAAACTTTGTAGGACTATCCCTTCCAACGAGTGCCGAAGCAGGCTCAGGCGTCTGTCAACAGCAAGTGACCCAACACTCAAATTTTGTGTCCGTCTCTCGTGTGAGCGATGACTGTGTGGTGGTCTTTGCCGGGTCTCAAGGTGCGAGCCCTATGGAGTATTCGTGGTCCCCGAACACTGGAGTGGATACGGTGTGGCTACTGGCCGTCGGTGGTGGCGGAGCGGGCGGTACGGGTGAGGGCGGTGGGGGCGGAGCCGGGCTCTACGTTGAGAACACAGATTTGGACATCTCAAGCCATCTCACGAGCGGTTCGGTATCGATTCAAGTAGGTAACGGCGGTGTCGGAACTCAGTTAGCCGACGGCAACTGGGTCGACAAACTAAGCGGCGCTACAACCGGCGAAATCGCTGGGCGAGACGGTGGCAATTCGGTCTTTGGCACCCTGACCGCTGACGGTGGCGGTGGCGGTGGTACGGCACACGATTCCACGGCGGCAATTCGCGACGGTCGCGACGGGGGTTCTGGTGGTGGTGGTGCTGGGGAATCCGGTATGGGCGGATCGAGAGGAGGTACCACGTCCGAAGGGGGCAATGAATTTGGAAACCTCGGTGGGAATGGATCTCAAGCCAACAGGATCGGTGGTGGAGGCGGTGGTGCGGGTAGCAGAGGGTTACAGGATGCGGCGGGAGACGGAAAAGCATCGACAATCACTGGGACGAGCGCCTTTTACGCGGCAGGTGGCGGTGGCGGACGAGGAGACAGCAGTAATAGCGCTGTAGAGCCAGGCGGCTCCAGCATCGGAGGCTCTGGTGGAAACAGGTCAACCGTCGCTACGGATGGTCAAGATGGTACGGGCTCAGGCGGTGGTGGATCCGGCGGGACCGCTTCGGACACCGGGCAGGCAAACGGTTTCATTGGTGGAGACGGTGGCGACGGGATTGTAATCGTCCGATACAGCCTTGTCCCTGAAGCCCCGGTTGTGTCCGTTGCTGCCGGCGATGGGGAAGCGGTAGTCACTTACTCAGCACCGGATCACACGGGTGGGAGCTCTATTTCGGACTACGAATATAGTTTTGACTCGGGAAGCACGTGGTCTTCGCTCGGCGAAACTGACGGTTCGACCGCAATAACAGGTCTGACCAACGGAACTAGTTATTCCCTTCAGCTTCGAGCTGTGAATTCTGACGGCTTTGATGGGGCCTCATCAGGCGCGGTTGCTGTCACTCCTGCTGAAGTTGGGGAAGTATTGCGGTTTGAGGCAACGAATAGTTCTTCCTACGGGGGGACCGGAACGACTCTGGCCGATCTGGCGAATTCCTATGACGCCACTCTTTCGGGAGGAACCACCTTCGATTCTCGACGCGAAACATTTGTTTTCGACGGTGACGGTGACTTCATCGACGTTCCAGATTTGCAGGCAGATTTTTCGCAGGGAATTTCGATACACGTTGTAGCTGACTTTGGTGAAGTAAGCGACAATTGGGAACGCCTGCTGGACTTCGGGAACGGTGATGCCGACGATAATTTATGGTTTGGGCGCTACAGCAACACGGGCGACATAGCCTTTGAAACGTTTTCTGGTAGCTCTTCAAATGGATATTGCAAGACATCCTCAGGGTCTGCCATCGCTGAGGGCACGCACACCTACTCGATCGTGATGGCGTCTGACGGCGATTGTTCCCTCTACCGGGACGGCACTCTGCTAGCCACTACCAGTGGGTACACCCTTCCGACCAACGTAACGCGAACCTCGAATTTCGTCGGGAAAAGCAATTGGGCTGCCGATGATGATTTTGAAGGGTCAATTCAGTCAATAATTTTGGCAAATGACGAATTAACCGCCCCTAACTGTCTGCCGCAAGAATCGACGTTCGCCGGCGATGGGACCATCGGTGACAGCGGCGTGCCCTATGTTGCGCTTCAATTTGTCACTGTCGGAGACTGCAACTGGTCAACGCCGAGTGGCGTTACGGAAGTTGATCTTTTGGTCGTTGGCGGCGGAGGCGGCGGTGGCGGTCAATGGGACTCGGACACGGATGGCACGGCCGGGCTCGACGGTGCGTCCGGTTCCGGCGGTGGCGGCGGTGTGTTTGATGGCTCCGGCGTTCCAGTATCCGGTTCGGTTAGCGTGTCAATTGGGCCCGGCGGCGCAGGAGGAGTTACTGCCAGCAACCGATCCCTGACCGGAGGCCTGCAAGGTGCAGACTCAACATTTGGCCTCGTCTCCGCCGGTGGCGGCGGAGGCGGCGGTTGTAACGCGGGGGACCCAGTATGCACGGATGGTCAAATCGATGGGCGGGACGGCACGGCGGCAGGTAGCGGTGGTAGTCCCTCAAACTTTTGGAACGCCTACTCGGAAGGAAACCCAGGCACAGCGAGCGACGTTGTTGTGGGAGGTGTCACTTTTTCGGGTGTAGACGGGAACGACGGTGGAAAGTACCTTGCAGGCAGCTCGACCGCCGGCTCTGCCGGTTCCGGTGGTGGGGCTGGAGGGGCAGGAACGTACAATTCGCCGGGCGCTGGAATTACCTCAACAATCACAGGGGCCTCAGTCGCGTACGGCGGGGGCGGAAGTAGTTGGGACTCTAGTTCGCACGCAGATCAGGAACCGCTAACGAGTCTTGGCCAAGGTGGGAATGGTGTCTCGTCAAACAGCGCTGACTTAGGGCGGGCTTTTGGTGGTTCCGCTGGTCTCGTAGTGGTTCGCTACTCCCTCAGCCCGGGCGCTCCATCGATTTCGTCGGTGTCGTCCGGTGATGGTTCTGCCTCGCTTGCCTTCACGGCTCCATCCCACACAGGAGGAGCAGCGATCTCAGATTATGAATATTCGCTCGATGGGTCGACCTGGACCTCATTTGGTACCGCTACGGCCGGGACGCAGACGGTTTCTGGACTGACCAATGGAACTGCTTACACCATTCGACTGCGCGCGGTTAATTCGAATGGCAATGGTGAGGTTGCTACCTCGTCCTCGGTCACTCCTCGCGGCGCACAAACATTGACGTGGTCACCAACAAATACGACGGCTGAAGTTGTCGACGGATCGGTCACCCTGGCCCCGGCTGCCTCTGCGTTGGGTGGGGTCACAATTGAGTATTCGGTTCAGACAGCGGGTGATCCCTCGTGTGCGATTGCTGATGATTCCACCCCAACCGTGACGTTTAGCGCTGCGGGGACCTGTGTAATTCGAGCCACAGCGGTTCAGGGTGGCGCTTACCTGTCTGCGACAACCGATGTGACGCTTACTGTCACGGCAGCTGCGCAGACGATCACGTTTGCGAGCCTCGCAGATAAAACCTATGGTGATGCGTCGTTCGCGGTGACGGTGAGCGCGAGTTCGGGTTTGACCATCACGCTGACTCCTGCTGATTCGTCGATTTGTTCTGTGTCGGCCACCACGGTGACGATTGTGGAAGTGGGGACTTGCTCCTTGACGGCGTCACAGTCGGGAAACAGTAGCTACGCTGCGGCTACTTCGGTTACTCAAACGTTCACCATCAGTCCAAAGGCGATCACCATGTCGCTTTCAATCTCTGACAAGAACTACGACGGATTATCGACAGCTTCGGTGTTGGGTACACCAACGTTAGCCGGACTGGTCTCGGGGGATAGCGGCTATGTTGCCGTAGACACCGATGACATTACGGCCGTATTTGGGGACCCAGACGCGGGGGCGGGTAAATCGGTATCCGTCACTCTTGGTGACGATGTATTGGTTGCTGGTGGGTCGGGCGATCGCTCGGATCGCTATACGGTGACCGTGTCGGGGTCACCGACAGCAAGCATTAGCAAGATCAGCCAGTCGACAGTGACGTTGACTTCCTCGAACTCCATGGTGTTTGGCCAGTCGATGCTGCTCGTTGGTTCGGGAGGTTCCGGGTCTGGGTCTCTGTCGTATTCCTACGTGTCTGGACCGTGCGCGGTGTCGGGCTCATCAGTGGAAGCAACGGGCGCAGGAAGCTGTGTGGTCACCGCGACAAGGGCCTCAGACACGAACTACAACGCGGCGACCTCCGCGGACTTCACGATTACTGTCGCCAAAGCTGCACAATCGATTAACTTCACTTCCACGGTGCCTTCGACAATTGTGTCAGGGACGACCTACACCCCGGCGGCAACCGCGAGCTCTGGGTTGAGCGTGGGCTTCACAATTTCGACGGGTGACCCGGGAGTGTGTTCGATCACGGGTGGTGTCGTCACGTTTGTGGCATCGGGGACGTGTGTGATTCAGGCGGCACAATCGGGTGATAGCGATTACTTGTCGGCAACGTCGGTGACGCAAACGTTGGTCGCTGGAAAAATCAACCAAACGATTGCGTTCCCAGCCATCACGGGGAAAGATTTCGATGACCCTGCGTTCCTGGCGGGTGCCACGGTGTCGTCCAGTCGAACGGTGACGTATGCGACGTCAACCCGGCTGGTGTGTGAAGTCAACGCATCGACGGGTTTGATTTCGATCACGACCGTGGGCGATTGCACTGTGACGGCATCGTCGGCTGGGGATAGTTCGTATGCGGCGGCGTCTGATGTGTCGAGAACGTTCACGATTAGCCCGGTGGTGGCGGGTAAACCGTCGATCACGTCGGTCTCGTTTGGTGATTCATCAGTGACGGTGGCGTTCACGGCACCGGGAGCAAACGGTGGCGACACGATTGACGCCTACCAGGTGGTGGCGACGAGTTCTGGTGGCGCGGTGACGAAACCGGATTGTTCGACGACGTCTCCCTGCACGATTGCGGGTCTGACCAATGGCACCTCGTACACGTTCACGATTGCTGCGATCAATGCTGCGGGTGTGGGGCCAGTGTCTACCGCGTCGCCGTCGGTGACTCCGGCGTCGGTGCCGGATGCGGTGTCGGGTTTGGCGACAAATCCTGGGGATGAGCAGTTGGTGGTGTCGTGGACGGCTTTGACGACTGCTCAACTCGGTGGTGGTTCCTTTACCCGGTATGACGTGTCGATTCGGGTGCGCGGTAATGCTTGGTCCAGCGCGGTCACCCCGGATGGCACAAACAATTTGGGTACCCGCACGACCAACTCTTATACGTTCACAGGGCTAACGAATGGGACTTCCTATGACGTGAACATCGTCGCGATCACGTCGGTAAATTCGAGCGCATTATCGTCCAACACGGCGACGGCGTTGGGTGTTCCTGCAACTGTTCCGGATGCGCCGACGGGGTTGTCGGTGGTGTCTTTGTCGAATACTTCTGCGGTTGCGTCGTGGACGGCACCTGCGGATGACGGTGGTGCGGCGATTACTGCGTATGCGGCGAATGTGTCGTGCACGTTTGATTCCGCAACCGATACTTTTTGCTCGATCACGGGTTTGACGGCCGGTTCGCGGGTGACTGTGAGCGTGGGTGGAACGAATCTGATTGGTACTGGGTCGACCACGTCGATCACGATTACGATGCCGGGTGGTTCCCGCGGTGGTGGTGGTTCGTCAGCGGCATCGACGACTGTGGCACCGGTGTTGGTTCCGGTGGTTCCACGGATTATCGGTCCTGTCGTTCGGGCAGCGAATACTGAGCCTGTTCCCGCACCGGTCATCACCCCTGGACGAAATTTTGACCCGGCTGCGGGGACCCGGGGAACGGTGGGGGGTGTCCCCTCGACGGTGGTGAAAACCCCGGTGACCGGTGGTGGGGTGTCGGTCCGGGCAGGGTTGATGCAGTTGGGCTTCACCCAACAGCAAACCACTACCCCGGCTGAGGTGACTGCTGATGCTGATGTGTTTGTGCCGAGGGGTTCTTCAACAAGGGTAAATGGTGGTGGGTTGTTCCCTGGTTCCCAGGTGCAGTTCTTCCTCCCCGGTGCTGGCGGACGCGAGTTGGCGCGGGTTCCGGTGGATGAGCAAGGTGGTTTTGACGCACCAGTGTCGATGACGAGTGACCGTTCGGAAACCCCGATTCCGATCGGCCCACAGGTTATGCAGGTGGTCGGGTATGACGAGGAAGGTAACCAAACCGTCGTGGATATGGTGATCAACATTGGTCAGGGTGCACCGTCTCCGGAACCCAACCGGATCGCCAACGCCTTACCTGATTTGGATCTCGGTGAAGCCGTTGCAACATCGGGTGGGGCACCCGAGTTCCTCCAGATTGAGGCGGTGGAAGACCAGGGGCAAGTGGTTGCCCGTTCCGGGGATTGGTCTTTCACCGTGAGTGTTGCTGAGGGTGGCGGAAGTGTGGAGTCTGTGCCGACCGGGGCCAGTATTACGGTGGTGCAGTCCACGGTTGCTGAGGTTTCTGGTGAGGGGTTCCAGGCGGGAACCCGGGTGGACGTGTGGTTGTTCTCAGATCCGACATTGTTGGGCAGTGTGACTGTGTCTGATCAGGGTGTGGTGACGGGTGAGTTCTTCTTGGATTCACGGTTTGCGACGCCTGGTTCCCACACGTTGCAGTTGCAGGGTGTGGGTGTTGACGGGATGATCAAGGCGGCGAACTTGGGTGTTGATGTGGTGGAGCCTGTGGTGGCGACATCTGATGGTGCGTCGCTACTGCTTTGGATTGTTGTGGGCGCAGTGGGACTGTTGGTTATGGTCACGGTCAGTGTTGTTTTCGCAGCGTCTAGACGTCGACAGTTGTTGCGTTAGCGTACTGGCTGGGAAAATTGCCAGCGATGCCGGTGCTTATGGGCACAAATTGGGCACAAAAATAGTTGGTCCGCGACGGTGCTACTTAAACACGGGAAATTTGGCCAGTAGACGAAAGACTTCTAATCTTTTGGCCGCAGGTTCGATTCCTGCCGAGGGCGCGGTCAAGAAGGGTCGCACGTCTTGTGAGTTATGCTCAGACTTATGGGAAAACTGATTGCTCTCGCGTCGATCCTTACTCTGCTGACCGGTTGCGCGAGCGCCCCGGCTGCTGAGCCCGAGCCTGAGCCGGTGCTTGCAGGAGAGGCGGCACTCCCGGCCGAACCCGAGCCACCGCGTGAACCACCGCAGTGGGAGCAATCTGCGTCTGTGGCGGACTTTTCTCGTTGCAAATTGCTCGATCCACGACCGGAATCAGTGAAAGCCCTTTTTCGCGGTCAAAAAATGGGCGAGATAATCGGCCGAG
>Ga0209138_1002831_pt1 | contig 12983 bp, 11 predicted proteins | sample SaaInl3SG_22_DNA_FD_184645 | JGI IMG/M metagenome (GOLD analysis project Ga0209138, IMG submission 184645) | Marine microbial communities from expanding oxygen minimum zones in the Saanich Inlet - ESP_153SG_22_DNA (SPAdes) (version 2) | ecosystem: Environmental > Aquatic > Marine > Intertidal...
TGGCAATGTCTGGGTAAACACCTATAATCTGCTACCACCGGGGCTGCCTTTTGGTGGGTCTAAAAACTCTGGCTTTGGCCGCGAGAACAGCGCCTATGCGCTCGATGCCTATAGCGAGATCAAGACAACCTATATCCAGCTATAAACAGGGCATAGCCCTATAGCAATCAGTTGCCGCCGAGCAGAATTGTCTCTAGGCGGCGCGATTGTTTTGCCGCGTCAAATCTCTGCCTCACGGCCGCTTGGGATCTGGCCACCATGGCGCTCACCTCGGCAGGTGCCATCGCCATATGTCTGGCAATTGCCGCGGCCAGCGCATCGACATTATCCTCTGGCACCAATAGGCCGGTGTCCCCATCCACAATGATTTCTGGAATACCGGCATGATCACTCGCAATCACCGGAACACCGGCGCGGATGGCCTCTAGAACCACTGTTGGCAAGCCTTCACAATCACCGTTTGGCGCCTCTTTTGATGGTACAATCATCGCCCGACAAGTCGCCAGCCTCTCGGCCAATTGCTCTGGCGTCTGCCAGCCAAGAAACGTCACATTATCCAAACCCGATGCGGCCGATTGCAACGCATCCATTTGCGGCCCTGTTCCAGCGATTTGCACCGGCGGCACCTTGCCAGCCGATTGATGCAGGGCATGCAGCGCGGCGAGCATGACATCAACGCCCTTTTTATCGACCAGCCGTCCCACAAACAAATAGGGCGCATCATCGCCGCGTTCTGTCGGGCCTTTCATTGTCGCCAAATCAATGCCGATATAATGCGTCATTAATTTGTTAGCGGGAAACCCCTGTGCGGCCAGCCGCGCAGTAACGAAATCCGATACGCATAGAAACCCGCTAGCATAATTTTGCAATGCGGCCAGCCGCCGTTGATAAATGCTAGGGATCAAGCGGGCGCGGCTATGGGTTTTTTTGGTCGCATCACCGCCATGATATGTAACATAGAGCGGTAGACCCAGACGGCGTGCTAACGGCAAAGCCAATGCGCCACCGCGGCCAAAATGCGCATGGATGGCAACCGCCCCATGCTGGGCGATCTCCCCCACCTTTGCGCATATGCCAAATTGTTTATAGAGGGCGCGGCCGATAGCCCCATCGGCCATGCTCATGCGGGGCGCCTCCAATGCATCCACACGCCAGCCAAGCTGATTCGCCAGATAGACCGGCTGGGCGTTCTGGAAACCGACATAATGACTGGGGATAAAACCTTCGGACGGTAATAAAAGCTTGTCTCTGAAAATCAGGACACGCGGCTGATCAGCCATTATCGTCTCCAGCTGGATCCAGCCCTACCGGCAATGCCGTGGTGTATTTGATTTCTTCCATCGCAAAGGAAGAACTCACATCCGTTAGTTGCACATTGCTGATCAGCTTGCGGTAAAAGGCATCATAAGCCGACATGTCCGCGACCACCACGCGCAACAGATAATCGACCTCACCACTCATCCGGTAAAATTCGACAACCTCCGGCATATCGGCAATCATTTTCGCAAAATCTGATAGCCATTCCGCATTATGCTGGTCAGTCCGCACCGCCACAAATACCGACATACCAACGTCAATTTTCTGGGGATCGAGCAGGGCCACACGTTTGCGGATAACCCCATTTTCCTCCAGCCGCTGGATCCGGCGCCAGCATGGCGTTACCGACAAACCCACCTTACGCGCGATATCGGCGACCGGCTGGGCGGCATTCTCTTGCATCAAATTTAGAATTTTACGATCTGTTAAATCCATACTAGCCATAAAAATTCCTTCCTTGAAAATCACTAATTGCGGAGAAATCGATTACAAATTTCTATAATTTCCAAAATTTAACACAATTTTTGCACGTTTCCAGAAAATTGTTGGGTTTCTACCCTTTCGAACAGCTCGATCAAACGCACAATGTTCCCTGCCAAGCATTGCATTTAACCGGCGCCATGGGCATCATCCGGCCCGATGAGCAAGATAGACGAAAACAATGGCCCTTTGGCACAACCGGAATTGCTAGCGGATCATGGCTGGCATGATTACGCGTTGCTGGATAGTGGCAATTTACAAAAGCTGGAGCGCTTTGGCCCCTATTGCTTTGTCCGTCCCGAACCCCAGGCAATGTGGTCACCGCGGTTGGATAAATCGGTTTGGGACAAGGCCCAAGGCGTGTTCGTACCAAGCCAGAAAGGCGGCGATGATGGCGAGGGTGGTGGCTGGCAATTGCACAAAAGCCTGCCCCCACAATGGCAAGTCGGCTATCAGGACCTTAAATTTCTCGCCCGACCAACGCCGTTTCGTCATTTGGGATTTTTCCCTGAACAGGCGGCGCATTGGAACTGGTGTGCCGATCTCATAAAAACGCGCGTCAAATCCAGCCCCAGCAAGGACGCCGAAAAGCCGCGTATTTTAAACCTGTTTGCCTACAGCGGTGTTGCCAGCCTGCACGCGGCGGCCGCCGGTGCCAATGTCACCCATCTTGATGCCAGTAAAAAAGCCGTGGCACAGGCCTTTGAAAACCGTGACGCATCCGGCCTGCAAGATGCCCCAATCCGCTTTATCACCGATGATGCCATGCGCTTTATCGAGCGGGAAATCCGGCGCGGCAATATGTATGACGGCATTATCATGGATCCGCCGAAATATGGACGCGGTCCAAAGGGCGAATTCTGGCGCATTGAAGAGGATCTCATTCCGTTGCTCACCAGTGCACGGCGTCTTTTATCGGACAATCCGTTGTTCATGGTGCTGACGATCTATGCCATTCGTGCATCGTCACAGGCCGCGCATTACGCCTTGCGCGAGGCAATGGACGGCGCGGGTGGTATAGTCACATCTGGTGAATTGGCCGTGGCCGAAGAGCAAGATAATCCGCGTGTTATCTCACAGGCAAATTTTGCCCGTTGGCAAGCCTAGCCCAAAAACAGCGTTCGGATTATTCCGATAATGGCGCCTTTGCCCGCACAATTTCATATAACGCAACGCCGGTTGCAACCGCCAGATTAAGCGAGTCTGACCGGCCAAGCATCGGCATCCGGATCAACTGGCTACAGGACGCCACCAACGCATCGGGCAAACCGGCCTGCTCATTCCCCATCATCAACATCACCGGCGCATCATAGCTGGCGGCGCGGTAATCAGTGCTGGCAGGCAAGGCGGTTCCGATAATCTCGCCCTTACCCTGATTGCGCCAAGTTGGTGCAAATTCCAGAAATTCGGCCTCGGTACAATGGACAATCTCGATGTTGAACACCGCGCCCATCGACGCCCGCACGGCCTCTACCGAATAGGGGTCGGTGCAATCACCGATAAGAATAATACCCTTTGCCCCGGTGGCATCGGCGGTGCGCATGATCGTGCCTAGATTGCCCGGATCACGCACCCGGTCCAGCGCTATCCACGGGCGCACCGGATCTGGCTCGATATCGTCCAAAGAGATCCAGCGTTGGGCAAACGCCCCTAGCACCATCTGCGGATTGTCTTTACGGCTTATGCGTTGCAATAGCTTTTCGGTCATCGGTAGTGCTCTGCCACCCGCCTTGCCAAGGGCGTCCAGCAAAGGGCGCACGAGACGGTCATCATCACGCCCCGCCAGAAATGCCAGACGATGCATGTCCCATCCAAGGCCAACTGCCTCGGCGCAAATGCGCGTTCCCTCGGCCAGAAACCAGCCGGTTTGGCGGCGATATTTGCGATCATGCAAGGCCCGTAATAGCTTTACCTCAGCGTTGGCCGCGCTGGTAATCGTATCGGGCAAATGCGGGAATCCTGTCTTCATGCTGAACATGTACCAAATTTGGCGCGCCGGTGATAGACCAGCGCGGCGAGAATTATACTGTTGGGCGCAATTGCATACCGGTAAAACAACACCTCACTATGGCTAAATAAAATTTCACGTCTGGTGATTTTTTATTTTGATTACGACGTAATCTAGCGTAACCAGAATTAGACCATATGGGTAACGGGCCGCAAAATTGGCCTTATTTCACGTCAGCTAGAGGGCCCGCTTCGTGAGTGACCAAACCATAAAAACTTTGCTTCGTCATGATGACAATATCACCCCTCAGAAAATTGGGTTTTTATTGCTCAATGAATTCTCGATGTTGGCTTTTGCCTCGGCGATAGAACCGCTTCGTTCATCAAACCGGCAAAGCAACAAACCTCTTTTTGAATGGGTGATCGCCAGTCCAGATGGCAAATCCAGCACCGCAAGTAACGGCGTTGAGGTGGCGTCTGATGGTGACCCGTCCGTATTGCAAGATTGCCGCATGGTGTTTGTCTGCGCCGGTGTGAATGTGCGCGAAAATACTGACAAGGGCATTTTAAACTTGATCCGCCGGTTGGACCGCAATGGCGCCGTCATCGGGGCCATTTGTACCGGCACATATGTGATGGCGGCGGCTGGCTTGCTCGATGGTCGGCGTTGTACCATTCATTGGGAAAATATTGACGGTCTGGCCGAGGAATTTCCCGAGCTGGAAATCACCAATGATCTGTTTGAGGTGGATGGTACGAGGGTTACATGTTCGGGCGGCACTGCCTCGCTGGATATGATGCTCAATCTTATTACCCAAGCGCATGGCGCCCAACTCGCCGCAGAGGTGTCCGACCAGTTCATCCATGACCGCATTAGAGAGCCCACCGACCGCCAGCGCATGGAATTGCGATCGCGCCTTGGGGTTAGCCATCCAAAATTATTATCCGTGGTCAAAACGATGGAAGATAATCTGGAAGAACCACTCACCCAGACTGACATCGCCCGTATGACTAATTTGTCGACACGCCAACTAGAGCGGTTGTTCCGTAAATATCTGAACACCACGCCAACGCGCTATTATTTGAATTTGCGATTGGCCCGCGCGCGGCATTTATTGCGCCAGACATCAATGTCGATTTTGTCGGTGGCCTTGGCTTGCGGCTTTGTCTCGGCATCGCATTTTTCCAAATGCTACCGCGAATGTTACAACCGCACGCCGCGGGCGGAACGGGCACCGGGTTAATGTGACCTATCGCGCCTAGCCAGCCGCCGCCTTTATCGCGGTAACCATGCTGGCCAGCCCGTTTTTGCGGGTCGCGGACAAATGCGAATCCAGCCCGATATCGGCTAGGAAATCTGGTTCAACCGCGCGTATTTCATCCGCCGTCCGGCCCGAATAAACCCGCAACAATAACGCCACTAGCCCTTGGACAATCGCCGCATCTGATTGTGCGAAAAAAGTAATCCTACCGTCATCTTCGCTTTGCGCGGCAAAATAAACAACCGACTGACATCCGCGCAGCTTGTATTCATCTTTGCGATATTCATCTGGCAAGGGGGCTAGCCGCCGCCCCTGATCAATCAAATGCTGATAGCGGTCTTCCCAATCATCCAGAAACCCAAATTCATCGGTAATCGCCGCCGCAGTTTCGCTTGCTGTCTCTGTAGCGGTTTCTGTAGCTGTGATATTGGCATCGCTCATTATAGATAAATTCCTTGAAATAACGCCCTGCTGGCGGGTTGGTACACTAGCTGATATTGCGCCGCCGCGCCAAAAGATCAAGAAGCCGTGATGCCGCATCGCTCGATTTTGTACCAGGCAAAAACACCGCCGCCGCGCCCGCCGCCTCTAACGCCGGAATATCGCCGGGGGGAATAACGCCGCCCACAACCAGTTCAATATGACGCCCCTCACCAGCATCAAGGCGTTGGCGCAAGGCTGGAACTTGGGTGAGATGGCTCGCCGCTAAAGTCGAAATGCCAACCGCATCGACGCCCGCCTCAATGGCCAATTCATACACATCATCAGGCGATTGAAATAGGGGGCCGGTAGTGACATCAAATCCCAGATCGGCAAAGGCCGAGGCGATTACTTTTTGCCCGCGATCATGTCCGTCCTGACCCAGCTTTGCCACCAGAATACGGGGCCGCCGCCCTGTTGCCGCCTCAAAAGCGACAACCCGATCCCGCAGAATTTCGATATCCGCCATGCCGTGCATATGCTTGCTCCAGACACCGCGAACGCCTTTCATTTCGGCTTTATGTCGGCCAAATGATTGCGCCAACGCGTCTGACATTTCACCAACGCTGGCCCGACAACGCGCCGCCTCGATGGCCAGCGGGACAAGATTGTCATTGCCTTTGGCCCCTGCGGCTAATTTATCCAGCGCGGCCCGTAATTTTTCTGGATCACGACCGGCTTTGACTTTTGACAATCTAGCGATCTGTTGAGCCCGCACATCGCGATTATCAATCCGGCGCACCTGCACCTCTTCGCTCACATTATCTCTATTTGTCGTACTGGCACCGTTTTGATTGCCGTTGTGATTGCCGCTTTGATTGGCGTTGTGATTGGCGCCTTCTGGCTGGTATTTATTAACGCCAACGATGGTCTGCTCACCATTATCGATCCGTGCTTGGGTGGCGGTGGCGACTTCCTCGATCCGCAATTTCGGCACGCCTTGTTCAATCGCCGCCGCCATACCGCCCAACGCCTCAATTTCCGCCATATGCTGACGTGCGGATGTCACTAGCTCCATGGTCAATTGTTCGATCAGGTACGAGCCCCCAAGCGGGTCTATGACATGCGCCATATTGGCTTCGGTTTGTAGATGCAGTTGGGTGTTGCGGGCAATTCTGGCGGCATAATCTGTCGGCAGGCCCAATGCCTCATCCAGAGAATTTGTATGTAGCGACTGGGTATGACCGGCCACCGCCGCGCTCGCCTCGATCGTTGTTCGGGCCACATTATTGAACACATCCTGCGCCGCCAACGACCAGCCAGAGGTTTGGCAATGCGTGCGTAACATCAATGATTTTGGATCCTTTGGGGCAAATTCCGCCGCCATCATTTCGGCCCATATCAACCGCGCCGCGCGTAGCTTGGCAATCTCGCGGTAATAATCCATCCCCATCGCAAAAAAGAATGACAGCCGCGGGGCAAATTCATCGACATCAAATCCAGCCGCAACGCCAGCCCGGACATATTCCAATCCATCGGCAAGGGTGTAGGCCAGTTCTAAATCAACCGACGCGCCCGCCTCTTGCATGTGGTATCCGGACACCGAAATGAAATTGAATTTGGGCATATGCGCGGCGCAATATCCAAAAATATCAGACACAATCCGCATCGATGGGGTCGGCGGATAGATGTAGGTATTGCGAACCATAAATTCTTTTAAGACGTCATTCTGGATGGTCCCCGCGAGCGCCGCCGGTGCCACGCCCTGTTCCTCTGCCGCAACAATATACAATGCCAAAACAGGCAAAACCGCACCGTTCATTGTCATCGAAACACTCATCCGGTCCAACGGGATATCGCGGAATAGCAGTTTCATATCGGCAATGGAATCAATCGCCACGCCAGCCATACCAACATCATCAGCAACCAACGGATTGTCCGAATCATAACCGCGATGGGTCGGCAGATCGAACGCTACGGAAAGCCCCATTTGACCGGCGGCGAGATTGCGCCGGTAAAAATCATTCGATTCCTCGGCTGTGGAAAATCCAGCATATTGGCGAATAGTCCATGGGCGTGTTGCATACATCGTTGGATAGGGGCCACGCAAAAATGGCGCAATGCCGGGCAGATTATCAACCGCCACACGCCGCGCATCGCCGCCATCATTGGATAGTTTCTGGCGTAGCTTTGCTGGCTCTAGGGCAATTGTTGTTAGGTCAGGAAAACTCATGCGGCCTCCCCTTCCAGAATCTGGCCCAGCAACCCGATCTGGTCGTCACAGCCAAGGATCGTCTCTGCCTGCATCTGGCGGGCAGTGCCAAAACCACGCGCACCATCGCCATTACTACCCGTACCAAAAATCATAATATCAGGGGCGGCCGCGGCGATATCATCGTCGCTAGGATTGTGCAAAGTGACAGCCTGTAATCCGGCGATGGCTAGCCAATCGCGCAATGCCCGTTCTTCGCGCTTGCTAGTCATGGTGGCGCGCCCGCCGTCATCGCCATGATCTGGCAGGATAATCAAAATACGCAGTGGCCGGCTGGATTGCCGCAAGGCCTCGATGATTGTGGCTGGTCGGCGCAGTCCACCATAAATATCACTATCCATAAATGTACCAAATGACAGCGTTTGGTTAATCTGTTCACCGCTAACAGGTTGCAAACTCACGCCGACCATCGGGCTATGGCCGGCCGATAATGCGGCGTCGCGCTGGTCCGCGGCGTGTTTGGCAAGATCGCTAATCATTCCATCCGCTAGGGCTGTGGCAAGGCCACCTTTGGCCTCAATCTCCTGCATTACCATCCAGCCAGCGACAGCCAGATCATCACTACGTTGTTCAATGAAAGGGGCACCGGCGGCAGGATCAACGGCGCGGCCAAGACCGGATTCCTCGACCATCATCACCTGCGTCATCCGCGTTAACCGCCGCGCCGCATCACTCTCACCGTTAACCGCATCATGGCCAAAGGCGCCCAGCCGGTCAGCCCCACCCATCGCCCCACCTAGCAAAGCGGTGGTGTTACGCAGCATATTCACATCAGCATCAAGTGTTGAGACCATCCGCAAAGAGGCCATACCCGCGATATATAATGGTGTGTCATCGAGCCCCAAGGCGGCGCATAATCCAGCCCAGCCAAGGCGGAGCGCCCGCAATTTCACAAGGCCCGCAAAGCTATCTGCTGGCAATGCAACACTCGCCACAATTGACTGGGCAACCTTGTTCATATCCATATTGTCGGCATCGGCGTAGCGCATAATGGCGGCGAGACCAGCGAGTATCACCCCAATTTCCGCCGCCGCAGTCAGGCCGCGATTATGCCATACCCACCCATCGAGATTAAAAATCCCGCGAAAGCAATGATCGCCATTAACCAGCGCCAATCCTGCCGCGATTGTCGCATCCGTACTTGCCACGCCGGCAAGCGGATCAAGCCCCGCATTCACATTCAACCGCGCAACCGGGGATGAAGGTGCATTGGTTGCGGCGACAAATTGATCAAACTTGGCCGCGATATTACCGCCGCCTCTGCCACATGTGTTAACCGGGCAAAGCTGGATATCCACCGCGTCAAGGATAACACCATCAAGCAATGCATCTAAATGATCGGCGCTCTCCTCATCAATGAACAGGCTAAGGGAATTGGCCCCAGATCGAAGGGCCGTCAAGATATGTTCGTTACTAGCGGTAATCGCAGTGCGCTCACCCTTATGCGCCGCGTTTATTGGTTGGGTAATGTCCCAGCCATAAAGAGATCGATTGGCCGCGTTCGGGCCAGCCGGTAAAGCGCCAAATACGCCAGCTTCATCATCGGTAATATCATACAGCGCCTTGATCAAAAGACCGTCTTCATCACGCCGATCAAGACTATCCGGCAATGCACCATTCATGATCTTTTTCACAAGCGCATCCCATGCCGATCTCTCGGCCGCAGGAAAAACGCTTTGATATGATGACATGACCCACCTTTAGTCTTTATAATCCGCCTTGCTGCCAAGGATAGCCAATGACCTCACCCAACGCCACATTTGTTTCCAGCCTGCGCGACAGGCAATTATCGCGGCGCGTTCTGGCGTTTTTGCTTTTGGTCACGATCGCCCGCAGCATTGCGATCATCACGAGCCCCCTAGAGCTCGGCGTTGATGAGGCGCAATATTGGCTCTGGAGTCAGGCCTTTGACTTTGGCTATTACACAAAGCCGCCATTAACCAGTTGGATTATCGGCCTCTCACACGCGATATTCGGCCATGAAATTTGGGCTGTGCGTCTGCCTGCGCCATGGCTACATCTGGCAACGGCGTTGGTGCTTGGCCGCGTGGCGCATCAATTCTATGGTCCGGCGGGCGCCAGATGGGCCAGCATCCTGTGGATCTTGCTACCCGCGACCAGCCTCGGCAGTTTCGTCATTTCAACCGACACACCGCTATTGCTGGCTTGGTCATTAGGGCTCTGGGCGTTGGCACATGCCCTGAATAATGAGCGCGCACGCACCGGAATGATGGTTGCTGGCGCTGCCTTTGGCATTGGTATGCTGGCAAAATATGCCGCCATTTACGCTCTGGTCGGGATGGTTTTATTGGCTGGCTGGCACTTTATCTCGGCCACACAGAAAACCATCAAGCCGGTTAATCTAGCGCTCTTTATCCTCGCGATGGTGATCGCCGCTAGCCCTAATCTGTTGTGGAATATTACCAATGATTTCACCACCGTCAGGCATCTTGGTGACAATGCTAACCTTGCCAATCAAAACTATGATTTTGGCCATGTCATTGATTTCGTCGCCGCCCAGTTCTTTGTTGCCGGACCAGTGGTTTTTGCGCTGATGCTATTGGTGTTATTGCCACGCCAAAACGATCCATCGCGCCGCCTCGCCATCGCCTTTAGCATGCCCGTGCTATGTGCGATGATGGTGCAGGCCTATCTAAGCGAGGCAAACGCAAATTGGGCCATTACCGCCTTGCCAATACTTGTCGTCTGGTTATCTGGATGGCTTGCATCTGCTGGCGGGTTACGCTGGGGATTGCTAGCGAACGCGGTCAATGGCGGCATTGCGGCGGTGTTCTTAATGGCCAGCATGGCGGGAACATTGGGCCCAATGACGCCAAAATCAGACCCCTTGCGCCATCTGCGCAATTGGCAATTGCTGGCGGCGGATATCCGGCCAATCATAGATGCGCATGAGGCCACATTAATCGTCGCCGACCGCCGGGCCAGCGCGGCCCTATTGAGCTGGCATTTTTATGATCAGGATGTGGCGATACGGGTGCATGATGATGATGCCATTCCGAGCAATCATTTTGAACAAAACCTAGCATGGTCGCCACAGGCCGGACGCCGCATCATCGTCATTGATGGCCGGGATACCCCGCCTGCTCTGGCTGGTGTCACATGGCAAGCGCAATCAACGCTCTCGCGTCATAGCATCAGCGACAGGCGGGATCGGTCGTTATATATTTATCGGGGCATAGAGCAGTAGGGCGGCTGGCTAGTCGGTCTCTGACTTTTGGGTAATCGCCTCAAATACCGCCAGCGTTTCGGGGCTGACATGATGTTCGATCCCCTCGGCATCTTCCTCGGCGATTGCCGCTGGTACGCCGATAGAAATGAGAAAATCACGGACAATCAGATGACGCGACTGGCTCTGCGCCGCCAAAGCGCGGCCATCGTCGGTTAGAAAAATAGAACGATATGGCTTGCTGACAACAAGGCCTTCACGCTGTAACCGCTGGATGATCGCGTTCACCGTCGGGCTGGTCACGCCAAAGCGTGCCGCCAGATCAACCGTGCGGGCCTCACCTGTTTCAGCAATCAACTCGGCAATCATCTCGACATAATCTTCGGCGACTTCGCTTTGATGGGCCAGACGAATGCGGTTGAACTTTGCCGCACTACCAGCAATAGCGTGGTCGTTAGCCAGCTCGTCTTCGGTTCTTTTCACAGAGGACATAGCGGCCCATCCACACAAATTGTAGTTGCGCTATTATAAAGAGATGTAAGAAATTTAGCCACACCAAAAAATTTTGGGAATTCTAAATTAAACTCAGAAATTGAGAGTAGCCAGCAAGCCCGATGCTACAGCGCTTGGCCGTTTAGCTGTTGATTCAGACGCTCCACAATGACGCGCAGATTATCCATATGCGGGTTAATCGCGAGGGCCGCCTCATAGGCCTGCACCGCGCCTTGTAAATTACCCTCTTCAAGATGGATCATCCCAAGACCGGATAATGCGCCGAAATGACGGGGCTCTAATTCAATCACCTTGATGATATCACTCTTTGATCCGGCGTTATCACCGAGCAAGAATCTGACCGTTGCACGTTTGTTCCATGCTTCGGCAAATAGCGGGGCATCAACCACCATCTGGGTAAACCTGTTATTCGCCCCGACCAGATCACCTTCATTCATCATCTGGACGCCAGCACGCATGTCGGCATCAATCATCTGGTCATCACCAAAGCGCATCCATAGACGCCAAATTTCGGTCTGGATCTGGGCGGCTTGATCACGTCTTGTGGTTTTGCCGAGCGCGCTAAATAGCGGGACCAATGCCGGATCATTCTGATCGGCGATGGCCGGAGCATTGATACCTAACGTCAAAACCACGCTGGCTATTATTGTTAGCTCTGGAACTCTTCTCATCTTACCGTATATAAGAGTATTTCATGCGTTTCCAAGACCAACCGCCTAGATAAAACCCTTTGATCCATTTGGCTGATCGATCACCTGATATTTGTCGAAAACCGCTAAATAGCCTACAATGCAGTGAATGCGCTTTGGAGCCCCTTTATGACACGATTATTTGTCGCCAAACCTTGCCGGGCGCTCGCAGGATATACGGGCACTTAAATGAAGTTTGGGTTACCACAAAAATTCAGCCTATATGCTCGGCTTCTGGTCCTATGTCTTGGCGCTAGCGCCATTATCATCGCCATTGCCATTGCCATATTGCATAACCACCGCAACAAGGTTCATGCCAATGAACTCAGCGTTGAATTGGCGACGATTGCCGAGGCTGTTGGACCGGTTGTGATGGAACAACTGGCGATCGGTGATCTTGAAGGTGCAGTGAAAAGCATGAGCGTCTTTGCCGCCTCTCCATTTGTGAAATGCGCCGAGCTAATCCAGAACGGTCAGGTAACGATGTCATGGCCGCCGTCTTTCTGCCTGCATCTCGCTGGCGAGCAAAACAAGCTACAGACCCCGATCATTACCGGCAGTGGAAAAGTGGCGACGCTTGCCTTTGTTATCGAGAATAAGAGCTTTCGCTCGATGCTCATCCGCGAGACATTTGTTCTTGCCGCAACCATTCTGGTCATTGTTCTGGCAATTTTCCTGGTGCTGACAATCTCTTTCCGCCGGGTGGTACTACACCCGCTGGAGCTATTAAAAACGGCAATGGTTCTATCAACACCGCGGGGGCCGGTGCGGGGCGAACTCGTCAATGACGATGAAGTTGGCGAATTGGTGAACGCCTATAATAAGCTGGTCGCAGGATCGCGCCTATTTATCCGCCGCCTAGATCAATCGCAAGCATCCCTTGCCACCAGTGAAAA
>Ga0209138_1002832_pt1 | contig 12979 bp, 13 predicted proteins | sample SaaInl3SG_22_DNA_FD_184645 | JGI IMG/M metagenome (GOLD analysis project Ga0209138, IMG submission 184645) | Marine microbial communities from expanding oxygen minimum zones in the Saanich Inlet - ESP_153SG_22_DNA (SPAdes) (version 2) | ecosystem: Environmental > Aquatic > Marine > Intertidal...
CTAAAAACCTATCGCTATCAGTTCAAGAAGCTAAGGACCGCGTCAACAAATTCTTGAGGTTTTTCTTCGTTTGGCAAGTGACCAGCACCCTCGATGATCACAAGTTCAGAACCGGTTAGGTCGCCATTTAGCTGGATGGAATCCGCAGTTGCCACCACTCGATCATCGTCTCCGGTGATTATCAAGGTCGGCGCTCGCAAGTCACCAAGTCTTTCAACAAGGTTCAGGTCTCTCGGGGCCTTATTGAACTCCCAGAACGCTCTTTCCCAGCCTGCAATCTTTAGTGGTGCGGTGTAGTCGGCCTCAACTTCTGCGGTTATCAACGACGGGTCGGTGTAGCTGGTCTCAAGAAGATCTAGCCCGCTCGATGCGATGGATGCAACCGCTAACGGGCCCAAGTGATCCAGTTGCGGAATGCTAAAAACCCAGTTCAGCCAGCTTGGTCCACCACCAGTACCATAAACGGCAGGTGCCTCAAGGATCAACCGATCTACTTTTGCCGGGTAGTCGAGCGCATAACCAAGGGCCAGGGCGCCTCCGGCGCTGTGGCCAAGGATTACAACCTCTTTGCCGCTCCCGAAGTTTTCAACGAGCCCATCAATCACGGCAAGTTGCCCCAGTGACGAGTATGGGTTCGGGTTGCCTATGTCGGTCGGTCTTTCGCTAAAGCCAAAGGCTGCGCGGTCATAGGCAACCACAAAGCTGTCTGCAGCTAGTTGGTCAATCGTCTTGGTCCAGGTCAACGAGCTTGCACCAAAGCCATGAAGTAAGACAATCAAGCGGTCGCTTGATTGGTTTCCTGCGGTCACGATGTGGACATCGTGGTCAACGAGGTTTATGAATTCACTCTCACCCTGCCAGCTCAAGAAAGCTGCTTCTTTAAAGTCCAAGGTGCCGGAGCTATTCACCGGCACTGCGAATGGACCAAGCAGTAAAACTGCTGCAAGTGATCCGAGGATGACCTTTGTTCTTGTCTTCATGGTTATAGGCAACCACAATCCAGGCTGAGTTAGTTCTGCAAACGGGTGTGGTTTGGGGCTATCTTTGGTTGGTTATTACAAAGGTCATCAAAGGAGAGCCATGTCGAAAACAACTGCCCTAATTGCCGCAACAGCCGGTGCAAGCTTCGAAAAGGCAGAAATGCCGCTTCGAGAGCTGACTGAAACAGCTGTCGCCATCGACATTAAGTTCTCGGGCATTTGTCACTCCGATATCCACCAGGTTCGTGATGAGTGGTCAGAGGGCATCTTCCCAATGGTTCCAGGCCACGAAATCGTCGGTGTTGTTTCCGAGGTCGGGTCAGGCGTCACCAAGCACAAGGTCGGTGACCGAGTCGGTGTCGGTGTCTTTGTTGATTCCTGCGGAACCTGTGACCCTTGCCAGCGCGGGATGCAAAACTACTGCCGAACCGGAAACGTCCAGACCTACAACGGTCGTCACTACGACGGTGAAGAAAGCTATGGCGGCTATGCCAGACAGATTGTCGCAGACCAAGACTTTGTGCTGAAGGTTCCAGAGAACATAGATTTCGCAGCAGCAGCACCGCTCTTGTGTGCGGGTGTAACCGTGTGGTCACCGCTGCAGCACTGGAAAGTTGGCCCGGGCATGAAGGTTGCCATCATGGGTCTTGGAGGCCTTGGGCACATGGCGGTGAAGTTTGCAGTTGCGATGGGTGCAGAAACCTATGTTCTTGGTCACACAGCAGCCAAGGCTGCAGATGCCAAGGCAATGGGCGCAACCGATTACCTGATCACAGAAGATGTCAAAGAAAGCCATGAGGACTTCTTTGACATCATCCTGAACACCATCAGCGCCGACCTTGACCTGGATGCGATTCTTAAGATGCTCAAGGTCGGTGGAACACTGATTTATGTTGGAATATCTGGCAACGACCAGAAGTTCCACCCGTTCAGCCTGATCACTGGATTGAAATCCATTGCCGGTGCTAACACCGGCAGCATCTCCGGCACTCAGGAAATGCTTGATTTTTGTGGCAAGCACGACATCGTTTCAGACATTGAGATGGTTGATGCGAGCGATGCATCAAGCATTGATGCCGCCTACACAAGAGTGGTCAACAGTGATGTCCGCTACCGCTTCGTAATTGACGCAAGCACCATCTAGATAGGAGCACCATGAAGCAGCACAAACTTGGAAACCGCGAGGTATCAGCAATCGGCATTGGCTGCATGAATGTTTCTTGGATCTGGTCGGACGGCGCAGCCCTAGACCCAGAGCGCAGACTGAATTCAGCCATTCCAGCAATTCATGCAGGCCTTGATGCTGGTATCACGTTTTTGGACACCGCTGACATCTACGCACCAACCTGGGATGACATCGGTCATAACGAGGTCTTTGTCGCAGAAGCGCTTAAGACTTGGTCGGGAACAGAAGAACAGAAAAAGAACGTTGTCATCGCCACCAAAGGTGGCATCACCAGAAGTGATGGAGAGGTTTGGGGCAGGAACGCTTCGCTTGACTATTTATTGACCGCAGCCGAAGCCTCCGCGTTCAGGTTGGGTGTTGAGCAGATTGACCTTTGGCAGCACCACAGACTCGATCCTGCAATTGACTTTGAAACCCAGTTTGAAAACGTCATGGTTCTAAAAGAACGAGGACTAACAAAGCAGATTGGGGTTTCAAACTACGATTCCAAGCAGCTTTTGAAAGCCATCGAAATTGGTGGCACGCCAGATCAAGGAGGCTTGGTCTCGGTTCAGAACGAGTTCAGCCCGCGCTACAGGCACGATCTTGACGTCCTAGCAATCTGCGAGGAATACGGAATTGCATTTTTGCCATGGTCACCGCTTGGTGGTGTCAGGACCAAGTCAGAAATCACAGAGTCCAGCATCTTCGAGCAGCTGGCTACTAAGTACTCAGCATCTGCTTTCGCAGTGGCTCTTGCCTGGGAAATGAAGACGTCACCTTCGGTGCTGCCAATTCCGGGTGCAACCAGAGCGGAATCCGTGCTGGATTGTGTTGCCGCGACTGAACTAACACTCAGCGATGAAGACTTTGAGCTGATAAACAGCAGCCTGCCAGCTCAGGCAGAGGTGTCACACGAGCTAACCCCAAAGCCTGCTTGGCGTTAGCTGGAAGAAACCTGAGAAGTAACTGCGAAAAAGGCCGGTCCTACTATAAAAAAAGACTTAGTCCCATTATTCTTTTAGTTAGCACTAGAAGTGCTAGTAAAGAGAGGGAAAAATGAGAAAGCTATTTCCAACAGCCGTAGCAATTGCGACCGTGATCGGTCTTGCCGGCTGTGCTCCTGCAGAGAATTTTGACGCCGACTCCGTGGCACTGGAGGTTTCGACTGAAGCCCCATTAGACACTTCAGCAACAGAAGCTGAATCTGTTGATAATTCACCCGATATTGACGCGGAAGAAGTCACAGAAACGGGCTCCTCGTCACTAGATATGACCGACGAAGAGGTTGTCTTGGCCGCACTCATGGGACCGGACGGTGAATACGCTGCCGCAGCGAGTTACTTGGCAGTTCTGGATGCATACGGGTCCGTTGAGCCCTACGGCACGATTTATGAGGCAGAGCTTCGCCACGCAGACGCTCTGGTTCGGCAACTTGAGCGCCTAGGTGTTGAAGTTCCCGAGAACCCATACCTGGGTGAAATCACCGCACCTGCCGATCTAGAGGCAGCAGCGCTTGCTTGGGCAGAGGGCGAGATCTTGAACGTAGAGCTTTATGACTACCTATTGACCATGACCGACAATGCTCAACTGACCAAGGTACTCAACAACCTGAGGAGTGCATCACTAAATAGCCATTTGCCAGCCTTTGAAGCAGCCGCTGCAAATGGCGGTGTCCTTGAGAGCTTTAGCTCTGATCATTAGAAAAATTGAGCGAGCCGCCTTGCAATTAGTGGCAGGGCGGCATCTCGTTATTTAGGAAGCAAATCCGCCATCTGCTTGTAGATCAGTTTGGCGGCAAACACTGGGTTCAACCTTGAAATTCTGTCCATCATGGTGGCATCCGAGCCGATGGTGACTCTCGGCTTGTTGCTTTCAATCGCGTCAACCATCTTCTTGGCGGCAAAATCAGCCGGGGTTGTCTTGCGGGAAGAGTTTTCGGCAGCATCCGCTGGAACATCCATTCCAGAGTTCTGGGCAATGTTGGTGGCGATTGCCCCTGGGAAAACAATTGTCACGCCGACCCTGGTTGGGGCTAGTTCGGATCGAAGGCCCTCGGTCAAAAGCTTTATGGCTGCCTTCGATGCTCCGTAAATGCTTTGGCCGGGAACCGGCGCATAAGCGCCCATCGAGGAAACGTTGAGGATGTGTCCCTCTGGGCGCTTCATAAGCCCTGGCAAGAATGCCTTTATTAGTCCAACCGGCCCATCAAAGTTCACGTTCATGACGTGCTTTATCTGATCTGCGGTTAGGTCCTTCACCAAGACAAAGGGCTGGATGATTCCTGCGTTATTAATAAGTCCGTCTGCATCGCCGAGAGCATTCTTAACGGCTGCCGGAAGGGCTGCCACACCTTTTTCGTCTGTGACATCGAGCTCAAAGGTCTCGATGGTGCCGCCGAGAGCAATCGCGAGGTTCTTGGTTTCTTCCAAAGTGTCTTTTCGGAAGTCAACTGCGGCCACTTTTGCTTTTCGTCTAATTAGTTCTAGTGCTAGCTCTCGGCCCATCCCAGAGCCGGCCCCGGTGACAACAATTACTTTTCCTTGAACCTTCATAAAAGCGCTCAACTTTCCAAGAACTTCCGAGAGCCCCCGTTGGCTTTTACATTAGTCCTGAAAAGAACTCACAGCCAACTAGTCGCTGGGGTCGGTTAGGCTGAATCTATACAGGGAGAGCAAATGACAATTGTTTGGCTGGCAGTAATTGGTGCTTTGGTCGTGGTTGAACTATTGACCTACGGACTCTATTTTGCTGCTCTAGCTGCGGCCGCAGTCGTTCCACTTGTGCTTTCCCTGGTTGGCTTGGACCTATGGGTTCAGGCGCTGGGTTTCTTGGTGGCAGCCGTTGTTGCACTGGCCTTTGTGAGGCCGCTGATTTCTAAATGGCAGGGCGAGAAGCCAGAGACAATGACCAATTCAAATGCCCTAATCGGAAAGCCTGCCCTGGTCACCGAGGAAGTAACCAATGTGACGGGCTATGTAAAGATTCAGGGTGAAACCTGGAGCGCAAGGACTAGTAATGGCAATAAGGCTGTTGGTAGTCAAGTAGTCATCGAGAAAATCGCTGGCGCAACCCTGATTGTGAGTTAGAAAATGCTAGATATTTTGAATTCGTTTGACGTCGGTAGCATCTTGACCGCCGGTGTGCTGATTGTCATCGCACTCCTACTGATTCGATCAATCAGAATCATCCCGCAGGCAACTGCTGGGGTTGTGGAGCGACTGGGTCGCTTCCACAAGGTTCTGAATGCTGGAGTGAACCTGGTGTTTCCATTCATTGATGTCATTCGCAGAACCGTCGATCTGCGTGAACAGGTGGTTGATTTTCAACCTCAGTCGGTTATCACCGAAGACAACCTTGTTGTGTCTATCGACACTGTCATTTACTACCAGGTCACCGATCCAATGGCGGCAACCTACGAGATCAACAACTTTGTTGTCGGTATCGAGCAGCTAACAGTCACCACACTGCGTAACGCGGTTGGAAGCTTGGACCTAGAAGAAGCCCTTACCTCCAGAGAGGCAATCAACAAGGCGCTTAGAACCGTCTTGGACGAGGCAACCGGCAAGTGGGGCGTCAGGGTAAACAGGGTTGAGATTCGCGACATCGTCCCACCGGAGTCAGTTCGCGAGTCAATGGAAAAGCAGATGAAGGCAGAGCGTGACAAGCGCGCTTCGATTCTGATTGCCGAAGGAACCAAGCAGTCGGACATCCTGACCGCTGAGGGAAATAAGCAGGCAGAGATTCTTCGCGCTGAGGGTGAAGCCAAGGCAATGGTTTTGAAGGCCCAGGCAGACGCCGAGTCACAAGCTCTGATCGCAGATGGTGAATCACAGGCCATCCAGAAAGTCTTCGATGCACTTTCTGAAGCAGCCGTTACCGACCAAGCACTTGCGTATAAATACATCGACCAGCTCAAAGACCTGGCTCAAGGAGATGCGAACAAGGTGTGGTTCATCCCAACCGAGCTTTCAGCCGCAGCCTCAGCACTTGCCAGAGCATTTGGCCCGAAGAAGTAGTTAGTTTCCTAGCGAACGATCAAAGAAGTTAGCAAGCGCGCTTGCGTAGCGATTGGTCTCTGTGAGCATGCCTTCGGTGTGGTCAGCGTTCTCAAACGTCTCTAGCTCGATGTCTACACCAACCGAGACTGCATAGTCATAAAAATCAACCGAGCTCTGGTATTCAAGCCTCTTGTCGGCATCACCGTGAAGAATTAGCATTGGCCTTTCTCCGGCAGCTTCAATGCTGTCGGTCACCTTGGTTTCCGACAGGTTCACGCCGTGAATCAGGCGAGCTGAAATAAGTGCGAATTGCCACAAGAAACCAGGGAAGCCCTGGTATTCAACCTCTTGGGTTGCAGCCGCATTGAAGTCAAAGATTGTTCCCTCCATGGCAAAGGCTGCAACATTTTCAGATTTAGCCGGCAACAGCGAAGTCATAATCGCACCACCAGAAACACCAAACATTCCAAGGCTCTCAGGGGGGACTCCCTTGTTTGCAATCAACCAGTTTGCAACCTCTGCAAAGTCGCTTGATTCTTCTTGGCCCGCGGAGTGCCTGCCGTCGGTGCAGGTTGATTCACCAGCATCGCGCTGGTCAACAATCAAAACATTGAAGCCATTCTTCACAAGCATTGCTGCTGGCAGCAATGTGTTGAAGTCCTGTTTTGATGTTCCAATACCGTGAGTGACCATGACGGTTTTATTTGAATTCTCATTGCCTGCATCCACCCACCAGCTTGCAAGCTCAATGCCATCTGCAACCGGGATCATGTTTGATTCGTAGGATGAGTCTGTCAACCACCAGGCGCTCAGATCGTGGCCAACCCACTTCTCCCAGGCCTCATCATCGAAGGGACCTTCACCGGAGCCTGCGGTGTAGAAGCTTGTTGGTGAGTTGTTTACGTCATCCGCATTCACTGCGCAGGCAACTTCGGTGCCGGAGGTGTAGACGTAGCTACCAACAGCCAGAGCTCCAGCTGCCGAGACAACTACAAGTGCTGCTGTGGTGATTCCAATAACTCTTTTTAGTCGCATTGGTTGAGGGTAGCAGTGGGTGGGTTATTGATCCGAGAGTTTCTGGTTGTAACTGAGTCGATTGTGCTTCACGGCCTCGAAAGTTTTCTCCAGTGAGGCAGATGCTGATTTGTAGAGCCTTTGCATGATGCGAACAAAGAGGAAGTCAACCATTGCCAGCTGAACCAGCCTCGAGGTCATAGCACCCGATCGGAACCTTGACTCTTTTGCCGAGGTAACCAGAACGAAGTCTGCCAAGCGCCCGATGGGAGAAGCTGGATGATTGGTAATTGCGATGACTTTGGCGCCTGCAGCCTTGGCTGTTTCTATCATTTGGAAGGTTTCAGCAGTGACACCGGAGTGACTGATGGCGATGGCAACGTCCTCAGAAGTCAAAATCGCAGCGGAGGTTAGAGCAAGGTGGTTATCGGACCAGCTGAAAGCTGTTAGCCCGATACGGTGAAGTTTTAACTGCAAGTCCGTTGCCGCGAGGTAACTGGAGCCGAGCCCATAGATGTCGAGCCTGCGGCAGTTGATAATTGCTTGAGCGGCTAAATCCAGAGCTTCCCTGTCGACAATCCTTGCGGTGTCAGTGATTGCGGCGGCTTCCTGGTGAGAAATTTTGTAGAGCGTCTCGTCGATCGAGTCTTCCTCTGTGACATCGCCCTCTGCAATGGCAAATTGCTCTTTGTCATTACGTCGACGGTCCAATGCGACAACAATTGCAGCCTTCAAGTCGGAGTAGCCAGAGTAGCCAAGAGTCTCACAAAACCTTGTGATAGTTGCGGATGAGACTCCCGCAAGGTCTGCCAGCTCAGCTATTGTCAGGTGGCCGGCAGCCTCAAGATCGGCTAACACGACGTCAGCCAAGTTGATTTGGGAGCGAGTCATGTTCTGGCGATATGCATTGATTCGCTGAATCAGATCAAACAAGAAACTCCTTTGCTTCGTATGAAAAATCATGCCAGATAAATCCAATTAAGAAAAAGTATTTCATTTTGGTAAATTTTTTCAATAAAAATTGATGTTCTGAAATTTATGTAATAAGTTCAATCGCATGGTTCAACTGTCAAAGGCAGCAGAGGGTCTGAAACACCTCGACTTGCCAACCGAGATGCGCAATCCACGAAGCGCCGATCTTCACCTGCTCAACTCAACTCAAATCATCGAGCTCATAAACGAGGCAGACGCCTTTGCTATATCCGAGGCAGCCAAACAAGCGGCTCATGTCGCAAGGCTCGTTGAGGCAGGCATTGCGACCATCAATGCCGGTGGAAGTGTTCATTATTTTGGTGCGGGCACTTCTGGTCGAATCGCTACCCAGGATGCCGCAGAGCTTTACCCAACATTCCACTCCCCGGCGCACGTTGTTGTCGCGCACATGGCAGGAGGCCCGGCTGCGCTGCTGACCTCAGTGGAGAATGCTGAAGACGATTTTGAGGCTGGCCGCTTGGATGCCAGCAAGCTTGGCCCGAATGACTTGGCTATTGGCCTGGCTGCCTCTGGCAGGACGCCCTATGTTGGCGGAGCCCTTGAGATGGCCAAGGAGCAAGGGGCAACAACCGGTTTGGTTTCGTGCGTTCCAGCGCCTCAGCTCGGGCACTATGCCGACATCAACATTGCAGGGGATACCGGTCCAGAGATTTTGACCGGCTCAACCAGGCTAAAGGCTGGAACCTTCCAGAAGGCGGTCATTTCGGCTTTCTCAACAGCAATGATGGTCGGGCTTGGTAAGACTTACTCGAACCTCATGGTTTCGATGGTTGCGACTAACGAAAAACTTCACTCAAGAAGCATCCGCATCTTGATGGAAGGATCCGGAGTTGAAAAAGATGATGCCGTTTCACTACTTGAGCAAAGCTCAGGGGATTTGAAACTGGCACTCACTTCTGCAATTACGGGTCTATCGCCAAAGGAAGCCGCTCCTGCATTGGAAGAAGCAGGTGGGGTTGTTCAACTGGCGATAGAAAAGATAAATCAAGAATAAGTAGGTTTGTGGGATTGGCTACCCACGATGAACACCCCAGCCGCAAAGCGATTAATCGAAGGAGAAACAATTGCGTAAGAGAATAAGTGCTCTTGGGCTTATAGGAGTAGCCGCTCTGGTGCTAACCGGCTGCGCTCCTGCTGCTCAGGAAACAACAGAAGAAACTGGCGCTCAGTCCAGTGCAACAGCTGAGGCCGTAGATCCAGTAACCCTGACCATGTGGTCATGGCGTACCGAGGACGTCGAGAAGTACAACACCATCTTCGATGTCTACGAGGCTGCAAACCCTGGCGTAACAGTCGAGTTTGAAGCTTTCCTAAACACTGAGTACAACCAGCTATTGGCTACCGGTCTTGAGGGTTCAGATGGACCTGACCTAGCTATGGTCCGCGCTTACGGTGGAGTTCAGGCACTGATTGAAGCCGGGCAATTGCTAGCTATTGATGGTGCAGTTGACACCAGTGACGTGGAGCAGAGCCTATTGGCAGCTGCAACGGGTCGTTCCGATGGAAACCTGTACGGTGTGCCATTTGCTACCCAGACCCTCCAGGTCTTCTACAACAAGGGTATCTTCGATGAGCTTGGTGTAACCGAGCCTTCTACCTGGGATGAATTCGTTGCTCTCAACGAAGCAATCGCAGCTGGTGGCTACACACCGATGGCTCTTGGAGCCAAAGATTCTTGGATGCTTCCAATCTTCCACGAGATCGTTGGTGCAGCTCGTTACGGCGGACCAGAGTTCCGTGATGGCCTACTTGCCGGAACCACCGACTTCACAGACCCAGACTACGTAGCCTCGATTCAAATCGTAAACGACATGACCGAGTACATGGTTGATGACGTTATCGGTGTTGCCTACGCTGACTCTCAGATTCAGTTCACTGCAGGAACCGCAGCTCAGTTCCCAGGGGGATCGTTCGAGTTGGGTAACTTCACCACTCAGGCACCGGACATGGAGCTAGGTGTTTACCTTGTTCCAACTCCACCAAACTCAGCTTCCGACAAGCCACTTGCTGCTGGTTGGGCTGACGGTAGCTTCGCTGTGAATACAAAGTCTGAGAACCAGGACGCCGCATTGAAGCTAATGAACTGGCTAGCATCTCCTGAATTCGGACAGCTGTTCGTCGACGAGGTAAAGCAGTTCTCAGCAATTAAGGGACTGACCTACTCTGACCCAGTTATGAAGGAAATGAACGAACTGTTCGCTTCTGGACCAACCGCATACATCAACCTTGTTGACATGCGCTATGGCGACCCAAGCGGAAGCACATTGATAGGTGAGGGAATCCAAAGCATGTTCTTGGGTGACCTAAATGCAGACGGTGTTGCAGACAAGTTGCAAGAGGGTGTTGCGACCTGGTTCACGCCAGGAGCCTAAGCTCCACCTAGGTGATTGGGATAAATAGAGGATGAAGACTAAACGCAAACTACACGGCCAGATGCCTGTTCTTATTGGAACGGCGTTCGTTCTACCGGCGTTGGTTTTGTTTTCAGTCTTCATCCTCTACCCACTCACAACCGCCCTAAGCTATTCATTCTTTGGCTGGAAGGGCACACTAAGGGGCGAGTTCATAGGGTTAGAAAACTATGTGACCGTCTTCACCAAAGCTCCATTTGACGAGGCGTTGCCAAACGCCTTTTCACACAACCTGCTCCTGTTCGCAGGTGCGATGATTTTCCAAAACTCCATTGGTTTGTTTTTGGCGGTCGTGCTTCACAAAATCGGTCGAATGAAGCGCCTGTTCCAGACCATGTTCACGCTTCCCTACCTGGTTAGCCCTCTTGTCGTTGGGTACCTCTGGTCGCTGATGCTCTCACCTCTATTCGGACCTGTGAATGCCACCCTGAAAGCCATCGGCCTTGATGACCTGGCTCATCCTTGGCTGGGAGATCCGAACACTGCGATCTGGGCCATCGTGTTCATCACTGCATGGCAGTGGATCGGCTTCCCCATGTTGCTCTACGGGGCAGCACTTGGTGGAATACCGGATGAAGTCACTGAAGCCGCTGAAATTGACGGTGCCGACGGAGTGAAGAAGTTCAGGCTGATTACTCTCCCACTACTTCTTCCGGCGCTTGGAACTGTTTCCATTTTGACCTTCATCGGTGCCATGGAAGCTTTCCCGATTCCATACGCAGTTGGAGGGTCCACAGGCTCCCCAGCCGGTGCCACAGACGTAATGGCGCTGCTGTTTTATCGAACTGCTTTTGAATCGGGTGACGTGGGGTCCATCGGAACCTCAAGCGCTCTGGCGATGTTACTGTTCCTGTTTATTTTTGGTGTCGCTGTAGCGCTTCGAACCTCGTTGGCTAAAGCAGAGAAGAAGGTGTACGGCTAATGAGAAGATTCAGCATCCTGAATGCCCCCAAGCACGTACTTCTATGGATTTATGCCCTGGTGTCACTGTCACCGCTAATGATCATGGTCCTGAACTCCTTTAGAACCACCCAGCAAATGGCTACAGATCCGCTGGGACTCCCGGAGAGCTTGAATTTTGGAAGCTACCAAAAGGCTTGGATTACCGCGTCTTTTGAAACCTACTTCTTCAACTCGATGTTCGTAACCATCTCCTCGGTGTTCATAGGTACGTCCGTCTCCCTGCTGGCTGCCTACGTTTTTGCCAGGTCCAAGAGGCGAGTCTTTGCAATCCTGGAGGGGCTATTCCTGTCGGGGCTTTTGCTGCCGGTTTTCCTCGCGATCCTCCCACTCTTTTACCTGTTTGACGCCCTTGGTTTGATCAGCAACCTTTGGGGCTTGATTGCGGTCTACTCCGCACTCAGTATCCCGTTTTCCTCCTTTATTCTTGCCGCGTTTTTCCGACAGTTGCCGATAGAGCTTGAGGAAGCTGCCCGAATTGATGGGGCTGGTTATTTCAGAACCTTCTTCTTCATTTTGCTGCCTCTTGTGAGGCCGGCAATCGCCACGGTTGTGGTTTTTAGGTTCGTGCCTATCTGGAATGACTTCTTCTACCCCTTGATGCTGATGCGAGACAGAGCGGCCTATACCTTGCCGGTTGGTCTAACCAGATTCTTTGGTGAGTATCAGACCGACTGGGCCACATTATTTGCTGGACTAACAATTACGACAATTCCGCTAGTTATCCTTTTCCTTGTGGCATCAAAACAATTGGTTTCAGGTTTAACTGCGGGAATGTCTAAGTGACACCAGCCCTTGGACTAGATCTTGGCGCCTCCGGAATAAGGGCATACCTCTCCGGAGTAGGCGCGACGCAAGCCCAAATAACCAGTGCGGCGAGGGAGTCATCTCGCGAGCAAGAAACCATCTCGCTAATTGAGAAGGCCTTTCATGAAACGGGTAAGCCACAAGTTGATTCAGCTTGCCTAGGGATGAGCGGCTACGCCTACCTGGACGTACAACCTTCAAACATTGCTGACAGCATTCATAAGCTGTTTGGGGCCAAGCGAGTGGTAATCACCTCCGATATGGTCACCTCTCACTTTGCTCACTTTGGCCAGGAGCCCGGCACAGTTGTTGTCGTTGGCACCGGCACCCTGTGCTTTTCCATTGGCGAAAAGTCCCATCGCCGCATCGACGGCTTGGGTGCAGGGCTCGGTGACTTTGGCTCCGGCTACTGGATCGGACACCAGGCGATGCGAGGGGCGGTTAGGGAAAAAGAGCTCTCTGGCTCATCGGATCTACTGCGGCTGCTGGAAGCTGAGCTTGGCAGCAGGGATCAGTGGCCAATGAAGTTTGCAAGCCATGCGTTTTCTACTTTTCAGATAGCCCAGCTGTCTAAAATCTGCGCAGAACTGGCCGCCTCTGGTGATGCTCTTGCGATAACAATCACCACCGAGGCAGGACGCCTCGCTG
>Ga0209138_1002842_pt1 | contig 12955 bp, 15 predicted proteins | sample SaaInl3SG_22_DNA_FD_184645 | JGI IMG/M metagenome (GOLD analysis project Ga0209138, IMG submission 184645) | Marine microbial communities from expanding oxygen minimum zones in the Saanich Inlet - ESP_153SG_22_DNA (SPAdes) (version 2) | ecosystem: Environmental > Aquatic > Marine > Intertidal...
AATGAAGCAACAGCTCTTCAATATAAAATATTAGCAAAGCAATTACCCTCTATGAACCAAAGAATTGAGGATGCATATCTTAATACACGTGAATTTGTAAACTTCATTAAAAAAACCTTACCAGAAGCTAAAATCAATTTTGTTTCAGAAGAATTAGCTCTACAAGGGTTTACTCCCTCTGTATTTTCTTTAGACCTTCCTACAAAAGGAAAAACAGACGAAGAAAGAGAATCATATAAGCGAGCACTTAATCATCAATTAATCAATTTAATGATTACAAAAATCCCTGATGAAAGTAAATATTGTGTGAGTTATGGACAGTTAAAAGGCTGTTATTGGACCATTCCTGCTACTTCTACTCAAGGAACCACTAAAGAAGGTGATAAAGATTATATCGCTCGAGTAGCGCTTTCTGCTAACATGGACTTAGAGCTCCATAAAAAAGTCTTTTTAGAGTTTGTTGAAACTATTTAATTCCTGATTACAATACTTTAATAATAGCAAAAAGTTATTTCATTTGCTGTTCATATTTGGAATATACTTCTAAATATCTTGTTCGCAATCTCTTTTCGCTATCTTAGTCCTCAAGATAACTATCAATAAAACAAATTGTTAGCTTTCATCTTCGCAAACACACTTACAACAATTAACCAACCTAACAAATCATGACAACAATAAAAGAATCGTTTACCTCTTTAAAATCTTCTAATCGAATACAATCTCTTGACATTATGAGAGGTTTTGTGTTATTAGGAATATTATTAATGAATATTAATGGTATGGGACTTGCTAGAGCTTATGGAGACCCTATCGTTTCTGGTGGTGCCGCTGAGTGGAACCTAACAACTTGGATCACTACAAATTTATTTTTTGAAGGGACAATGAGAGCGCTATTTTCATTATTATTTGGTGTAGGAATGTTTATTTTTTTAGATCGACTAGAAAAAAAGGAGCTGGAATTAACGCAGCAAACATTTATTTTAGAAGGCTTATTCGGTTGCTCGTCTTTGGGCTAATACACGGGTATTTATTGCTTTGGACTGGTGAAATTTTATATGATTATGCTTTGATGGGCTTTATTGTTTATTCCTCTAGAAATATGGCACCTCTTAAACTAACAATTGTTGCTCTTATCCTTTTTTCCGTTGGTTCTTTATGGAGTTATGTTGATTATAAAAAAGATGTGAAATTTATGGAAGATGTTGCACTGATTAAAACCTATAAATCAGAAAACAAAAACCTTAACTAAAGACTTGAAAGAAGTAGCTACAGAATGGGAAAAGATTCAATGGGAGAGATCTCCAGAAGCCATTTAGGAATACAACACAACTATGGGAAAAGACTATTTAGATGTTGTGTCTTTTATTGCCCCAGAAAATCAATATTCTGATGAAAATTGGCCTTATAGATATGATTTATGGGATATTCTTAGTATGATGTTATTAGGTATCGCGCTTTTTAAATGGAAAATTCTTTCTGCTGAAAAATCCTACAAACTTTATAGGTTGATGGCTGCACTTGGATACTTGATTGGTTTAACTATAAATTATTTTGAAACGCAATCAATTGTAGAGGCTAATTTCTCACTCTTAAGTTTCTCTAAATCATAATATTACTTATGGCCTAGGTAAGCTTCCTCTTGCTATTGGACATGTTGGAGCTATTATGCTATTTTGTAAATTACCAATATTAAAATGGTTAAAAATAAGTCTTGCCTCAGTTGGTAAAATGGCCTTAACTAATTACGTAATGCATTCTGTTTTTGCAATGTTTATTTTTACAGGCGTTGGTTTTGGACTGTTTGGAACATTTCAACGATTTGAATTATTATACATCGTCTTTGCAATATGGGTTTTCCAATTAATTGTAAGTCCTATTTGGTTAAAGTATTATCAATATGCTCCTTTAGAATGGATCTGGAGAAACTTAAGTTATTTAAAAAGACATCCTTTTAAGAAGTAGAAATGCCTCTTTAATTCTTCTTCTTTTAGAAAATAGATACTGATTAAATTTGAGTTTAAATCAGAAACATCGTAGTTTTAAACTCTTAAAAATCTAACAAGTTAATGAAGCTGAAAATAGGGATACTGTCAATTGTAAGTGTATTGATTGTGTTTTTTAGTCTAGATATTGGTATGTTTTGGGACAATGTGCTTTTTGCTTCTAAAATGGGAACTGCTGTTTATGAAAATTCTTTTTTTAATTGGCATATCCCCATAGAATTTGATCCTGGTCACCCTCCTTTTCTTGCAACCGTAATGGCAATTGGCTGGACTTTGTTTGGAAAATCGTTAGCGGTTTCTCATTGGTTAATGCTTCCGTTCATTTTTGGTTTTTTATGGCAAATTCATCTCTTTGTAAGCTATTTTATCAAAGAAATATGGTTGCAGATTTTTGCTTTTATATTGGTTGTTGCAGATCCAACTTTATTATCTCAATTTGTTTTAGTGAATCCTGAAATTATACAATTGTTCTTTTTCTTTTTAGCGCTAAATGCTGTTTTAAAAAACAATACTTATTTAAAAGTTCTAGGGCTTCTTTTTTTAGGGATTGTTACCTACAGAGGAATGATACTTTACTTCGGCATCTTTTTAATAGAGCTATTTACTTGTCTTTACATTAAAAAAGGGTCGTTAAAAAGTTTCTTTTCTAGAAAGATGATAAAAACGTATCTTTTGGGAGCTATTCCTGCTTTGATATTCATCGGATGGCGGTTTTTTACATTCGGTTGGTTTCAAACACACCCTGATTCACCGTGGGTAAGTCTATGGCATTTTGTATCGATTAAAGAATTTCTCTTTAATCTAGTGGTTCTAACACAGCGCTATATTGATTTTGGTAGAATCACTATTCTTTTTGTTATAATAATAGGGTTATTCGTCAAAAGAAAAGCTATTAATAAAGAAATTGGTACACTTATTATTATCTCTATATTTTCAAGCATTGCAATAATTGCTGTAAGTATCATTTCTACAAATTCTATGGGGCATCGCTATTTTATTGCTTCCTATTTATCGCTTGCTTTATTGTCTTTTGTTATAATTCAAAGCTTTAAATTTAAAAAAATAATTTATATGGGGCTTTTGACCAGTCTTGTTTTGGGGAATTTCATCGTGTATTCAGATGGATTTTCACAAGGTTGGGACGCTTCTTTAGCGCATCTAAATTATTGGGGTTTAAGGAAACACACCCTTGAATATATGGATGATAAAAAAATTCCAATCAAAAAAACAGCTTCGTTTTTTCCAAATGCTACAGCTATCGATAATGTAGATTTAAATGGGGATATGCGTTCTTTCAAAAACTTTACTGGAGAGGAAGAATATGTCTTCTATTCTAATGTTTTTAATCTAACTGATGAAGAGTTAAAATTATTAAATCAAAAATATTATTCAATTAAAACCATCAAAAAAAACGGCGTCAAAATTGAATTGAAACGAAGGCTGAATAATAAATAATAACCTCCTCAAAAATAGACTTTCAAGCTCTTGAAAATAAACTCTAGTTTAAAAAGGATTTAAATACTACTCAACTATAACAAATTGAAAATTAAATTACCTATTTAGAACTAGAGAAAATACCTTCTTTTAGTAATGAAATATACAAACTGAAATTAAAAAAGTTTAAAACTTATTTAAATAAAAAACTTCGTTTTATTCCTACTAATTATTATACTGGTTTAGCCTTAATTTTTGTGGTTCCTTTTATTTTTGCATTTAGTTTGCAGACAAAAATAGAGAATGAGATTAAAATGATTGTGATTTCTTTAGCGGTTTTACTAGTAATAGCGGCATTTGTTATGGATTTAAATTGAAAAAACAAGGGCGTTCCTTAAATTTTTGATCCAAATCATGAACTATACTTTACTTTTCGCATCACTCGCATCGCTTCTTTGTACTTAATATAGGTTGTTTTGTCTTCTATATTTTTAATATAATTCTTTGCTTTTTTTAGCAGTTCTCCTGCATCTAAATATCCATGTAAATAACATAATAAATAATTAGTAGGAAGCCTTAAAACATCTTCATGTTCTAGAACAGAAAGGGATTTTTTATTTTCAATTTTAGAAATGATGAGTTTGTTGTTTTGATAGATGTGCTGAATTATTATTTCATCAAACTGAGGCGCTTCAAATAAAAATTCTGTGATAATATCGTGCTTTCCATTTTCTTTAAAGTTGATAATTGTTTTCTCTAAAGGATAATGTTTTTCTTGTTTTTCTATTCCTAATAAAATATACTCTGTTATAATAAACGAGTTTTTATTATAATTGATTTGCACCTCATCTAAGGCTGAAAAAAACAAACGAACTTGCTCGTTAATTAACTCAATATCTACTCTAGAAAAATACTCTTTTCCTTTTAATATTTTCTTTTCTCCTGCCCAACACAAGACAAATTGCTCATTAAAAACTTTGTACTGCGGATGGTATTCTGACTTGTGATTATTAAAGAAATCAAAAACACCATCCAATGTGAGTTCAATATTATTCCGGGCACTTTTTTCTATACTTTCTACTATCGATTTATTGGTGTTTTTTAATTCGAAATTTATAGACGCCGGCATAGAATTGCTGCCTCTTCTGTAGTAGATTGTATCCCTTCTATATTTCCAAGCATTTTTATGAAGTGACGTGATTTCGTTATTGGGATGAATGGTAACTAAACCAACAACCTTATGTCTTGGTAATCTAGGAAACGGAACATTTTCATATTCTATTTTTGGCGGATTTTTTAAATACGCATTTACTAAGTTTTGAATTTTACTATCATCGTAAAAATCGACACCTACTATTTTATTTTCTTCATCTTCTATTCCAATAATGATGTAAGAATTATTTGCTGGATTAGAATTAGATAAGGCGCAAACATGTTTTAAAAACTTTGCTTTTCCTTCTTTACTAGTTAGCGATAACTTCAACTTTTTATCATAAAAACTATTCTCATCATTATGACTGAGTAAGTTTTTAATTAAAAGTCGTTTATTAATCATTTTTATGGAATTTTATGCCCTTGATATTCTACTAACATGGTAAACCAATCTTCTAGTTCTAAATCTATTTTAAGCGCTTTTACAGCGTTTTCAATTCGTGTTTTGTTGGTGGTTCCAATAACTGGAGAAACTTTAGAAGGGTGTTTTAAAATCCATGCTAGTAATACTTGGTCTTCTGTTGCATTGTACTTCTTTGTTAAGTTATCTAATACTTTATTAATTCTAGTATTGGCTTTATTTTGTTCTTTAAAATAAGTACCTAAGGGACTCCAGGACATTGGTAAAATTTCTTGCTGCAATAATTGATCTAAAGTCCCATTGTGCATTGCTGTATGTTGCGTAAGAGAAAATTCTATTTGATTTACCGATATCGGAGTTTTACTGTTGATTAAATTCACTTGCGATGGCGTAAAATTTGAAACTCCAAAATCTAAAATTTTTTCTTGCTCTTTAAGTTCAGAGATGGCTGCTGCAATTTCATCAGGATGCATTAATGGACTTGGTCTGTGTAAAAGCAACAAATCTAAATAATCAGTTTTTAAATCTTTGATCGATTTTTCTACACTCCAAATAATATATTCCTTAGAATAACTATAGTATTTAATTTTATTATCTCTTAGTTCTCCTTGATTCTGAATGCCGCATTTAGAAATCAATTGAATAGATTCTCTTTCTATGCCGCTTTCAAAAAAAGCGGTTCCAAATTGTTGTTCTGTGGTATAATCTCCATAAATATCTGCATGATCAAAAGTGGTAATTCCTGCTTCTAGTGTGAGATTCATTTGGGCAATCATTTCTTGCGTAGAAAATTGTTTCCCCCATTTTCCCCACAACATACAGCCAGCGATGATTCTAGAATAATTACTCATTTAATTTTTTTTTAAAATAGTAGGACTCGCTTGTGCTGTTGGATAAACAACCAGATCTTCAATATTTACATGATACGGTCTACTAATAACAAAGTGAATAATATCTGCAATATCTTCTGCTTGTAATGCTTTATAACCTGTATACACATTTTTTGCTCTTTCTGAGTCTCCTTTAAATCTGACTTCAGAAAATTCGGTTTCTACCGCTCCAGGGTGAATTCCAGAAACTCTAATATTGTGTTTGTTTAAATCAATTCGCATCGATTTGTTTAAGGCATTTACAGCAAATTTAGAAGCGCAATAGACATTCCCGTTAGGGTACACTTCTTTCCCGGCTATAGATCCTATGTTTACGATAAAACCGCTATTTCTTTTAATCATTATTGGCATGATTGTTTTAGAAACATACAACAATCCTTTTACATTAATGTCTAACATTGCGTCCCAATCATCAATATCACCATCTTGAATAGAGCTTAATCCGTGTGCATTTCCTGCATTATTAATTAAAACATCTATTTGTTGAAAGCTTTCGGGAAGACTTTCTACGGCAGCAAAAACCTCCTCTTTATTTCTTACATCAAATTGAAGTGTGGTAACTTCTGTGATTTTTCCTAATTCACTTTGTAGTTTCATTAGACGTTCTTGTCTTCTTCCGCAAAGAATTAATCGGTACTGATTTTTTGCTAATATTTCTGCAGTGGCTTTACCAATTCCTGAGGTTGCTCCTGTAATAAATACAGTTAAGTTCATACGAGTTGTTTTGGCTTAAAGATAGCAGATTTTGTCGATAGGAGTTTAAGTTTTGAACAAGAAAAAACCGCTCTACCTCTAGAGCGGTTCCCTTTTCAATTGGTTATTAAGAATAACCAACCAAAAATCAACTAACCAAACTTTATTTTAAATTTCTTTTTTCCTTTTTCTTTCGTGTTATCTTAGTTCGTTTTCTTCCTTCATTCCTTACAGTTGATTCTGAATTTTTTTCATTTCTTAAAAATTGAATAAATCCTCTTCCTGTAAATTGATAAATCGTTTCTGAACTATAATGAAACAACTCTATCCTTTGATCATTAATAACGCTTAATTCGAATTCTTCAATATCTCCGCTATCATAATTAAGTGTTAAAACTTTTAAATCATCAAATCCTTGAACGTCGAAGATTTCATAATACCCTGTGAAATCCCATAATATATTAGCAATATTTGTGCCAAAAGGATCATGTGACGAGTAAAACGTTGTATTGTTTTCTGGTGTAAACTGTAAATAATGTTCGTTATCAAAAACATTTGGTGTTCCGGTTGCACTAATGCTTGTTCTCTCCCAAGCTTGATATTCTTGGAGGAAGTATTCGATGTTGTCATAGAATACCATATCATAATCAAAATTATTTCTTTGATACCCTACTAAAACATAACTGACATTTTGGAAGGTGTCATAAATTCTTATTTCATTTAATGAAAACTGAACAACTTCAAAATCGTGTCTTCCATCTATATCGTGAAAAGTTTCTAAAAAACCACCAAACGTGTTATAATTTCCAACAATAATTCCTAGTCCATTTCCTGTAAAACCAATATCTGTTATGTTATTATTGGCATACATATTTCCGTTAAAAAAAGATAATGTAAAGGCTCTTGAGACAAAAGGCACGTCACCGTTTCCAGAAGTTCTATGAATATCTACATACCATAAATCATAACTCGACATTAATTCATCTAATGAAATAGTGTCGTTAAAAGTATCGTCTACTATTACTGTACAGGAGCTAAAAAGTGTTCCACTAATAAACATAACTAAGAGTAATTTTATCGCTTTCATACGCTTTCTGTTTTGGTTATACCAAGAAGTTTTCAAATTGCGTGCCAAAAAGCAAATGATAGAATTAATATAAAAAGTTTAGCGCATAAAAAAAGCGAACCCATAGGTTCGCTTTTTAATATTATAATAATTTTATTTAGCTCTTCAACCCTTCTGCATTTAAAAATTTAACTCCGCTTTCGCTCCGTTTAATTTTTAAGAGCTTCTGCTCCACCAACGATTTCTAAGATTTCATTCGTAATTGCAGCCTGACGTGCTTTGTTATATTTTAATTTCAAATCATCGCGTAATTCAGTAGCATTATCTGTTGCCTTGTGCATTGCTGTCATACGAGCTCCGTGTTCAGCAGCAAAACTATCTCTTACAGATTTATACAATTGTGTTTTTAATGATTTAGGAATCAACTCTAAAACAATTTCTTCTTTAGAAGGTTCAAAGATATAATCTGCGTTTGCATTAGTATCTCCTTCTACTGGTTTAATTGGTAAAAACTGTTCTACTTGTGGAATTTGAGTTGCAGCATTTTTAAATTGATTGTAAACGATTTCTATTTTATCATAGGTTCCGTCAACATATAAATTCATCATTTTCTCAGCGATCTCTGCAACATTTTCAAAAGTTAAATCATCAAAAACATCATTTCTAGCTTCAATTACTGGATATGTTTTAGATAAAATATCGTTTCCTTTTTTTCCAATGGTTAACAAATCTACTTCTACTCCTTGATAATTCGCTTCAATATTTTTAACAGCTTCTTTAATTACAGACGAATTAAAACCACCACACAAACCTCTATTTGATGTCACTACAACTATTAATGCTTTAGAAACCTCTCTTTGTTTAGAGTAAGCTCCTCCTGCATCACTATCTAAAGTTGCGCTTAAGTTTTGTAACAATTCTGTCAATTTAGATGAATAAGGGCGCATTGCTGTAATAGCATCTTGAGCCTTTTTCAACTTTGCAGCAGAGACCATTTTCATGGCGCTAGTAATCTGCATCGTTGATCCAATCGATGTAATTCTGTTACGTATTTCTTTTAAGTTTGCCATTCTATTGGATTTTTAAAATTCCCGCTTTCGCGGGAATGACAACTATTCTTTATGCAAAATGAGTAGAAATTTCTTTAGCAGCAGCTTCTAAAACAGCAATTGCTTCGTCTGTTAATTTTCCAGACTTTAAAACATCTAAAGTATCTCTATGTTTTGCGTTTAAGTAATCGATATAATCTTTCTCGAACTTCTTAACTTGATTTACAGGAACATCTTTTAACAAGTTTTTAGAACCCGCATAGATAATAGCAACCTGATCTTCAACTGTAAAAGGGTCGTTTTGTGCTTGTTTTAAAATTTCAACGTTTCGTTGTCCTTTAGAAATCACACTCATTGTAGCTGCATCTAAATCAGAACCAAACTTTGCAAACGCTTCCAATTCACGGAATTGTGCTTGATCTAATTTTAATGTACCAGATACTTTCTTCATTGATTTAATCTGAGCATTTCCTCCTACACGAGATACTGAAATACCTACGTTAATTGCCGGACGAACCCCTGAGTTAAATAAATCTCCATCTAAGAAAATTTGTCCGTCTGTAATAGAAATTACGTTCGTTGGTATATATGCAGATACATCTCCTGCTTGTGTTTCAATAATTGGCAATGCTGTTAAAGAACCTCCACCTTTTACAATTCCTTTTAAAGAATCTGGTAAATCGTTCATTTCGCTTGCAATTTTATCATCATTGATGACTTTTGCAGCTCTCTCTAATAATCTTGAGTGTAAGTAAAATACATCTCCTGGATATGCTTCACGTCCCGGAGGTCTTCTTAATAGTAAAGAAATCTCACGGTACGCAACTGCTTGTTTTGATAAATCATCAAAAACAATTAAAGCAGGTCTTCCAGAATCTCTAAAATATTCTCCAATCGCTGCTCCAGCAAAAGGTGCATATACTTGCATTGCTGCAGGATCTGATGCGTTTGCTGCAACTATTGTTGTATAAGCTAACGCTCCTTTGTCTTCTAACATATTTGCAATTGCTGCAACTGTTGAAGCTTTTTGACCGATGGCTACATAGATACAGTAAACTGGTTCTCCTGCATCATAAAATTCTTTTTGATTTAAGATGGTATCTAAAGCTACTGTAGATTTTCCTGTCTGACGGTCTCCAATAATCAACTCACGTTGACCCCTTCCAACGGGAATCATTGCATCAATAGATTTGATTCCTGTTTGTAATGGTTCAGTTACAGGCTCACGATAAATAACTCCAGGAGCTCTACGCTCTAAAGGCATTTCGTATGTTTTACCTGTGATTGGTCCTTTACCGTCAATAGGGTTTCCTAAAGTATCAACAACACGTCCAACGATTCCTTCTCCTGCTCTTAAAGAAGCAATTCTTTCGGTACGTTTAACCGTTGAACCTTCTCTAATTGAAGTTGAAGCTCCTAATAATACAACTCCTGCATTATCTTCTTCTAAATTTAATACGATCCCTTCTAGTCCGTTTTCAAACTCAACTAGTTCTCCGTATTGTACGTTAGATAATCCGTACACACGAGCAATACCATCTCCAACTTGTAGTACACTTCCTACTTCTGCTAGTGATGCGTTTGCATCAAAATTTGTTAATTGTTGCTTTAAAATTGCTGAAACTTCAGCGGGTTTAATTGCTGCCATCTTTTATGATTTGATGTATAATTAAATTTTTGGAATAAAATGACTGTTGTCAAATTCCTTTCTTAATTCATTTAAATGGTTAGAGATACTTGCATCATATTGCACATCTCCAACACGTAATATAAATCCACCTAAAATAGCTGGATTTACAATGTTTTCTAGATTAGCCTTATCGTTAGTTAATTCAACAATTTTAGCCATTACTTTCTTTTCTAATTCTTTCGTTAAAGGAACAGCGGTAGTTACTTTGGCTACTTGAATGTGCTTTAAGAAATCATATATGATTGAATATTGCTTTGCAATAGAAAGCAACATATTCATTCTTTTGTTTTCATGTAATAATTCGAACATCCCAAGAGTAATCACATTTATTTTACCAGAAAACAATGTGGTTAAAACTTTTGTTTTATCAGAAGCTTTAATTATTGGGCTGCTTAACATTACCGACAAATCGTCGTTTTCAGAAATCGTAGAAGCAATTAACTGCATATCTGCATTCACTTCTGTTTCAGCCTTGGTTTCTTTGGCTAAATTCAAAATTGCTTTCGCGTAACGTAATGCGGGTCTTGCGTCTTTCATGTGTTTACTTTAAAGTAACTTCTTTTAAAATTTCTTCAACTAATTTAAGTTGATCGTCTTTTGAGGTTAACTCTTTTTTAATAACTGTTTCTGCAATACCGATTGATAACTCTGCTACTTGCTTTTTTAATTCTGCTAAAGCAGCTTGCTTTTCTTGAACTATAGAAGCTTGTGCATTTTCAATTAACTTTGCAGTAATTTCTTTTGTTTCCTCTTTTGCATCAGCAATCATTTTATCTTTAATATCGCGAGCATCTTTCATTAATGCATCTCTTTCTGCTCTAGCATCTTTCAATAATTGCTCGTTGCTAGCATTTAAGTTTTGCATTTCTTTTTTAGCGTCTTCAGCTGAAGCTAAGGCTGTTTTAATACCTTCTTCTCTTTCATTAACTGCTCCTAAAATTGGTTTCCATGCAAACTTTTTTAATAAAAGAACTAATCCTACAAAAAGGATTAACTGCCAAAAAAATAGTCCAATAGAAAAATCTTGAATTAATTTATCCATAATATCTAATGTATACTGTTTTAAATATTTTTTAGTTTAATTTAAATAATAGGTCGTAGCCAACCGCTATGACCTATTATTTTAAATAGTAAGCTTATACTGCAAATAATGCAGCAAAACCAATACCTTCAATTAAAGCAGCTGCAATAAGCATCGCTGTTTGGATCTTACCTGTCGCTTCTGGTTGACGCGCAATAGCTTCCATTGCTTTTCCACCAATTTGACCGATACCGATACCAGCTCCAATTACTACTAATCCTGCTCCGATAAAATTTAAACCTGTCATAATATATATTTAAAATTAAAAATTCAGTTTTATAATCACCTTAATGATGATCGTGTTCTTCCACAGCTGCTCCAAAATATAATGCAGACAACATTGTGAAAATATAGGCTTGTAAAGCCGCTACTAATAATTCTAATATTCCTAACACCATTGCTAATACAAAAGACAATGATCCACCTAGCCAATTTTGGGCTATAAAAATCATTCCTAAAATACTCATCAATACGATGTGACCAGCTGTAATGTTTGCATACAAACGGATCATTAAAGAGAATGGCTTAATAATGGTTCCTAACAACTCAATTGGCATTAAAATAAACTTCATTGGAACAGGTACTCCTGGCATCCAGAAGATGTGTTTCCAATAATCTTTTTTTGCTGTAAAAGTTGTAAGTATATAGGTAAGTATTGCCAAACAGAAAGTAATCGCAATATTGTTAGTTACATTTACTCCTAATGGTGTTAATCCAAACAAGTTGATAATCCATATAAAGAAAAATACGGTTAATAAATAACTCATATATCTTTTATAGTGCTTCTCTCCAATATTTGGTTTTGCGATATCGTCTCTTATGTATAATACGATTGGCTCTAATAAACGACCCATTCCTTTTGGCATAGATCCGTTATTGTTATATGCTTTTGCCATTCTACTAAATAGTAAGAACATTAAAAGAGCAACAAACATTACCGTGAATACATTTTTCGTAATTGAAAAATCTAAGGGTTTTACATTTGTAGCATGATGATCTGCATCATAAGTAATAGTCCCTGCAGTGTCTGTTTTGTATATTTTTCCGTGATCTAGTTTGTAGTGACTATCTCCTACTTGAGCGATTGTTTCGCCGTGGTGAAACTTTGAAGACATAAAAACTTTTAATCCATCATCCCATAAAATAACAGGTAGAGGAAACCCAATATACACGTGTTCTCCTTCATCGCTTGTGTAAGAAAATAAACTAAAGTCGTGTGAATCTAATAAGTGGTGTGGAATATATTCTTCTACTTCTTTCTCTCTTTGCTCCTTAGTTTTTTCAGTTTGATGAGTTTCTTTTCCTTTACTTTTTTTATCATCATTCGCAAAAGTTGCAATTGAGACTAAAAGGAATACTAAGGTTAACGCTTTTATAGTTATTTTTCTATGCATATCACTCCAATAATAGTGGCTTAAAAATCGCTGCAAAGGTATGTTTTTATCTTAAAATTAAAAACTATTTTAAACTTTATTT
>Ga0209138_1002850_pt1 | contig 12937 bp, 10 predicted proteins | sample SaaInl3SG_22_DNA_FD_184645 | JGI IMG/M metagenome (GOLD analysis project Ga0209138, IMG submission 184645) | Marine microbial communities from expanding oxygen minimum zones in the Saanich Inlet - ESP_153SG_22_DNA (SPAdes) (version 2) | ecosystem: Environmental > Aquatic > Marine > Intertidal...
GTGGTCCCACCTGGGCTCGAACCAGGGACCACCTGATTATGAGTCAGGTGCTCTAACCAACTGAGCTATAGGACCCGCATTACTGCGAACCTTTCAGTGAAAGGAGGGTGCAATATTACTACATATTTTAAAGCAGTACAAGAAAAACCCACAATTAGTTCAACACAAAGAAAAAGCTATAAGCAGAACATTACAAGCCTTGTTGTAATGGCTCACAAAGTTCTATTAAAGCGCCTGTAGTGTCTTTGGGGTGCACAAAAGCAATTAGCTTTTGGTCTGCTCCTTGAATGGGTGTTTCGTGAATAAGGCGAAATCCTTGGGCTTTGAGCTTAGCCAAACTGGCAACAATGTCTTTTACGCCAAACGCTAAGTGGTGTATGCCCTCTCCTTTGTTTTCTAAAAACTTGGCTATGGGGCTTTCAGGAGCCGTTGGAGAGAGCAACTCTATTTTACTTTCCCCTATTTTAAAAAAAGAAGTCACTACTTGTTGAGAAGCCACCGTTTCTCTTTTATAGGGCGGCACACCCAATAGCTGGGTATAGGTCTTTTCTGCGGCGTCTAAATCCTTTACAGCAATGCCAATATGGTCAATTTTTTCTGCGCCAGGAGGTAAGGAACTCATTTTCTTGTGTTTAGCGTTAACGGAAGTTTGCAATAAAATTTGTTGGTTTTATGCTTATAAGACTAAAGTACACAATATTGTGCGTATTTTTGTGCCATGGAAGAAACACAACGTCAGAAAAAAATAGCAGGAGTCATTCAAAAAGATATGGCAGACGTATTGCAGCGCGCCGCAACAGACGGCGGACTAAAAGGACTGTTAATTTCTGTGAGTAAGGTAACCGTTACTACAGACCTGTCTATAGCAAAAGTGTATTTGAGTATTTTTCCAGAAGACCGCGCCAAAGAAATGTTAGAAGGCATTCAATCCAATCAGCCTTTAATCAAGCACGAACTGGCCAAGAGAACCAGAAACCAATTGAGAAGAATGCCGCAGTTGTTGTTTTTTATAGACGACACCTTGGCGTATTTAGACGGCATTGACCGTTCTTTAAAAGGAGAAAACAACCCTATTAAAGACCCCTCTTTATTAGAAAAAAGAAAAAAGGCCTAGGGTGTATGTCCCTTTTTACATAGCCAAAAGATACCTTCTCGCCAAAAGTTCACAGAACGCGGTGAACCTGATTAATTACATGACCTTCTTTGTAGTGGTTATAGGTGCTGCAGCATTATTTATAGTGCTCTCCGGTTTTTCAGGGCTTAAAGAATTCAGTCTCTCTTTTAGCAATAGTTTTGATCCAGCGCTAAAGGTACTTCCTAAAAGCGGAAAATATTTCCAACTCTCTTCAGGCCAAGAATCTGCCATTGGAACACTCCAAGGAGTGGCCTTTTACGCCAAAGAAATTGAAGAAAAGGTATACCTAAGCCACAGAGACAAAAGTCAAATAGCTTATCTCAAAGGGGTAGACCAAAACTACCGAAATGTTATTGGGGTAGACTCTGTCATTTACGCAGGAAACTGGAGCCTAGCAGGGGAAAGTGTGGCAGGAATTGGCTTGGCCAATAAGCTAAGTTTAAGTATCCAAGACTATTACAGCCCTCTAAAAATTTTAATCCCTAGGCCTTTAAAAAAGAAAGGCACAGTAATGGGCTTTGGAAGCACCCCCTACACAGAAGCATATACAACCATTAGTGGGGTGTACGCCATTGAAGCAGATATTGATGAAAAATACCTATTCACCAGTTTGGATTTTGCCCAGCAACTCCTAGAAAAAAATCCCAGGGAAATTAGTGCGTTAAACTTAAAACTCGCTCCGGGGGCCAACGAAGATTTAATCTCCTTACAAGTGGAACAAATTCTTCTAGAAAACGTGGTGGTTAAAAATAGGGCCCAACTCAATAGTGGTTTATACAAAATGCTCAATACAGAAAACATAGCCACCTATCTTATTTTCACCTTGGTCCTCATTGTAGCGCTATTTAACCTAGTAGGAGCGCTTATTATGATGATATTAGACAAAAAAGGCAACAGTAAAACCCTGTTTCATATGGGTTTAAGCATCATAGAAATTAGGCGTATTTATTTTCTTCAAGGCCTTGTGGTCTCGTTAATGGGAGGCCTAATAGGTGTTGGATTGGCCAGCTTGTTAATTAGCACTCAAATGATGTTTGGATGGCTTAGAATATCGGCCAGTTTGGCCTACCCAGTATCTTTTGAATGGTTTAATGTTGGCGTAGTCCTTGGAACCATAAGTGTTTTAGGGGTGCTGGCTTCTTGGGTGGCCAGCCTAAGGGTCAATGAAAAACTGATTAAAAGTGCTTAAGGCCTCTGGCCGATGCCCTTTTTAAACAAATTCGTGATGAGAAAATACGTCTAACACCTCATCAAAAGCGTCAAAAACGTCTTTAGATTCATCCGAAGTGACCATCTTCATCCGGTATTCCTTGAAGTTTGGAATGCCCTTGAAATAATTCGTATAATGCCTTCTGGTTTCAAAAACACCCAGCTTTTCTCCCTTCCAATCAATTGACATCTGAAGGTGCCTTCTAGCGGCTTCTACGCGTTCCTCTAGGGTGGGTGGTGCCTTGTGTGTTCCGGTTTTAAAAAAGTGTTTTACCTCATTAAAAAACCAAGGATAGCCAATGCTTGCCCTGCCAATCATAGCGCCATCTAAACCGTATTCATCCCGCATTTTAGCGGCCATTTCAGGGGTGTCTACGTCGCCATTGCCAAACACAGGAATATGCATTCTTGGGTTGTTTTTAACTTCCGCAATAGGCCCCCAATCTGCATTTCCTTTATACATTTGAACCCTGGTGCGTCCATGTATTGAAATGGCGGCAATACCAACGTCTTGTAAACGCTCCGCCACCTCTACAATCTTAATGCTGTCTGAATCCCAACCTAACCTAGTTTTTACGGTGACAGGAAGGTGGGTGTGCTTCACCATGGCTTCTGTGAGCTTGACCATTAAGGGAATGTCCCTTAATATTCCAGCACCTGCATTTTTACAAACCACTTTCTTTACAGGGCAGCCAAAATTAATGTCTATAATATCTGGTTTTGAAGCTTCTACGATTTCTATGGCCTGAAGCATAGAATCCATTTCTGCGCCAAATATTTGAATCCCCACAGGCCGTTCTTTTTCATAAATATCCAGCTTCATGGTGCTCTTTGCGGCGTCTCTGATGAGTCCTTCTGAAGAAATAAATTCGGTGTACACCACGTCTGCCCCCTGCTCTTTACACAAAGCGCGAAAAGGTGGGTCGCTCACATCTTCCATAGGAGCGAGTAACAGTGGGAAGTCTGGAAGTTCAATGTCTCCAATGCGTGGCATAGTGCGCAGATTAAAATTATGGGCCAAAGATACGCAAGTGACGCTGTAAGGCAATGGTTTGGACGTATTTTTAGCCTATATTTGCAGCTTTATAGGCCCTATACGCATGAAAAATATTCGAAACTTCTGTATTATCGCTCATATTGACCACGGTAAAAGTACCTTGGCAGACCGTTTATTGGATTTTACAGGAACGGTGACAGACAGAGAAAAACAAAACCAACTGCTAGACAGTATGGATCTCGAAAGAGAGCGAGGGATTACCATTAAGAGTCACGCCATTCAAATGGAGTACACTAGAAATGGAGAAACCTATATCTTAAATTTAATAGACACCCCTGGCCACGTAGATTTTTCCTACGAAGTGTCTAGGTCTATTGCTGCCTGCGAAGGAGCCCTTCTGATTGTAGACGCAGCACAGAGCATACAAGCACAAACCATCTCTAACCTTTACCTGGCCTTAGAAAACGATTTGGAAATTATTCCCGTATTGAACAAGGTAGATTTGCCTTCTGCGAATCCTGAAGAAGTTACAGATGACATTGTGGATTTATTGGGCTGTAAGGCAGAGGAAGTCATTCCGGCATCGGCCAAAACGGGCTTGGGAATTGAAGCGATCTTAGATGCTATTATTGACCGTATTCCCGCGCCAATTGGAAATGTAGACGAACCGTTGCAGGCCTTAATATTTGATTCTGTTTATAACCCATTTAGAGGAGTGGAAACATACTTTAGGGTAATAAATGGCGAGATTAAAAAAGGCCAAAAAATAAAATTCGTCGCCACTGGAAAACATTATTTTGCAGATGAGGTGGGTACTTTAAAGCTCACACAACAAGTAAAAAAAAGCGTAAAAGCTGGAGATGTTGGTTATTTAATTACAGGAATAAAAGAAGCCAAAGAGGTCAAGGTGGGAGACACCATCACAGACGCGGCAAACCCCACGCAAAAACCTATTGGTGGGTTTGAAGACGTAAAACCTATGGTGTTTGCTGGAATTTATCCTGTAGATACTGAAGATTACGAGGAACTGAGGTCTTCTATGGAAAAGCTACAACTCAACGACGCTTCATTGGTTTTTGTGCCGGAGAGTTCTGCAGCCTTAGGTTTTGGCTTTAGGTGTGGTTTCCTAGGAATGCTCCATATGGAGATTATTCAAGAACGCTTAGAGCGTGAATTTGAAATGACTGTAATTACTACGGTTCCCAACGTAAGTTACCACGCGTTTACTAGAAAAGACACTGAAATTCCTGTCATTGTAAACAACCCTTCTGACCTTCCTGACCCCTCTACTTTAGACCGAGTAGAAGAGCCTTATATTAAAGCTACCATCATTACAAAATCTGATTATGTAGGAAATGTAATGTCGCTTTGTATTGACAAAAGAGGGATTATCACCAACCAAACTTACCTGACTACAGATAGGGTGGAGCTAACTTTCGATATGCCTTTGGCTGAAATTGTATTTGATTTTTATGACCGTTTAAAAACAGTGTCTAAAGGATATGCTTCTTTTGACTACGCCCCTATTGGGATGAAGGTTTCTAAGTTGGTTCGTGTAGATATTTTGTTAAACGCACAACCGGTAGACGCGCTTTCTGCGCTTATTCATGCAGACACCGCGCCTGTTATTGGAAAAAAAATGTGTGAAAAATTAAGGGCTCTTATACCGCGCCAACAGTTCGACATTCCAATTCAAGCAGCCATTGGCGCAAAAATTATCTCTCGAGAAACCATTAAAGCCCTCCGAAAAGACGTTACCGCCAAATGTTACGGTGGCGATATTTCTCGTAAAAGAAAACTTCTTGAAAAACAAAAGAAGGGAAAGAAACGCATGCGCCAAGTGGGGAATGTAGAAATTCCACAAGAAGCATTTATGGCCGTGCTGAAACTAAACGACTAAAGGTTTTCCTAAATACACCAAACGCATGCCTTCTTTAGGCGCTTCAGATTGGGATTGAAAAGAAGGAATAATCTTGAGGTCTCCATCTGTGTCTTTTAAAAACAAAGGAATGCTGTGTGCTGCTGTAGCTGCTTGCTGCATGACTTTTTCGTAGTGGACAGGGTCTTTGAGTTCAAGCTCCAATACCTGTGGAAACAAGCGAGCGGTTTCTTCCAGGGCAATATAATCATGGGTGCTGGAAAATAGGTGCTGTTTGTTTTGCTGGTCTTTACTTCCTTTCTCTGTAGCGTGAATTAATCTAAACGCGCCATTTTCTCCAAACTGCTCCGTGAACCTGTTTAAGGCAAAATCATTGATCTCTGCGTTACCAGTTAGGGCCATTAAATAGCCTACGTCGTTGAGCTCTAGGTTGTCTGCTAGGTTGTCTGAATATATATTGGCCGTGAGCGCTTCAATGCCCTTTTCCTTTGCAGCGTTTATATTGTTCTCATTACTGTCTATTAGCACCACATGACGTTCATTGTCTTGGAGGTATTGGGCAATTAATCTGGAAGCAGGCGCGGCACCAACCATTAAAATACCCTCTGATTTCTTTAAAAATACCCCCAACCATTTGGCTACAATCCTTGCGGTGGTTGCGTTTAACAAAACAGTTCCCAGCACGATCATAAATACTAAGGGGGTTATATATTCTGCACCCACCTCTCCTCTAGCCACGAGTTTTGACCCGAATAAAGAGGCAATACCGGCCGCAACAATACCTCTTGGCCCTACCCAGCCAATAAACAGCTTCTCTTTAAGTTGGAGGCCAGATCCTGAGCTACTCAAAAAGACCCCTAAGGGGCGTACAATTAAAATAATGGACGCAAACAATAGCGCCGTTCGCCAATCGTATAACAACATTAATTGGTCTATGTTAATGTTGGCAGCCAATAGTATAAAGAGAATAGAGATGAGTAGTACGCTTAAAGATTCTTTGAAATACAAGAGCTCCTTGAGGTTGGGTAGGTTTATATTTCCCATGACCATTCCCATTATAACCACCGCCAAAAGACCCGATTCATGGGCAAAAAAATCAGAGGTAACAAAAACCAATAACACCATTGAAAGGGAGGCTACATTGAGCAAATAGTGTGGAATAAATCGTTTTTTAATCACAAAAACTAAGGCATGGGCAAAGGTAAAACCAAAGCTAAAACCAAAGAGTAAAATTTTTCCAAAGGCAATCAGGGCAGTTTGGGTAAAAGCTTGTCCGCCCTCTACACTAATGAACTCATATACCAAAACGGCTACTAAAGCGCCTATGGGATCTATGAGTATGCCCTCCCATTTTAAAATGGCAGAGACTTCCTTTTTAAGGGGAATATTTCTAAGTATAGGCGTAATCACGGTAGGTCCTGTCACTATAATTAAGGCAGAAAATAAAAAAGCCATGGGCCAGCTCAATTCAAAAATAAAGTGGGAAGCAATTCCTGCGCCAAAAAAAGTGACTGTAGATCCCAAGGTAATGAGTTTGGATATAACTGGTCCAGTTGTGGCAATTTCTGCTCTTTTTAAAGTAAGGCCCCCCTCAAAAAGGATCACACTAATCGCCAGAGAAACAAAATAATACAAACCATCTCCTGGGAATAAGCCTTTGGTGCCATTCCAAATAGGCTCAATGAGTTTTGCGCCGTCTGCAGTATAAAAAGTGGCTATAGGACCTACTAGTAAGCCAATGAGTATTAGGGGTAAAATTGCAGGCAGCTTTAACCGCCATGCCATCCACTGGGCTACAATACCTAAAATAATAATGCCGGCAAGTTCTATCATAGGGGTGCTCTTTATGCTTGGAAGCTTTTAATAACAACTGCGAAAACCAACTGCTGCTGCCCTCCGCCGCCAAAAATTGAATTTAAGCTTTTTTTGGCTTTTTAAAGGCTTGGTTTTGATTAAATTTATACCTCAAAGATAGAAAAATAGCAAGGATGGTTTTACACCCTATAGAAGCAGGTAATTTTAAACTAGATGGCGGTGGTATGTTTGGAGTAGTCCCTAAGACCATTTGGCAGCGCACCAATCCTGCAGACGCCAATAACCTCATTGACATTGCCGCCCGTTGTTTGCTTGTGGAAGATGGAGACAAACTCACACTTATAGACACCGGTATGGGCCACAAACAATCGGATCAGTTCTTTGGCTATTACAGCCCTTGGGGGTCTTATAATTTAAAGGATTCTGTGAAAAAAGCAGGGTTTTCTATGGATGAGGTCACAGATGTTTTTCTGTCCCACCTTCATTTTGATCATGTGGGGGGAGCTGTCCAGTGGAACAAGGACAGGTCCGCCTATGAAATGGCTTTTAAAAACGCCCATTTTTGGACCAATAAAAGACATTGGGTTTGGGCCACCAAACCAAACGCTAGAGAAAAAGCGTCTTTTTTAAAAGAAAACTTACTGCCCATAGAAGCAGCGGGTCAGTTGCGATTTCTGAGGGACAATACTCAAGTGGTGGAGCGGGCTTCTGATTTTAATTTTGAGGTGTTTTATGCAGATGGTCACACGGAAAAACAGATGCTGCCCATGATACAATACCAGGGGAAAACCTTGGTGTTTATGGGAGATTTATTGCCCACAACAGGCCATATTCCCTTGCCTTATGTGATGGGTTACGACACCAGGCCGCTTTTGACTTTAAAAGAAAAGGCTTATTTCCTAGACCTGGCAGCTACCCATGGGTATTATTTGTTTTTAGAACACGACGCCCACCACGAAGTAATTACGGTCAAACACACTGAAAAAGGGGTGCGATTGGATCAAGTGTTTGCATTTTCAGAATTATTTAATTAAAATTTAAACAGAAATCAAGACCATAGAGGCTGTGGTTTCTATAATGGCGCCATACCTATTTTATAACGGAAAATTAATTTAAACGATATATGACCCTACGCGGGCTACATATGGCCACACACACGAAATACATGTCCCTACCCACAAAAAATGTGGCCCTACACACGAAATATATGCACACAGACAAGCCACTATTTAGACGCTTTTTTACGCCTTTACTCTTTTTATTTTTACTCGCCGGCTGTAAAGCTTTACCGCCTTCATTTGTGGTAGAAACCCCAATGCTGAACGGCAAAAAAACAGCCCTGAGCTTAGAAGAGAAAAAACAATGGCCCCATAAAGATCCTTACACGGACAGTATTCCTGGAATGGGCTTAGAAAAAGCCTACGCCTATATTAACGATGCCGGTTTAAAAGCAAACAGCATTACCGTGGCTGTTTTAGACTCCGGAATAGACCTCTTGCATGAAGATTTAAAAAACCAACTTTGGACCAATGAAAAAGAGGTTGTTGGTAATAAAATTGACGACGACAACAATGGGTACATAGATGACGTTAACGGCTATAATTTCCTAGGAGAGTCTTACCATGAACAAGTAGAGGTAACCCGAATTGTGGCATTAAAACTAGGAGACGCCGCCCTTCAAGAGCGGGCACAAAAAGAATTGGAGAAAGCACTTCCTAAGGCGCTTCAAGACAGGGACCAGTACAGGCAAATTCTCCTGGCGGTTGAAACCGCTGATGCAGATGTTAAAAAGGCGCTTGGTAAAGACCGTTACTACCTTGCAGATCTTGAAAGCTTTGAAACCAATAGCATTATGCTGCAGCAAAAAATAGGGGTGCTCAAACAAATGTTTTCTTTCGCAGACAGCATTCCACAAGTGCTCAAAGAGCTCAATGCCGGTGTGACTCATTTTAGCGAATTGGCAGACTACAACCTCAACAAAAACTTTAATGGAAGGGCTGTTGTAGGAGACGATCCATACGATATTTCAGAGGTTAATTATGGCAACGGAGATCCTAAAAATAGGCTGCCAAAGGAAAGTCACGGGACCCATGTTGCTGGAATTATTGGGGCCCAAAGAAACAATGGATTGGGTATTAATGGTGCTGCTCAGGTAAAAATCATGGCCTTAAGAGCAGTGCCTAATGGAGATGAATACGACAAAGACATTGCGCTTGGTATTCGATATGCTACAGACAATGGGGCAAAAATAATCAATGCCAGTTTTGGGAAATCCTATTCCCCCAATGTAGAATGGGTGTATGGCGCTATAAAATACGCGGCATCTAAAGACGTCCTAATCATTCATGCGGCAGGAAACGAAGGAGATGATCTAGACCATCCCAGCCACCCAAATTTTCCCAACGATCAAATCAATAATGGTCCGGAAATAGCCAATAATGTACTCACAGTAGGTGCTTTAACAAGTGAGTTGGGAGAAAATTTAGTGGCGGACTTTTCAAATTACGGAAAAATTAATGTAGACGTCTTTGCGCCAGGAGGAGCCATTTATTCTACCATGCCAGGGGGAGCATACGACTTCCAAGATGGCACCTCCATGGCGGCCCCCGGCGCAGCCGGCGTTGCCGCTCTAGTGTGGTCCATTTATCCAAATCTGACTGCGGCTGAGGTTAAAAAAATACTCATGCTCTCTGGAGTTCGCTCAGATATTCCAGTGATTTTACCTTCAGATCCAGAGAAAAAAGTGCCCTTTAGCAGTCTTTCTGTCTCAGGAAGAATGATAAATGCCTACAATGCTTTAATTTTAGCCAAACAAGTACAAGACAAAAAATTTAATTTAAACAAATATGATTTTATTCGCTAAACGTGTATTGGCTTTATTCGCCTTAGCACTTTCTATTGCCGCTACGGCACAAAACACGCATTACTGGCAACAAAAGGCCAATTACACCATGGATGTTACCATGGACGTAAATACATTTCAATACCAGGGAACCCAACAAATCTCCTATACCAACAACTCCCCAGACGCATTGAATCAGGTGTTTTATCACCTTTATTTCAATGCCTTTCAACCCGGATCAGAAATGGATGCGCGATTGAGTAGTATTGAAGATCCAGACGGAAGAATGATGGAGGACAAAAAAAGCAGGATTAGCCCGCTAAGTCCAGATGAAATTGGATTTTTAGATGTGAAAAACTTGGTCCAAAACGGGAAACCCCTAAACTTTACAGTAGACGGAACGGTATTGCAAGCCATTCTTGCAAAACCTATAGCACCAGGAGAAACGGTGGTTTTTAGCTTAGAATTTAATGGCCAAGTCCCGCTTCAAATTAGACGCTCTGGAAGAAACAGCTCAGAAGGGGTGGCCTTGTCCATGTCTCAGTGGTATCCTAAAATGGCAGAATACGACTTTGAGGGCTGGCATGCAGACCCTTATATTGCTAGAGAATTTCACGGCGTTTGGGGAGACTATGACGTAACCATTACCTTAGATAAAAACTATACCATTGGCGGAACAGGCTATTTACAAAACCCACAGGAAATTGGACACGGATACGAAGCGCCTGGAACTAAGGTTAAAAAACAAAAAGGAAAGACCTTAAGCTGGCATTTTAAAGCCCCAATGGTGCATGACTTTATGTGGGCAGCAGACGCAGAATACACCCATGACGTCCTTGAAATGGAAAATGGTCCAACGCTCCATTTCTTGTATAAAAACAAGCCTGAATTGGTAGAAAATTGGAAGGCCTTACAGCCAAAAACGGCACAAGCCATGGCATTTTTCAGTAAGAATGTAGGTCCTTATCCTTATGAGCAATACAGTGTTATTCAAGGTGGAGATGGCGGAATGGAATACGCCATGAGTACCCTAATCACTGGAGAGCGCAAGCTTAATTCGCTCATTGGTGTTATGGCGCACGAAATGGCCCACTCGTGGTTCCAACATATTTTGGCCTCCAACGAAGCCAAACACTCCTGGATGGATGAGGGTTTTACCTCTTTTATTTCCAGTTTATGTATGCAAGAACTCAGTGAAAAACCATCAGAAAATCCATTTGCAGGAAGCTATAGGGGCTACCAATACCTCGTAAAATCTGGCAAAGAACAGCCTCAAACTACCCACTCAGACCGCTACGCATACAACAGTGCTTACAGCATTGCTGCTTACTCTAAGGGGAGTGTTTTCTTATCTCAATTGGGTTATATCATTGGACAGGACAAACTCATGGAAACCCTTAAAAAATACTATACTGACTTTAAATTTAAACACCCAACGCCCAATGACATTAAAAGAACCGCAGAGAAGGTGTCTGGACTTCAGTTAGACTGGTATTTAATGGACTGGACACAAACGACCAACACCATAGACTACGCCATTCAAAAGGTGTCTGCGGCTGACCTTGAAAATACCACTGTGGTACTGGAAAGAAAAGGACTTATGCCAATGCCCTTAGATATTTTAGTCATTTACCAAGACGGCAGTCAAGAAACTTTTTATATACCCCTAAGAATGATGCGAGGTGGAAAAGAAAATCCTTACCCAGAAATTCAAAGGACGGTTTTACCGAACTGGGCTTGGGCATACCCCACTTACGAATTTAATATTTCAAAGCCTTATCAGGGCATAAAAGCGATTCAAATTGACCCATCTGGCCTTATGGCCGATGTTGATTTGGAAAACAATTCACTTCAGTCTGCTGAAGAATAATAGGCCCCTTAAAAGAAGGCTAAATGACCCTAAAAACAAATAAAGTGTCAGATCAAGATACCTTAGATTTAAACAAAGATCATACAGTAGAAACGCCCCATAACAAGTATTCGGGGCGTTTTACTCTTGGGGCAAAAGAGCGCTTAAAAAGTGCCAAATCTATTGAATATTTATTTTCAGAGGGGAAGGCCATAAGCGCTTATCCGTTGCGGTTGGTTTTTATTGCCAACCCCAATGGCAGTGGTCCAATGCAGTGCGCTTTTAGTGTGTCTAAAAGACACTTTAAAAAGGCAGTAGACCGCAACAGAATTAAAAGACTCCTAAGGGCTTCTTACAGGAAAATAAAGCCTGCCTTGTATGAGAAACTCCCCCGCCCATATATGGGTATGATCTTATTTAATGGTAAAGAAATACCATCGCAAAAAAATACAGACAAAAGTGTGGAGATCCTTTTAGAGAAATGGCTAAAGAGCTTATCTTTGTAGGGCTATAAAAAAACCTATGAAAGAGATTCAAACGCTTGAAAAAGCCATTCAGCCTTTGCGCGAGACTTTACAAAAACACCCCTTATACCAATCTTTAAATAGCCTTAAAGATGTGGGTATATTTATGGAGCTACACGTATATGCTGTTTGGGATTTTATGTCTTTATTAAAATCACTACAACAACAACTTACCTGTGTAAGTCTGCCTTGGATGGCTCCAAAAAACCCTACACTTTCAAGATTTATCAATGAAATTGTCATGGGAGAAGAGAGTGATATAGACGTCAATGGAACGCCAATTAGTCACTATCAAATGTATATAGACGCCATGAAAGAGGTGGGTGCAAATACAAATGGTATTGATCATTTTTTGGACAGTCTAAGAAGTAGCGTGTCTGTATTAGAAACCATTAATCAGGCCCCTTTGCACCCTGCAGTAAAAGATTTTCTAAAGCTTACTTTTGAAACGATCGCAACTGGAAAACCACATCTTGTTGCCGCTGCATTCACTTTTGGGAGAGAAGACCTCATTCCAGATATGTTTATAGAGATTGTAGGAAAGGCCGCTAAAAAGAATGCCACCAGTTATCCGAGGTTTATGTACTACCTCAATAGACATATTGAAATAGATGGTGATGAACATGGCCCGCTTTCTTTAAAAATGGTCAGTGAACTCTGTGGAGAAGACGCTTTAAAATGGCAAGA
>Ga0209138_1002853_pt1 | contig 12924 bp, 10 predicted proteins | sample SaaInl3SG_22_DNA_FD_184645 | JGI IMG/M metagenome (GOLD analysis project Ga0209138, IMG submission 184645) | Marine microbial communities from expanding oxygen minimum zones in the Saanich Inlet - ESP_153SG_22_DNA (SPAdes) (version 2) | ecosystem: Environmental > Aquatic > Marine > Intertidal...
TTGCAAGGCCATCTAGAAATTCCAGAATTTCATAATATAAAAACCCACCATGTGACGGTGTGCCTGTGCCCGGGGCAATTGAGGGATCAAACCCGTCAATATCAATCGTCACATAGTAACGCTCATTCGCCGGAATGCGGTCCAACATGCCGTCTGGGCCCAATTTGCGGAATTGCCGAACCGATTGAATATCCGACCCCATCGCCCGCGCATCCTCATAGCCATCACGCGCGGTTGAGGACACATTGCGAATACCAATTTGTGACAGGCCTTTTACATAAGACTTTTCAGCCGCCCGCCGCATTGGATTTCCATGACCATATCGCACCCCATGCCGTTCATCGACAAAATCAAGATGGGCGTCGATTTGCACAAGATGGAATGGTTCCTGATCATCAAACGCATTGATACAGGGAATATTGACCGAGTGATCGCCGCCAAGAACAATCGGCACAGCACCAGCCGCCAAAATAGCCCGCACACCGGTTTCAATATTTGCATGGCTGTTGATCGTATCGGTATGGATGATGTCGGCGTCACCAATATCAACGATGCGCACGGCGTCTGCCTCTAGATATGTCACATCATCCTCATGGTCATAGGCGCCCGCATGGCCAAAGGAAAACAATGTTGACGCCTCGCGAATACCGCGTGGACCAAAACGCGCGCCCGGACGATATTGTGTGCCAAAATCAAACGGCGCACCAAGCACCGCAAAATCAGCGTCAATCGCGTTCCAGTCTGGCTGGTAGGGAAATTTGCCAAAGGTGCAAAGCCCAACAAACGGCAAATTCAACCGGCCAGTTTCATATCCATGTCCACTCATCGCGCTCACCCTTTTGCACTGCTGTTATAGCCGCTCAACGCTAATGCAATTCAATTGCGTGATCTAGGGGGTGATTTCAGTAAATTTCTTTTGCCATGACGTCTAAATTACGTCAGGGTTTTTCGTTACTAACGAGAGACAAAGCCATGCCAAAATATTTAAGTGAAGCGCAAATTGCCGATTATGAAGAGCACGGATTTGTTGCCCCCATTGATATTTTTGACCCCGCGGAGGCGCGCGCGTTTCGTGATCAATTGACCCAAGACGAGGCCCAATGGCCGGATAAACTTGCGGGTGCCGATCGTAATAACGCGCATTATGTTTTGCCAGTTCTAGACCAGATAACCCATGACAGCCGTATTCTTGACGCGGTTGAGGACATTATTGGGCCGAATATTCTAGTCGCCGGAACAACTTTATTCATCAAGGACCCGGAAACCAGCGGCTTTATCAGCTGGCATCAGGACGCGCGCTACATTGGCTTGGAACCGCATGATTGGGTTACCGGATGGGTGGCGCTAAGCGACGTCAATTTGGACAATGGCTGTATGCAGATGATACCGGGGACACATAAGGCGCCGCTGGTTGATCACGTTGATACATATGACGAGGAAAACCTGCTTACCCGCGGTCAAACGGTGCCCGATGTCGACGAAGACGCTGCGGTTCCCGTTATCATGAAGGCGGGACAGCTATCCTTGCACCATCCCCGCATTGTGCATGGCTCCGGCCCCAATCTTAGCCAGCATCGCCGGATTGGCTTTGCCATCCAGAGTTTTATAGCGCCTAATGTTGAAGAAGTTCTCGGCGACATTTGGGTACAGATAGCACGGGGCCGTGATGATTTTGGACATCATGGACTAGCCGAGAGGCCAACTACACCAATGACCCCAGATATGCTTGCCTTTCGCCAGATGACCAATGACAAGCTATCGGAAATATTTTATGCAGGCGCCGCCAAAAAAGGAAAATTCTAATGGCTGACATGACCCAGAATGCCGATATAGCAAGCGCGGTTGCGGCCGCGCGTGATGCGCGCATCATTGCAAATCCAGCGCATAATCCTGCGCCATTTCCCGATGATGAGGGCTCGCTCAATAGCCGCAATATGCAAGCGGCGATGGACGAGATTACCGGATGGGATGCCTATGCCCCGACACCGCTAGTGTCGCTCTCTGATTTGGCGGCGTTTTGCGGCGTTAAAGCGGTTTATTACAAAGACGAATCCACACGTTTTGGCCTTGGATCATTCAAGGCATTGGGCGGGGCCTATGCGGCCTCACAATTGGTCGCTAAAAAAATTGCTGATGGCTTTTCGGCCGCAGACGTAACCGTTGCCACGGCCACCGATGGCAATCATGGCCGTTCTGTTTCATGGGGTGCACAGCGCGCTGGTTACAATGCAAAAATCTATATCCACGAGCATGTCAGTGAAGAACGCGCCGAGGCGATGCGGGCCTATGGCGCCGAGGTGACACGGATTGCTGGCAATTACGAGGCGTCACTTGCCGCCTGTAAGGCCGATGCCGAGGCGAATGGCTGGGACATCGTTTCCGATACATCGTGGGAAGGGTATTTGGACATCCCCCGCACGATCATGGCTGGTTATACGGTAATGACCAACGAGGCGCTCGACCAGATGGGCGACACCATGCCGACACATGCGTTTTTGCCTGTAGGTGTTGGCGGTCTTGCCTCCGCCGTTGCCGCACCTCTATGGCAACGCATGGGGGCTGATCTGTGCAATCTGATTTCGGTCGAATCTACCATGTCATCCTGTTTTCTTGATTCTATCGCGGCTGGCGAGCCAACCCTTGTCGATATTGCCGAGGAAACGTTGATGGCGGGATTGTCATGCGGCGAGATATCCGCCCTTGCATGGGATATCCTGCGCACCACCCTCACCCATTGTGTCGCCATTAGCGATGATGCCGTCGCGCCTTTGATGCGCTGGCTCCATCAGCGCGACCAATCGATTGAGGCGGGTGAATGTTCAACCTCTGGCATTGCCGCGCTATTACAGGCGCATGCACAGCCAGACAAATGGCGCGAAATGGGTTTCGATGAAAACGCAGTGGTGTTGTTAATTGGTACCGAAGGCGCCACCGACAGGGCTCTGTATGAGCAATTAATTGCCGCCGAATAATATCACTATCTAGGATAGTTCAGATGATAGCAGGTGAAATCAACCGCCCTCAACGGGGCTTTACCAAAGGGGAATTCACCGCCCGCTGTGACGCGGCGCAGGCTGTTATGGCGGCACAAAATCTTGATGCGATGCTATTCGCCTCGGAATCCGATATCCGCTATTTCACCGGCTTTATGACCCAATTCTGGCAGAGCCCGACACGGCCTTGGTTTGTGGTGATCCCGCGTGAGGGCGATCCCATTGCGATCATCCCAACCATCGGCGTGCCGTTAATGCGGGATTGCCATGTTGGCGCGATCCATAGCTGGGCATCACCCGCGGTAACCGACGATGGCATAAGCCTATTAAAGTCGGTCCTTGATGATCTGCTTATTGATCACCGCCGCCTTGGGTTATTAATGGGCCGAGAGACGGCATTTCGCGCACCTTTGGGTGATGTGCTCGATCTGGTGGATAGTCTGGCGCAGATAGAATTGGTCGATGTGACCACGGATATCCAACTCATCAGGATGCGCAAATCCCCCGCCGAGATTGCCAAAACCCGCTATGTCTGCCAGCTAGTGTCCAGCGTCTTCGCGGAACTGCCTAATTGGGCCCAAGCCGGCATGCCTCTATCAGAGCTATTCCGTCAATTCAAAATACGCGCCCTTGAGGCTGGCATTGATGACGTTAGCTATCTTGTTGGCTCAGCCGGACCGGGTGGATATTTCGACATTATAGCACCACCTTCGGAACGACCTCTGGCGCATGGCGATATATTCATGCTCGACACTGGATCGTTATGGGATGGCTATTTTTCCGATTTTGACCGGAATTTTGCCATCGGATCTGCCAGTGATGACGCGCATCAGGCCCATCACCAGCTATATGATGCAACCGAGGCCGCCTTGGCCATTTGCAAGCCCGGCATTAGGGCCTGCAATCTCTATCAGGCCATGGATGCGATCCTGCGGCCCAACGGCGATAAGGGCGGAGATGGGGGCGGTGGTGACGATGTCGGGCGCTATGGTCACGGCATGGGCATCCAGTTAACCGAACCACCGTCACACACGAATTGGGACACTACCGAGATTGAGGCAGGCATGATGCTGACCCTCGAACCGTCATTGATTTATGGCGAAGGGTTTTTGATGGTGGCAGAGGAAAATATCCTGATCACCGATAATGGCTATGAGATGCTATCAACACGATGCCAGCGTGATTTGCCGGTAATCACCTGATAAAACGCCTGCAAGGAGAGCAAAACATGGACGACCAAAATATTGTCACCCATCTGCCATTTCACCAAATTGCGGCAAAAGACCGTGCCAGCCAAATGGGGCTTGTCACTCTTGAAACCGATTTGACGATCGAGGATGAATTGCGGTTTTTCATTTCCGGTGCCCCGCCATTATCACTATCCCTATTGCATAGCCGGATAGCGATGGATGACGAGGTTTCGGCCGACACCCTCACCCGCATGGAAGGACGCTTTGCCGGCACATTGGCGCTATTCCCGCCAGGCCATGATTTCGACGTGATCGGATATGGATGCACATCGGCATCATTGCTCATTGGCGAAGACCGCGTTCAAGACCTAATCAAAGCGCATACCAAGGCCGCCCATGTCACCACGCCGATCACCGCGGCAAAGCGGGCGTTGACCACGCTGGGTGCCCAGAAAATTGGCTATATGGCGCCCTATGTTTCGGCCATATCCCAACAGATGTGCACTAAATTCACCGCCGATGGCTTTCCGGTTATGGGCGCGGCAACTTTTGGCGAGGGGCGTGATTCAATCGTTGGCAGAATAGCCCCAGATGCCATTTTGGACGCCATAACCAGCTTGGCAAATGACACGCCGGATATTGAGGCGATTTTCGTCTCTTGCACCTCATTGAAATGCGCATCAATTATCGAAGCCGCCGAAGCCAGATTGGGTATTCCGGTCATTTCCAGTAATTCGGCAATGGCATGGGATATGATCCGCCTCGCCGGCGTTACCGTCGACACAGCCGGAAAAGGCCGCCTATTCGCCGATAATTGATCGCGGGTAATTGATCGCAAATGATTAGGGGTGAACTAGCGTTATTTCACCAATATATCGCTATCCACATCACGCAGGTTGCGATGACCACATAGGGCCATGGTGAGATCAAGTTCTTTATGCAGAATTTCCAGCGCCTTGGTGACGCCAGCCTGACCGCCAGCGCCCAGCCCATAGATGTAAGAGCGACCAATCATCACTCCCTTGGCACCAAGGGCAATGCAACGCAAAATATCTTGGCCTGTGCGTATACCGCTATCCATCCAAACTTCGGTTTTATCACCAACCGCATCGACAATATGCGGCAAAGCGGCAATCGCCGAGATTGCGCCATCGAGCTGGCGGCCACCATGGTTTGAAACAATGATCGCATCGGCCCCGATATTCACCGCCGCCTTGGCATCCTCGGCATCGAGGATACCTTTGATGATGATTTTGCCGCCCCACATTTTGCGAATTTCTGCAATATCCTCCCAAGACAGGGTCGGATCGAACTGGCTGGCGGTCCAATCGGCTAGTGAACTGGTGTCACCCACCCCCTCAACATGCCCGACAATATTGCGGAACTGGCGGCGTTTGGTCCCCAGCATGCCAAGCGCCCATGCCGGTTTTTGCGCCAGATTAATGAGCGACTTTAGCGTTGGCTTTGGCGGGGCTGAAAGTCCATTGCGGATATCTTTATGACGCTGGCCCATAATCTGGAGATCAACCGTGATCACAAGTGCCGAACAATTAGCCGCGCGTGCCCGCTCGATTAACCGGCGCACAAAATCGCGGTCGCGCATTACATATAGCTGGAACCAAAAAGGCTTGGTGGTGTTCTCGGCAACATCCTCAATCGAACAGATCGACATTGTCGAGAGGGTATAGGGAACGCCAAACGCCTCTGCCGCACGGGCCGCCAGAATTTCACCATCGGCATGCTGCATCCCCGTTAGGCCAACAGGTGCAAGCGCCACAGGCATGCTTACATCTTCGCCAAGCATCGGCATCACCGTACTGCGCTGGCTAACGTCGATTGCCACCCTCTGGCGAAATTTAATGTCCTGGAGGTCACTCTCATTCGAGCGATAGGTGCTCTCGGTCCACGAACCGCTATCAGCATAATCATAGAACATGCGCGGAACCCGGCGTTCGGCTTGCTTGCGCAAATCCTCGATACAGGTAATGCCGTTCATCATCGATCTCCACAGTGCCAACGGGCAATAGCTAGGCAGATGAAGATGGCAGATAGTAAAAGATATGAAAAGGCTAAAGCCTGCATCGCGATGCGCAGATTTTAGCGCCTAGCTAATGCGGCGTAGCATCCGGTTCATCAATAGCACCGGTACCAAGCCCACAACCACGATCATCAATGCAGGGAGCGCCGCTGTTTCTAGCATTTCTTCCTTGGCGAATTGATAGGTAAAGCTGGCCAATGTTTCAAAATCAAATGGCCGCAACAATAATGTCATCGGCAATTCCTTCATCACATCAACAAATACTAACAACCCACCAGCAAGCACTGAACCGCGCAGTAGCGGCAGGATCACCCGTATTAATGAACCGCTGAACCCCTGCCCCAATACGCGGCTTGCATTCATCATATTGGCCGGCAACCGGCGCGCACCTGATAGCATCGCGCCATAGCCAACCGCCTGAAACCGCACCAGATAGGCAAGCATTAACACGCCAAACCCGCCAACCAATAGCCCGGAAACATTGCCATTGGTCAACCCACTGATCGAGCGATCAATAGTGCTGGCAAATATCAATACGCCAATGGCTAGCATCGTCCCCGGAAAGGCGTATCCGGTCGAGGATACAAGCGCTATCGAGCGGGTTTTCTCGCTGGCCCGATAGACCGAGGTCAACACAATCGTCGCCGATACGAGCATCACCAAAATAGCCGCAAACATCGCAATCATCACCGAATTGAGGATAGTCCCCGATAGGGCTGATAAATGCTGGATGAAAGGGGCGGCAAAGACGAATTTCAACAACACCCCAACCGGAATGAAAAAGCCGAATAGCAACGGCGTCAAACAGGCCAAATAGCACCAGAATTTGCCGATAGGACCAATCGGTAATGGCGTTAACGGACGCTGGGATCTGCCGGAACCCGCATATTGCTGGCGTGACCGAGCGTATATTTCCAGCCCCAGAAGGCTCAGGATAAAGACAAATCCAACGATTGATATTTGCGCCGCGGCGACGATGTTATTCATCCCCAACCACACATTGAAAATGCCCAGCGTTAATGTCTCGATGGCGAAATATTCCACTGTGCCAAAATCCGATACGACCTCCATCAATACCAGCGCAAGTCCCGCCATGATGGCAGGGCGCGCAAGCGGCAGACCAACGGTCCAGAATTGTGATTTATTATGCACAAGGGCGATTTCAAACAGGCTCGATGAGGTCAGCTTGAAGGCAATGCGTGTCACCATATAAATATAGGGATACAGCACCGAAGCCATAACCAGCATCGCCCCGCCTAGTGACCGGATTTCTGGGAACCAGTAATCACGCGGCGAAGTCCAGCCAAACAGATCACGCAGACCAGCTTGTAGCGGCCCCGCATATTCAAAGAAATCCGTATAGGTGTAGGCGATGATATAGGCCGGTATCGCCGCGGGTAATAACAGCATCCATTCCAGAACATGGCGGCCGGAAAATTCATAGCGGGACACAACCCACGCCGTACTAACGCCAAATCCAACCGCCAGAACCCCGACGCCCAGCATCAAGACCAATGTGTTCAAAACATAACGGCCCAACACCGTCTCTAGCAAATGTGGCCATAGACCGCCGCTGTCACCAAAAGCGGTAACCACCAGCGCCGCCACCGGCCCAAGTAAAATAGCGCACAGGATCAATACCAATAGCGACCATTTATCCACAGTCTGGCCAGCGGAAAACCGCCAATTTGATAGAAACGCTGCTACCATCCGGACCTGTCGATTATCTTTTGCGCCGCGGGTGCCAGTTCGGCCAGTCTTTCGATCGGTAATTGATCACGTTTGAAACTGCCCCAGCTTGCCAATGGTCCCGTAACTGTGACCGCGGGATTGACCGGATATTCGTAATTAATTTCGCCGTATAATTGCTGGGCTTCTGGTGTCGTCAAGAACTCAAGAAACGCCAATGCCTGTGCTTTGCGTGGTGAATGTTTGGCGATACCACCGCCAGAGATATTCACATGATTGCCGCGATTATCCTGATTGGTGAACACCAGATTTACCGCATTCGCCCAATCGCGCTGCTCGGCTTCATCACCAAACAGCATATTGCCGTAATAATAGCTGTTCATAATAGCGACATCGCATAGGCCTTGGAAAATTGCCTTGGCCTGTGCGCGGTCATTCCCCTGCGGCTTGCGCGCCATATTTGCAACCACGCCTTTGGCCCATGCCGTTGCCTTTGTCTCGCCATCAGCGGCGATGATAGAGGCTAGCAACGCACGGTTATAAACATGACTACCCGGCCGTGAACATAAGCGGCCCTTCCATTCCGGCTTTGCCAAATCTTCAATCTCGGCAATCGCACCAACCGCAACCCGCTCCTTTGAGGTCACAACAATGCGGGCCCGCTCCGATAGGCCGAACCAGCGCCCATCCGTTGCCCGCAAATGGGCTGGGATATTCTGCTCTAGGATTGTTGAACGTGTCGGCGCCAGCAAATCAAGATCGGCATATTCGCTCAACCGCGCAATATCGACTGTCAAAATAACATCCGCAGGACTGGCGGCACCCTCGGCCTGAAGCCGTTGGGCCAAGCCTTTAGACGCATAAACAATGCGGGTTTCAATGCCCGTTTTGGCAGTGAACGCATCCAGAAATGGCTGGATCAGGATCTGTTGCCGGTGCGAATAAATATTAATGCTATCAGTAGCCAGAACCGGCGGGGCCATCACTCCAGAAACACCAGCCAAAGCCAGCATCGTAGCACCAAGCAGTTTTGCCATCGCGAACGGGCTTTTAGGGTTATTTCCCCCGGTATGTGCCCCGGTATTTCCCCTGTTATTTCCCCGGGTCGATTTAGACAATATACCCATCACCTACTCCAACATTCGATTGGCGAATTTCACCAGCAGAATCCTTACCAAGCTTCGCCATCCAACCTGTTGCAATCGTTATATCGCGGGGGTTATGTAGCTAATATGCGAATGATTATCAAACTCATTTTGATTTGGCAAGTGATATTTTGCGAATGATTATCAATATCAATTAACGGATCACGCGCAGATTGGGGCATACCGACAAAACAGTATCAAACGCCGCATGAAATAGTGACAATATGCCGCCCATGTCTGACGACTTTGCGGCATTTCTCCATCGCGGAAAATCCCTTAGAAAAGCATCCGCCTTCCCCAGAACAAACGATTATCCATTGTAAAATTACCCCTAGCCACCTATATCATCGGGGGCCTCGCAACTGCGCTGGCCCATAGGTTTACGGTACAGTATCGCGCACCGGGATCACCCCGGAGCCCCAGCCAAGAAAGCGGCACCATGTTTGAAAATGACTTGTTGATTTCGATCCTACAAATTATTGCCATCGACATTGTTCTGGGCGGTGATAACGCCATTATCATTGCGCTGGCCTGCCGCAATCTGCCAGCTAGACAAAAACGCCTCGGCATTTTATGGGGCACGGCAGGGGCGATTATCCTGCGCTGTATTCTGGTATTCTTCGCCGCCACATTGCTCACTGTTCCGGGTCTGAAACTGCTTGGGGGTATATTGCTATTGTGGATTGGCATCAAATTGCTGGTCGATGAACAGCATATCGATGACGCAAAAGTCACCCAATCGAGCAATCTATGGGTCGCTGTTCGCACCATCATCATCGCCGATTTCGTGATGAGTCTGGATAATTCAATTGCCATCGCCGCCGCGGCTAAGGGCAATATGTATCTGGTCGTGTTTGGCCTCGCATTGAGCGTGCCGATCATCATTGCTGGTAGCGCAATTATCTTGCGCGTGATCAACAAATACCCTGTCGTGATTACACTTGGCGGTGCTTTACTTGGCTGGCTCGCCGGTGATTTGATCGCGCTTGACCCGCTATTGGTATCCTACTCGTCAATGCTCGGCGAATATGGGGCAAAGATCTGCGCCGCAATCGGTGCCGCGCTCGTGGTGGCTGGCGGTTGGCTGTTTAGCAAAAAGCCAACCGACGCCACCGACGCCTAAGAGAAACCTGTAACCGGTCCCTAATCAGACCAGTAAAGCCGCATCGGATTATCAACCAACAGCTTTTGCACCAACTCGTCGCTCTGGGCAATCTGCGGGATAACATCCGTTAGCACACCATCATCCGGTGTATGCGATTTCATATTCGGATGCGGCCAATCGGTTCCCCACAACACACGATCAGGGAACGCCTCCACTAAATAGCGCTGGAACGGGATCACGTCATCATAAGGCGGCCCATCCTTGGTTAGACGCTCTGGACAGCTAACCTTGGTCCATAATCCGGGCATTTCATTCATCAATGTGACAAACCGTTGAAAATCAGGATGATCGAGCGGCTGTGACACATCAGGGCGGCCCATATGATCGACCACAACAATGCCCGGCAGGGTTTTGAGAAACGGTATTAGTTCCTCCAGATCAGGTGCCTCAAAATACACCACGATATGCCAACCGAACGGCTGAATTTTGGCCGCGATATCAAGAAAGACCTGTTTTGGCGTTGCATCGACGAGACGTTTGACAAAGTTAAAGCGCACGCCGCGCACACCAGCATTATGCAACATTTGCAATTCGTCGGTCGTGATGTTTGGATGAATCACGGCAATGCCGCGTGCCATACCGCCAGATGATTCCAGCGCATCAACAAGGGCGCTATTATCTTTACCGTGACAGCTTGCTTGAACAATCACATTGCGGGAAAAACCTAGATGATCACGAAGCGCAAACAGCATGTCTTTGCTGGCATCGCCCGGCGTGTATTTGCGCTCTGGGGCGAACGGGAACACATCCCCCGGCCCAAACACATGGCAATGCGCATCAACCGCACCGGCGGGGGGCACAAAATCAGGCTTTTTAGGGTTGGGGTGCCAGCTAATAACGCCAGTTTCTTTTGATTGGGACATTTAGGCCTCCTATAGCCGCATATAAGTAACAGAGTAATAGCAAAGAGCGCGTTTTGCGTGGGCTAGAAAATTTCGCCGTCAAACAGCTTTCGCGCGGTGCGCAACATGCCCGCCCGCACCACTTCACCATTTGCGCCCATTTCTAAAATGGCACTGGTTTCACCGCCGGGATGTTCAACCGATATCGTCTTTTTATCACCATCAGGAATAACCGCCTGTGACGCCGCCGGGCTATTTGGCAACATCGCCGCAGTGGCCGCACTGACCGCCGCGAAAACGCCAATCGTCTCGTGGCATTTATGCGGAATAAAGCTACGGGTCATGAACGCGCCGCCGTTTTTGGCAGGGGCAACAAGGGTCATCTTGGGCACAGATTTATCGCTAACATCACCAAGCGCCATGAGCGGCCCACACGCAAGGCGCAATCGTTCTATCCGCGCTTTAAGATCCGCGTCACCATCCAATTCCGCTGGTGTCTCATAACCGGTAATGCCCATATCGCTGGCCCGCAGAACGACAATCGGCATGCCATTATCGATCATGGTCACCTCGATATTATCGACAACATCTACCGCATTACCGCTGGGCAATAGCGCCCCGCACATCGATCCGGCAATATCCTCAAAGGCCAATGGCACTGGTGCCGCCTCGCCGGGCACGCCATCAATACTGGCAGGCCCAGCATAGCTCACTATTTTATCCGGCGTGGCAATATCGGCGATCGCCACCTGCCCCGTGTTACGCATGAAAATTCGCACCGAAGTGATACCATCATTGGCGGCAACAAGGCCGCGCTCGATCGCAAAGCCACCCACGCCAGCCAGAATATTTCCGCAATTTTGCGCATCGCTGACAACGGCGCGATCAACAAAGACCTGGAGGAACAAATAGTCGATATCGGCATCGTCACGCGCAGATTTTGAGACCACCGCCACTTTTGATGTCAGCGGGCTGGCCCCGCCCATCCCATCGATCTGGCGCTTATCTGGTGATCCCATGATCCGCAACAACAACGCGTCACGCGCCGCCTCATCAGTCGGCAGATCCTCAGCCAGAAAATAACCGCCCTTGGACGTGCCACCGCGCATCCACATACATCTGGTGCCGCTTGTATTCGTCATTTCGGGCATAATTGCTCCCGCCGCTAGAAATTTACTGCCCCAGTATGCCGTATCTCTGGATCAAGGCCAGCCCTATCGCGCACCCCATATCAGGAATTTATAGGCGGATGGCAATTTTTGATCCAAAAACTTTAGCGGGTCTGTCTGGTTTTTGGTATGTTTGCGCATGATAAAAAATCAGACAAAAATAGCGATCATCGGTTTTGGCGAAGCGGGCGCCGCCCTCGCCGCTGGATTTGGTGATGGCATCCTGACCAAATCTGACATTACCGCCTATGATATAAAATGCGACGATGCGGCAACCGGCAAGCGTGAAGAAATGCACGCCGCAGGGATCACACCGGCGGCAGATACCAGCACCGCTATCGCCCATTCGCAGGCTATTTTCAGCGTGGTCACCGCGGATCAGGCCCTAGACGCCGCCACCGCCGTAGCCGCCACCATCCAGCCGGGCGCGCTATTCTTTGATTGCAATAGCTGTGCGCCATCGACCAAAGTCAAATCGGCGGCGGTGATTAATGCCGCTGGTGGCCGCTATATCGACGTTGCCATCATGGCCCCTATTCACCCCCGCGCCCACAAAACGCCAATGCTGGTTGCCAGTGAACATGGCGAAGATGCGATCACTATGATGCGCGATATGGATATGGATGTGACTTTGGTTGGTGACGTTGTGGGCCGTGCCTCGACCATTAAAATGCTGCGATCCGTGATGATTAA
>Ga0209138_1002855_pt1 | contig 12922 bp, 9 predicted proteins | sample SaaInl3SG_22_DNA_FD_184645 | JGI IMG/M metagenome (GOLD analysis project Ga0209138, IMG submission 184645) | Marine microbial communities from expanding oxygen minimum zones in the Saanich Inlet - ESP_153SG_22_DNA (SPAdes) (version 2) | ecosystem: Environmental > Aquatic > Marine > Intertidal...
GGTCACCGCCTAATTCCACAACAGAATCAGAGGCAATACATCCCAAGTCATTCGTTACCTGCTGTAGCTGAAAGTCAGCAACACTGTTGCCTACCAGCTTCTTAATATTGTTTGTGCCGAAGATGTACAATTCGTCACGGAATGTTTTAATCTGAACAATGTCAAAACCGACGTTAATCTCGCCAGCACCATTAGCTACGGAAAAGTCAGTCTCATCCAAAGGTGCAGAGAAGTACAATGAGTTAAGGCTAGCACTTGCACCTGCCATAAACATATGTGATTTGAAAGTAGTTACATACTTTGGATTAGTAGGAGCATTGGCATGAGTAATCTGCGTATATGTCGTGCCGTCGTATGTAGCGGCAGGGTTTACCCCATCAACTAAAATAACTTCATCTGCAGACCAGTTATAGCGATGGAAACGTATTTTATTTACGCCTACCATCGTAGGACTACCGGATGTAGTTACTGCTACCCAAGCAGATGTTCCAGTGTCCCAATAGTGAAGGTAGTTGTTTCCGCTTGTGGGCTTACGACATGCAAGAATACCGTCATTGACATTGTTAGCGACACATACGCCTAGGACAGCACCTGTTCCTGGTAAATTTGGGTATGCTTCTTGAAATCCGCTAATCCGGCGGTAGCCCCCTGAAACAGAAGGCTCGTAGTTGATGAGTCGGATAGCACTGCCGGGAGCTATCTCCCCCTGTGACAGTACATCTCTGTTGGTGTTTAATCCACCCTCACAAGAGACTCGTGCAATCTGCAGATTATCGGCCATTAAACGACTCTTGTATTAATAACGGAACTATAGATAGAACGTGGATTGTAAGTAGAGCGTACGATTAGCGGATCATCCACTAGCACACGGCGCATCATCTTGATGCCTTCCATAAAATCATTCTGGTGAATCTGTGCGCTTTGATCGTTAGAGCGGAAACGCATCATGTACATCATGGCACCATCAATAATCACGTGGTCAAAACGAGATGGGATAACGCATGTATCACTAAATAGAGTAAGATTATCGGGGAATGACCAATATTTGTACTCAATTACGTACGCAGCGTTAGGACTAGGCGTAACACCAAACTTTTCTTCTTGGGTTTGATACACACGAATAGGTGCGGATATACCAGTACCAGAATCGTTGGTATCATCTGACACACGGTAGTTTTCTAAGTACTCTGTGTATGAGATAACTGGAAGACGGGAAGGTGAATTACCTTGTGCCGCTAATTCTTTTAAGTAGAATGATTCCCAGTCTACAGAAGATAAACCACTAGGAAAATCGTATTCACGAGTTCCTGCAACTAAGGTTTGATTGTAAGTAGTTAATGTAAACGGCCACTCTTGAGCAGATTGAATGATCTTGCGAATGGACGAATTGATAGCATCCTTTGCTAACGCCTGTACGTTACGGACACCTGCGAAGTCATCTTGGTCAATAGTCACTTCGTTCAGACGACGAAGTAATTCATTGGTCAATGCAAGATACGTAGAAGCCATTTATATTAAATACCTGTGTAGAAAGAGTCCACCGCCCCGAAGGGCGGCTTTCTCAAGGTTACTTATGCAAGCTGATCACGATCAACTTCGTCAGCACCAGCAGTTGCTTCGTTCACGTCAACAACAATTGCCCATACACGAGCAGTTACTGTAGCCGCTGGAGATGCACCAGCTGTACCTGTTACGTCGATTGTGTCGGCGGCTGCAACGATACCCTGTGTTTGAGTACCGAAAGCAAAGTCACCTGCAGAACCACTATCCACAGCGGTAGCCGCCATGAAAGTTGTAGTTCCGTCAGTTACTGTGACATCGTAGTCTGCAGAATCCATAGCGTCGATCAACTCAACACCAGCCGCAAGAACGAGAGTACCCGCTCCTACTGATGGACCTGTGACTGTGCCAGTTGTAGTTGGAAGCTCAACTTCCTTCTCAACCATGATTGCTTTTGCAAGCAAAGAAGTAGATTTAGACATTGTAAGTTCTCCCCTTATACACCAGTTGCTGTTACGTAACGAGCAGTAGTGATAGCTTCAGGACGAAGAATCTTACGGCCATACAGGTTCATGCCACGGACGATGTCTGCGAATGAATCAGGGTCACGGTAAGTTTCAGTCTTAGCGATCTGCTGTGCAGAAGCTACTGCTGAATCGTGACCAGCAACTACAACACCGAAGTCTGTAGCCTGAAGGGTAGATGAAGACTGAGCCGCACCACCACCTACTGCTGGCAAGTTGTTAGAAACATAAACACGGAATCCGTGCAAGTTATTAACACTCAAGCCATTGCGAAGTCCGCCATTCTCACCGAAGTCAGAGTTGAACAGACGAGAGTCTTCATCACGGAGAAGCTCCATGAAGACAGGATCAATAACCATCCAACGTCCATTTGTGTCTACGAATTGCTGGTCAAGAAGACGAGCCATACGGTTGATCAATTGGAGTGGAGAGATATCGTCATCTGTAGTTGCATTGATACCTGGAAGACGAGGCTTCAGAGGAATCGCTTCACCAGCTACAGCGGCACCACCATCGTTCAAAGAGAAGTCAGTAGCGTCGAGCTTCATAGAAGCCAACAGTTCATCGGTACCAGCAGTATCGACAGCAACAGAACCAGCAACCTGATCGTTAACTGCGCTAGCATTGGTGTTCAATGAAGCTTGCTTGTAGCCTGAGATGTAACCCAAGACTTCTTGGTCAAACTGATCACGGAGGCGGTAACCGGCACGGTCAGTAGCCATATCCATGAAGTTGACGTGTGAGTGCGCATCTTCAATGTCGTCCATCTTGAATGCGAAGTAGTGCGCTTGGTCAACTACGAGAGTGAAATCTTCGTCGTCGATATCTTGCGCAGTGATTTGCGTACCACGTGAGTACTCTTTAACAGTGATCTCTGGCTCTTTGATGATCTTTACAGAGTCACCGAAGTTAGCGATTTCACCGAAGTAGTCGTTGTTTGTGATGTCTTCAACGATAGAAGACTTACGGAAGGCTTTTTGGACCTTCTGGGAATAAATTACAGGTGAGAAATTACCGTTAGGTAAGTTTCCATATCCTGCAGCTGAACGAAATGCCATGATAAGTTCTCCTCATAGTCAGGCATAATTTACATTACTAGATTACGACTGACCGCTTCAGAGGCTTGCTACACTGTGGGTGTCTGGGTTGACATGCTCGGCCAAAAGCATTACAATCAGAGGCCACGGTTTCAAGGTATTCTAGTTACGGTTAGTAATCTTTTATTTCCAGTAAAGGGTAGGTTATCCTTACGGGGCTACCCATTATCTAGATATAATATGCGTGGTGTAAGCAATAATAACTATTTGTCAACAGTTATCTTGCGGCTCCAGACATATCATAAACAAATTTACCACTTTGCATTGCGTTAAGAATTTCTTCTTCGTACTTTTCGTACTCATACGCTTTTAAAGTAGCAACTCTGCTTTCACTCCATTCCGAACTTGGCGATGCGGATGGAGAATTCTTTCCAGTCTTCTTGACCGCTTTAGCGGCTTCTTTTTCCAACTGAGAATCAGAACGCTTCTCTGAGATCATTCCCATATCCGCTTTGTACAAATCAATTGCACGTCCTGCGGCGATAGCGTCTGTATCATTCTTATATAATGCATCTTGGATATAAGTCGGTTGTTCTTTTACCCAAGCATGAAACTGTTTATCTGCACGAATACTATCAAAATCAGGATGCATTTGCTGAAGTTGATGTTGTGCTTTTTCTCGCTCTAATTGCGATTTCATTTTGCGTAGATCAGACATACTCTGTTCTACTTCTTGGCTTGCTTCTCGTGCTCTCTTCTGAGCGATGGAGTCAACAATCTTTGCAACTTCTGGGTACTTACTAGCCCATGCTTCAATCTCTTCTTCCGAAGTTGGTAGCTTGAACTCTTGTTTACTCTTCTGCTGTATCTGACGCTTGAGTTGCTCTAACTCTTTGTCTTTATTTTCTACAGTCTGTTGCATGTAACGACGAAGATCACCATAACGTTTCTTGAAAGTTTCTTCTTCGCTATCTTCAGCAGGTGCTTGCGCCTCTACTGCTTCTTCTTGTTGTACTTCTTCTTCCTCAATATCAGGACGTGAGTAACGTTTATTAGCCATTGTATTTTCCTTTTGCTGGGGGCCATAATGGGTAGCCCATATAAACTACTTGCGGTACTTTAGACCGGAGGAGTAGCTTCCTCTTCTTCCATAGGCATCTCTGCCATAGGTTCTGTCGATGGTGCCATCATGCCTTCAGGGGCTGGTGCAGAAGATTCTGCGCCTTTAGCGGCTGCACCCATTTCACCAATTTGCAACGTAAGACGTTCAAGAACAGGTTCTCCAATAACCTGATCAATTACATCTTTGATTTGAGTACCTAAAATAACCTTTAAACGTTCTTTTGATTGTTCGTCTAAATCCATATAGTTACTAATCATGGTTTCCATTTTAAAGCTAGACGTTTTCTCTGGGTTTTCAGATTCGTCAACAGCTTCAGGCGGTACCGTATCCATCGGATCATTCATTTCTGTAGCGTCCATTTCTGGATCAGGAGCCGCCATACCTGTCATTTCTTCATTCATGTTATCTTCCATATTTAACTCCTTAGATTATTCTGGACCTGAGTATTCAGAACCATAGCTGTCGCCGCCGCTTTCAGACACTTGATCTTGGCTACCGCTATCCATTTCGGACGCACTTGGTCCATCATATCCACCGTCACCAGAAGAAGAAGATGATTCACCTGGCCTACTTTGACTTGTTCCTGTAGTAGTTGGTAGATTTCCAAACTGTTCGTCATCAAAAGTTTCTACCCAAGAGTCAAATTCTTCGTCAGACATATTCCAATTACCGGTGGTATCGTCTTTTGATAGGGGATCACCCATAGCAGAATCCCATTCCCAGTCAGCGATGTAAGATTTTCCCGTTTTACCTAACTGAACCTCAGTTGGCCTAGCATATGTGCTAGCCTTAACGTAGTTCTTGTTTAAATCGTCGTAGCTCAAATTGTATAGAGAGGGGAGTTGACTAGCTAAAGCTTTTGCCTGATCTCTGTATTGTTCGTCGGTAAGGCCAGTGCCCTGCAAGGCAGTAGTGGCTACACCTAAACTCTGAGCACTTGCAGCAATGTCTTCACCCCGTTGCATAATTGCTCTATGGGCACCAACAGCATCTGCTTCACGCTGAATCCCTGCGACTACGGTGGCAATGACACCCGGAATACTTGGAGTTAACGGTACAGGATCAACATCAGTTGGGGTTAGCCCTCTAGCTAACGCCGCTTCTGGTTTTCCTGCGTATGCTTTATCCGGCCCCAGCACAGAAGCAATGCCGTATGACCCATAATTTTGCAATCCACCTACAAATGGACCATCCTCTGGGCCATCACCCCCTCCAGTTTGTGGAGCTACTGCCGGTGCAATTGTTGGCTCTTCTGGCATACAAGCACCAGTTTCTTCGTCGTAGTAAAACCCTTCTGGGCATTCAGGAACTTCTTCCTCAGCACCAATACCCAATAATGCTTCTGGCATATACCGAGTAGACTTAGTAGGATCATAATCAGTAGTTGTAACGTACTCTTGTGTAGTAGGATCTACTGCTTTAAATACGTATCGTTTAGCTTCTGGATCAAACACAACACGGTAGCCGTAGTATGGACCGCCAGTTGGAGCAGTGGGGTCTTCTAAGCTTACGCCTTCGGCTGCGTGAACAACTTCTACTTCAGCCTTTTCAACTTTAGGCTTATCTTTTTCTTCAATTTCGTACTCAGGAGATTCATGACCATGCTCGTATTCTTCGTCTACTTCAGCAATCCGTCCGTCTTGGGCCATCAAGCCCATGCCCATCTTGGCTTCGCAACGCAACTCTTCAAACGTTTTGACACCATGCCAGCGAACAACATCTGCAGGTACTACGTACTCACCTTCTGATAACATTGCAGGAATATCATCTGCAACTTCTTCAGGCTTGGAGCCAGCAGGAATCTCATTACCAGACTCAGCCTCAATACCAATGATGACTCCCATGCCATCACTCATTAAACCACCCATGTTCATCTCCGGCATTCCAAACTTTTTACCCTGCTTTTCTAGCTCCTGACGCAGAAGCTCTTGCCCGTCGATAGTGTCAATCTTACCCACGGGATTCTCCTCTTTCATCTTTTCGCCAGCTTCTGTCTTAATCATGATTCTGCCCTGTTATATTCATCTGACATTAAACCGCCAGCATATTTGTTGACTATTTTCCTGCTTACGATTCCTCTTCCAACATCTTTAGGTGTTTCAAACCTTTCAGGGTTGGACACTGGGTACAAATACTTTTTTCCACCTTCGGGCACATCAAAGGCACTACCTTCAGGAACTAAATGCTTATCTTGTAACTCTCTAAATGTTTTTTCATCTACCTGAATAGGCTCACCGATCTCTACTGATCCTATTGCCTGTGCCTTACCATCCCCAGTTTTAGCAATACCCACTCTTTTGCCAATATAAGGATCTAGACTGCGAGAGTTCCTAGTTTCATAAACTTTTTCTCCGCTGATAAGCTTTTCTGCGTAATCCAAGTCTGCCTTTTTATCTACTCGGACATTGATAGCCATATCAACGGGGTTGGACTTTTTTACGGCACCCTCCGCAGACATGAGGCCCGTCTCTTTTGGTGCCTTTACGTACTGATCCATAAACTCACTGTAGCGAGGCAAGTCTTCTACTCCAGCGGCATTGTTAATTGCTTTTACTTCGTCGTCTGATAAGACACGATTGATTTTAAGCTCCCCAGCAATTAACCATTCACCAGTCATATTAGGATTTGTTTTGTAGCGATAGCTACCACCATGAGGAACCATGTCAGTGATGTGTGCAGTACCTACATCAATCTCGCCATTCTTCTTGACGTTTGCCCTACGTAACGCTTCTTGTTGCCAATCTACATCCGCTGGTAGCTCAACCTCTGCCCATACTTGATCGTCACGGCGAACATTAGGCATTTCCATTTTCTTAGTTCCACCAGTTGCAGGATCAATCATTGCACCGATGTGGTGTGCGATAGGAACATCTCCAGAATGCCATCCCGGACGTGCCGCCACAGCTTTAACACTCTTAGTATTTTCTTTAGCAATAAACCCAGCTTCTACTAGCTTCTTGCGAAGTTCTGGATCATCCGGTATCTCCACACTACTACCTGTCGCCTTACGCTCTCCAGTATCGTAAAATGCTTTCTTACCAGTTTCAGTTTTCGGTGCAGTTGCCTTAGATGGGACATAGTACCTGCCGTTCTTTGCTTGGAAAATGTAGTCAGGCATATTGGCTTTGATCCACTCACCGACAGGTAGCGGCTTGTTAGCGTCTACAAACAAAGGATATAAGTTGTCGTCTTCGCCCTTGGTAAATAACTTGTACGCTTTAACTGTCTTCTTAGGAACGTAGTTATCTAGTTTTGAGATTTCTAAAGATGCTTCTGCAATCTCGTCTGCAATCTTTGTGGCGTTATCCACAACTTTAGTTGCAGTCTTTCCGCCAGGAAGTGCTCCGATAGCCGCAATACCAAAATCCATGAAACTAGCGTCTTCTGCGCCGGACATCAGCTTGTAGGCTTCGTCTGCGGCATCAATCATAGACTGTGCTGTACCTGCTGGGGAGAAGTCAGTGATTAGCTCTTTGGCACCTTCAATGTATTCACCAACACCCATTTTAGGCTCTGCTTCTTCTTCAGCAGTCTCAGATAGCATCAGTGGATCAGTCATCAACCCGCCTTCATTCATTTCAGCGGCTTCACGATCAATTTTATACTCTACTCGTGCCGTAGACCCACTGTTTCTTTTGGTGGTTTCAGTAGTAAATGGAGCAGTAGACAGTATCTCTGCCAATCGTTTAGCATTAGTAGACGATGTTTTAATTTCTGCAGTCACATCTTTTTGTTTTTCAGGATCGCCACCGAATAAACTATCAATGAATCCCTGCTCATCTTTATCGTAGTCTTTAAGAAATTGTTCAACAAGTTCTTTATCGGCCTTGCTTTTATCAAATACTCCAGACCAATACATCTGCGGTAAAAGATCAACTGCTTCCTGCACTCTATTGCGCAACGTAGTGTTGAACCATCTTTTAAATTGAGGAAAGTTTTCTTTGTCTTTATTAAATCTGAAACCATAATCAACACTAAAGATAGTATTTAACGCATCCATATCTTGGTTGAGAACAGCATGAAGGGCATCAAATGCTCGTATCCTATTTTCTTCTTTTGCGTTCCCAACACCTTCCCAGTTACCGTGCTTTAAATGACGCATCTCGTGGCGAGCAATGAAACTTTGTTCCGGTATCTCATTACCTGAAACGAATATTTCATTGTTGTCAGAATGGGCGGTTCCACGTAAACCAGTGCGTCCACCTAGATATTCGTCACCCTCTGACCCAAATGGAATGGTTAGCGAGTAAGGAATATCGTCGGATTCTTCCTGCATGTGTGGGAGTGGGTTATCGGAGAACGCTTCGTAATTTAATAGAGCAATACGTTCATCCGTGTTTGGCCCCATAAAATGCTGTTCAAACTTTTCTGGGTTATGATCACGAACATTACGTACTGTGATCATGTAGTCTTCACGGTCAATATCACCGTTTGCGTAATCTCTGTAGGCTGTTTCTAGCCTATCATCCATTACTTCAACCGTAGGGTCTAGGTACCGTACAGATGACTCACCCATAGCTTGGAAAGGATCAAACTTTTCTGATAAGTCGTCTACAGATTTGGATTCTTGAACGTCTACGCCTTCAGCGGCCATCAGTCCGCCTTCGTTCATCTTAGACTTTTCTACCCAAGTTCCTTCAGGTCCAATCTCGTAAAGACCGCCATCTTCTTTCTCAGGTTCTTTCGTTGCACCGTAGTACACAAGAGGCTTCATTTCTTCTGGTAGGTCTAACTGCCTACCTTCTTTTTCTGCTAATTCCCACTCTTCAACGTAAGACTTAGCAATCTCTAACGCTTGCTCTGTAGTCAATTGATCGGCTTGCTCTTCGTCAAGCATCTTATACAATTCTTTCCCAATGGCGTTATTATGAAGATCCATTTTTTTACCACGAGGATCGCCTATACTGCCTAAGTACTCTTTAGCCCCTAAAATAACATCAGAAGCTAGATCAGGATACTGAGCGTACATTGCAAGAGAAGCACCAATATGACGAATTGCATCGTACTTGTTATCGGCTTCGTCGTAGTTTGTATCTTCTTCTTCTCGTAGTTTTTTAACATACTGCTCGGCTTTTGACTTAATATCAAAAGGAGCCAATACCCCGTCATCTCTCTGAGGCATACCCCCTTGATCAAAAGACACAGTATCTGAAGTCAACCGCTCTTCAGCGGCCATAATACCTTTACTTGTCACATCTTCTTTCGTGCGAGCGGCACTGATCTGATTACTAATCTGCTGAGAAATTTGCATTGCTCTTTCTGCAGTCTCACGATTAGGCGGTCCTTCTACGACAATGTAATCGTTATTCTTAATGGCTTCTTCCATAGGATCTTCTGGGCGGTACAGGTTACCGTCTTCACCCATGCGAATCGTAGGATAGATAATCTCAGCACCAATGTCCTCAAAGTAGTTGTTCGCTGTGCGCACAGTTTCATTATCTTTGGTGGTTGGCGTAGTCGGGTCTAAGGCTCTCTCTAACCACGCTGGGACATTTTGCTTCTCTGCCATTAGTGCTTACCTTCTCCCGCTTTTTGGACAGCCTCATCCTTCAGCGTTAATAACCGACGTACTTCCCGTATCTGCCCTTGCAAAGAATACATCTCTGCTTCTGTAGGACACTGTTCTAGTTGTTGGTGTAAATAGTTCAACCGGTCACCGACGTAAGTCTCTAACCGTTCCATGTTTTGCTTACCGTTGACTAACGCCAATAGCTTGCGAGCAGTTTCAATTTGCATTAAGCGGCCTCTGGTCCTGCGGCATCAGGACGACTAAATCCTTCTGCTCCCGGTTCGGGGGCGTTTCCTGGCCCCATAGCTCCCGCTCCTACCCCTGCTTGGTTATCTGGCGTAGGTGACCCTTCTTGACCTTGCTGAGGCTGTTGTGCGCCTCCCTGTGCGGTCTGAGGCATATTCTGAGCGTACTGCGCCATCAATGCAGCTTGGATAGCGGCTTCACGGGGATCATTAACAATCTTATCTTCGTCTAGATCCAAAGATGCGGCAATCTCACGCAGGATGTAGTCAAACTTAATCATTGGTGCCATTGCTGGGTTAGCACCCAACTGCATCACCTGCATCAGCTTCTGCGATCTGATTTCATTGCGCATCAAAGATTCCGTACCACGGGCTACAACAGCAAGATCACCATTAGCTTCAGGATCAAAGTCAAATTGCATGTTGAAGGCGAACATGGCTTGGCCTAGGGGTGCTAGCATGTAGTCGTCAATATTTTTGACTACAGTCTTAATGTTTTGTGCGGCGGCACCCATCAACATCGACATACCGGAAGCTGTACGGCCTACGCCCATAACCCCTGTCTGGCCGTGGGAGAATGAAGGGATACCTGTAGACTCATCTGCAAGCTGACGGGACTTATCAAACAGCATCATATTCTCTTGAGCTACGTTCTGAAACTTCGTCGAGAATAGAGCCTGACCCGGAGCACCACCTTGACGGCGGAATACTTTACCGGGGTATACCGACAGATCCTGTCCGGGAACTAAGTTTGTCTCGTCCACCTCAAAGATCAGGTTGCCAGACAACACAGCGTTGTCCACAGCCATACGCATAAAGCCATTCATGAGTTGCTGTGTATCTTCCATATTTTCGGCAACACCAATACCAAAGAAGGAGTAAGGGTTGAGTTCATAAGGAACAGCGTAGAATGGGATGCGAGTAGGCTTAAATGGGTTGAGTACTAAGCGAAGGATATTACCGCCACAGATCCAAGCGTTAACCTGTACCTGATCTTTGTTTTTAAGTTCCTTAGTTAGCTTTAGTCCAGCTTCTTCCGCTGTCTCGCTGTCAATGACACCCCAATACTCCAAGACTTCCCAACGGTTAGTTTCCATTGTGTAGTTGCTATCGTCAATAACGTCTTCCCAATACTCTTTAACGTAGTTAGGGCCAGCATCAACAGACCGTTCTACAGCTTCTTTACGGAAAAGCGGACGATCTTTTAATTCACGCATTTGTGTACGGGACAGACGATGGCGGTACACGACATGCTCCGCTTCATCCATATTGTAGGCATCCGAATCTGGATAAAAGTTCCAGATGGACACAGCCTCTAAGCGAGGTCTAGTCTTCATGACGGGGTTGTAGCTACCGTCGGAATCCCAGCGGGGGTACTCAACGTCCTGAGCAAATGGTCCTTTGATAATCCCTGTACCAAACAAGCATTGTTCAAAAGCAACGAAACGAAGGTGCTTGTTGCCGTCAGACTCTGCAAGTTGATCGTGGATCTTTTTCTCCATCCGACGAGCCGCTTCTTTAGCGGGTTCGTAGATGGCGGCAGTCATGGTGTTTCCAGAGCCAGATTTAATCTTGTCTTCTGCACCTTTAATTTTTTCTTGGATTGGCCCTAAATCACGAGCAGTAACAGATCCTGGAGGAACTTCTCTACCGTCTCCTGCGTAACCTACGTTTAATTCTTCGTAGACTTCTCGCAAGGGTTCAGGAACAGCGGCATCAATGTGTACAGTATCTTGAATACCTTCTGGTATTGGTGTTTGCTCTACCCCAATAGGGAATTTGTTACCCGCAAACAATACGTCAGTGACTTGGCTGTACGCAGCAAGAACTTTAGTCTTAGTAATCTTGACGAAAATCTGAGAACGCTCCGTGTCGGTAAACTGAGTCGTATCATCGTACACGCCACGATAGTTTTTATAAGATGTTAACCAACGCTCTTCGTCAGTAAGACGACGATCTTTTGCACGTTGAAACTTTTGTCGTACGTCTTGTACGAATCCTGCATACTCAGAATCTAAATACTCGTCGGAACTATCTTCCAACGCTATTACTTCATCGTTATCAAATTCTGGTTTATCTACAATCGCCATTTATACACCTATTAATACCCAAAAACTGGGTCCACTGGTCTCCAAGCTGTTTTATTAAAGTCATTCCCAAAGTCAAATATACTTTTCGACTTCGGTCTTGACATGATTCCGTAGCGCACTGAGTCGTATGCGTGGTCTGATGCATAGCGTGGATCAATATCATCTGTCCCTTTAGGATCAGTCGGTATCACTTGCATATCTGCAATGATTTGTCGGCACGTATTAAAGAACACGATGTTTGGACGCTCTATCGCCTCATCGTACTTCAATAGTTCGTGCAATCTGTTCTTACCAGCTACTCGTGATCCACCGGTACGGTCTGATGGTCTCCAGCGGCATCCTTCTGCAATCATTTCTTCTGCAATGGATGGGCCAGTATGCCCACGGGTATGCCACGTTGAGCTATCCAGTACGCCGTAGCGAATATCTTCGCCAGCCTCTAATTCTAAAATTTTCTTTGCAAGTTCCCGTGCAGTGTGCTTAGATACGTACAATTCCCTATAGACATACAGCGTTTCAAAAGCAGGGTCCACCGCAAACCAGTGAACTGCTGAAAACGAACTGTAACCAAAGTCACACGCTCTAAACTTCGTCCAGCTATCCGGTACCTCAAAAGGATCGCAAGTATGCTGACTAACTTTAAACTCAGGGAAAGCCGCACCATCTGCTACAGTCCAATCACCCTCTAACAACTGCCTACGCTGTTGTTCAGGCATCGCCAAGAGGTTAGCTTCGTACATTCCGTCTTCATACAAGTACGGATTGTCTCGCAAAGTAGCAGGAATGAACCTACGGTAAAATAAAGGCTGTCCTTCGTTTCTGTGACCTACAGGAAACCGTAACTCCTCTTGCGTCTCTAAATCACGGGGTACAAAGGGGGTGTTGGCTGGTGAA
>Ga0209138_1002857_pt1 | contig 12911 bp, 10 predicted proteins | sample SaaInl3SG_22_DNA_FD_184645 | JGI IMG/M metagenome (GOLD analysis project Ga0209138, IMG submission 184645) | Marine microbial communities from expanding oxygen minimum zones in the Saanich Inlet - ESP_153SG_22_DNA (SPAdes) (version 2) | ecosystem: Environmental > Aquatic > Marine > Intertidal...
AGAATTAATTCCACTTCTCACTCCTGAAGATGAGGAGGAGATGAATAAAGAGGATGTACCAGCACAGCTGCCGATTCTTCCGCTTAGAAATACCGTTTTATTTCCTGGGGTTGTAGTACCAGTTACAGCAGGTCGAGACACCTCCATTGCACTGATTAAAGCTGCTAATCAAGGGTCTAAAACGATCGGAGTAGTTGGGCAGCGCGATGCAGCAGTTGAGAATCCGAGTATTGAAGACTTGTATCCGATAGGTACGGTAGCTAAAATCCTTCGCGTATTGCAGATGCCTGATGGTAATACCACGATTATAATTCAGGGTAAAAAACGTTTTCACCTTTCAGAAATGGTGCAATCTGACCCCTTCCTAGTGGCAAAAGTCACAGAATTAGTTGAGGTTCGCCCTAACACTAACGATGCTGAGTTCACAGCAATCGTTGAGGGAATCAAGGAACTCGCCTTAAAAATCATTAAGGTGAACCCTAATCTTCCTAGTGAAGCTTCATTCGCGATTCAGAATATTCAAAGCGGATCTTTCTTAATCAATTTTGTTTCTTCTAATCTCAATTTAACTGTAACTGAAAAGCAAGAATTGCTTGAGTTGGGAGATTTGAAAGAGCGGGCGTTACGAACCTTAAAGTTGATGAATTTGGAGCATCAACGATTAGAGCTTAAGAATGATATTCAATCAAAAGTTCGCTCTGATTTGGATCAACAGCAACGCGAGTATTTCTTACAACAGCAAATGCGCACGATCCAGGAGGAGCTTGGCGGTGTTTCTTACGAGCAAGAAATTGCTCAAATGAGAGAAACCGCAAAGACTAAGGTCTGGAGTGCTGAAATTTCCAATCATTTTGAGAAAGAAGTCTCTAAGTTGCAACGAATGAATCCGCAAGTAGCAGAATACACGATTCAACGAAATTATCTAGAACTCCTTCTCGACCTACCGTTTAATGTTTTTTCAGAAGATTCCATTGATCTTAAAGCTGCTCAAGAAATTCTAGATCGGGATCACTACGGTTTACAAGAAGTGAAGCGTCGGATTATCGAACACTTGGCAGTATTGAAATTACGTGGAGATATGAAATCTCCCATTCTCTGTTTATACGGCCCTCCCGGTGTAGGGAAAACTTCATTAGGAAAGTCGATTGCAGAAGCTATGGGCAGAAAATACGTTAGAATGTCTCTAGGAGGTTTACGTGATGAAGCGGAAATACGAGGTCATCGGAAAACGTATATTGGTGCAATGCCGGGTCGTATCATTAGTCAAATTAAAAAGGCAGAAACCTCAAACCCAGTTTTTGTTTTAGACGAGATTGATAAAGTGAGCTACAGTTCTCAGGGTGATCCTTCATCAGCGCTATTAGAAGTATTAGATCCCGAGCAAAATGATAGTTTCTATGACAACTTTTTAGAAATCGGTTATGACCTCTCGAAGGTAATGTTTATCGCCACGGCCAATAATATCGGAGAAATTCAGCCCGCATTGCGTGACCGAATGGAGCTTATAGAGGTAAGTGGTTATACCACAGAGGAAAAGATTCAAATCGCTAAAAAATATCTGCTTCCTAAGCAGTTGATGGAGCATGGTCTAGAGAAAAAGCATTTAAAACTAAGCGACAAACTCGTTCGAGTTATTGTTGAGGAGTATACTCGAGAGTCAGGAGTGAGAGGCTTAGAGAAGCAAATCGCGAAACTTGTTCGACATATTGCTAAATCGGTTGCGATGGAGACCGATTATGCCATGAATCCTTCTGTTGAAGAACTTTACGAGATTATGGGTTCTAAGCGATATGTGAATGATCTGAGTGAGTCGAATGCTATTCCTGGAGTGGTTACCGGTCTAGCTTGGACTTCGGTAGGGGGAGCCATTCTTTTTATTGAAGCTAGTCTTTCAAAAGGTAAAGGGGCACTTACCATTACGGGTAATCTCGGGAATGTAATGAAAGAGTCAGCAAGCATCGCTCTAGCATTTATTCGATCTCATCATGATGAACTAGGAATCCCTATGGAAAAAATCGAGGGAACCAATATTCACATACATGTGCCTGAAGGCGCCACTCCTAAAGACGGGCCTTCAGCTGGGATAACGATGCTTACGGCACTTGTTTCCGCATTTACTTCTCGAAAGGTTAGGGCAAATCTTGCGATGAGCGGAGAAATAACATTGCGTGGTAAGGTGTTGCCAGTCGGAGGTATTAAAGAGAAACTATTGGCTGCTAAGCGCTCAGGTATTAAACAAATCATTTTGTCAGAGCAGAATAAAAAAGATGTTGAAGCCATTGAGCCAGAATATCTTAAGGGTGTTAAATTTACCTACGTGTCACGAATGAGTCAGGTGATTGACGAATCACTTCTCAAACAAAAAGGAAGCCATACGCTTTAAACGCATGTCAGAAAGAATTCAAATAGCTATTGATGGTCACTCTTCGACCGGTAAATCTACTCTTGCCAAAGCTCTTGCAAAACACCTGGGTATCTTGTACCTAGATTCAGGTGCAATGTACAGAGCAGTCGCCTTACATCAAATCAGACATAACTTGAATGATCAGGAATTGATCGATCAGCTAGATGATATTGAGGTTAGTTTCAATGCTCAAAACGAAATCTGCCTTAATGGAGCGGTGGTTGAAAATGAAATACGCAAGATGGAGGTGTCTAATAAGGTAAGCGGAGTAGCTCAGATACCTGAGGTTCGACAAAAACTTGTAGAGCTTCAGCAAAAAGTACCTCAATCAGTAGTTATGGATGGTAGGGATATTGGCACTGTAGTATTTCCTTCAGCCAGGCTAAAATTATTCATGACTGCTCGCCCAGAGATCAGGGCGCAAAGAAGATATAATGAGCTGATCGCTAAAGGAGATAAGGTTAGTTTAGAAGAAGTACTTGAGAACCTGAAATCAAGAGATTTTCAAGATGAAAATCGAGCTACTGATCCGCTTCGTGCCGCAGCAGATGCGATTTATTTTGATAACTCAGATCTTAGTTTAGACCAGCAGCTAGAAAAGGCTATTCAATTGTATCAGGAACGAGTCTGAAACTCCTTTCTTTTTATTTGTTAATCAATATTTTATCGTTATTTTTGCGCTCCTTTTCAAGCTACCTAAAGGTGTGAAGGTGAAAAGGACTAGTTGTCAACTTTAACAACTTTCAGGGCTTTAGCTAACCTTCACAGAAGTCGCTGAAATACAAATAAAACAGCATTATGGCTGAAGAAAAAATGGCAGAAGAGACTCAAAACGAGCAAACTGCTTCTACAGACTCAACAAGCACTGACCAAAATCCACAAGCTTTTTTAGATAGCTTTGATTGGGACAAATACCAAGAAGGTATTGAGCGCGTTGACGATGAAAAACTAAAAGAATTCGAAGATTTAGTAGCGAAAAACTTTGTAGATACTGCTCATGAAGAGGTAGTTATCGGTAAAGTAATTAATATTACAGATCGTGAAGCAATCATCGATATTAACGCAAAGAGTGAAGGAGTAATCTCTCTTAACGAATTTCGTTACAACCCAGACCTAAAAGTAGGTGATGAGGTTGAAGTACTTATCGATGTTCGCGAGGACAAATCAGGACAGTTAGTTCTTTCGCACAGAAAGGCAAGAACGATTAAGGCTTGGGATCGTGTTAACGATGCACACGACAAAGAAGAAATCGTACAAGGTTTTGTTAAGTGTCGTACTAAAGGTGGTATGATTGTAGACGTATTTGGTATCGAAGCGTTCCTTCCTGGTTCTCAGATCGATGTTAAACCGATTCGTGACTACGATCAGTACGTTGGTAAAAACATGGAATTCAAAGTGGTTAAAATCAACCATGAATTCAAAAATGTTGTTGTTTCTCACAAAGCGCTTATCGAAGCAGACATTGAGGAGCAGAAAAAAGAAATTATCGGGCAGCTTGAAAAAGGTCAAGTACTTGAAGGAGTGGTTAAAAACGTTACTTCTTATGGTGTATTTATCGACCTTGGAGGTGTTGATGGTCTTATCCACATTACCGACCTTTCTTGGAGTCGTATCAACCACCCATCAGAAATCGTTGATCTTGACCAGAAATTAAATGTTGTAATTCTTGACTTCGATGATAACAAGTCACGTATTCAATTAGGTCTTAAGCAACTTGAGAAACATCCATGGGAAGCACTTAGCGATGACATCCAAATTGGTTCTAAAATCAAAGGTAAAGTCGTAGTTATTGCTGATTACGGTGCGTTTGTTGAGGTTGCTGAAGGAGTTGAAGGTCTTGTACACGTTTCAGAAATGTCATGGTCAACTCACTTAAGATCTGCGCAAGATTTCGTGAATGTTGGTGATGAGGTTGAAGCAGTAGTTCTTACTCTTGATCGCGAAGAGCGTAAAATGTCTCTTGGTGTAAAACAACTTACTCCAGATCCATGGACTGATATTACTTCTAAGTATCCTGTTGGTTCACGCCACAAAGGAATCGTTAGAAACTTTACTAACTTCGGTGTTTTCCTTGAACTAGAAGAAGGTATTGACGGTCTTATCTACATTTCAGATCTATCTTGGACTAAGAAAATCAAGCACCCATCTGAGTTTGTTGCTGTTGGTGATACTCTTGAAGTTGAGGTTCTTGAGCTAGATGTTGATGGTCGTAAACTAAGCCTAGGTCACAAACAAACTATGGAAAATCCATGGGATAAGTATGAGGCTGAGTTTGGTGAAGGTACCGTTCATACTGCTAAAATCACTGATTTAGTAGATAAGGGTGCTACTATTACCTTTAATGAAGATATCGTTGCCTTTATCCCTGCTCGTCACCTTGAAAAAGAAGACGGAAGCAAACTAGGAAAAGGTGATGAGGCTGAATTCAAGGTGATTGAATTTAACAAAGACTTCAAGCGTGTAGTTGCAAGTCATACTGCAATCTTCAGAGAGCAGGAAGCTAAGAACTTATCCGCTACTAAGAAGAAAATGGAAGCTCAAGCAGAGGAGTCTAAGACTACTCTAGGAGATGCTAACGCACAACTACAGGCTCTTAAAGATAAGATGGAGTCTAAAGGAGAGTAATTCATTTTTCTTTCTAGAATAATAAAGCCCGGGATGTTACCCGGGCTTTTTTTGTTACTTTTGCGCTAAAGCTGACTTTATATATGTCTTCTAACCTGCTTCTCGATTCTAAATCTATTGGAGTAATCCTTCATCGACTAGCTAATCAGCTTTTAGAAACTCACCTTGATTTTAAAAACACCGTTCTTATTGGTCTACAGCCTCGAGGGGTTTATTTGGCTGAACGATTAGCTAAACTTTTAAAGGAAGATTATGCGGTAAGCAACCTGCGACTCGGTTATCTCGATATCACTTTCTTTAGGGACGATTTCAGGAGATCTGAAAAACCACTGAGTGCAAGTAAGACGAAGATTGACTTTCTCGTTGAAAATCAAAAGGTAGTTTTTATCGATGATGTTCTCTACACAGGAAGAAGTATTCAATCTGCATTATCTGCTATCCAATCTTTTGGAAGACCTTCTTCTGTAGAACTTATGGTGCTGATTGATCGAAGATTTTCTCGTCATTTACCGATACAGCCCAATTATAGAGGTCGACAGGTAGATGCAATTAACGAAGAGCGTGTTCGTGTGCTTTGGAAAGAAAAGGACGGAGAAGATGCTGTATATATCGAAAACAAGAATTTGAAATGAGTGAACTGAGCGTAAAGCACTTGTTGGGAATCAAATACCTCACCGAGGATGATATTCAACTTATTTTTGAAACCGCTGACCATTTCAAAGAGGTTCTTTCAAGGCCTATTAAAAAGGTACCCAGTCTTAGAGACGTTACTATTGCCAACATCTTTTTTGAAAATAGCACACGCACCAAACTTTCATTTGAACTTGCTCAAAAGCGATTGTCTGCAGATGTGGTGAATTTTTCTGCCGGTCAATCTTCGGTTAAGAAGGGAGAAACCCTTGTGGATACCGTAAATAATATTCTAGCTATGAAAGTGGATATGGTCGTCATGCGCCATCCAAATCCTGGAGCTGGAGTGTTTCTTTCTAAGCATATTGATGCCAGTATCGTAAATGCTGGGGATGGTGCGCATGAACACCCAACCCAAGCCCTTTTAGATGCATTCTCAATGCGAGAAAGACTAGGAGATTTAGGGGGCAAGAAGGTGCTTATTGTCGGGGATATTCTGCACTCGCGAGTAGCGCTTTCGAATATTTTTTTACTTCAGAAGTTAGGAGCGAAGGTTACGGTGTGTGGTCCTCAGACCCTAATGCCCAAATACATAACCTCTCTCGGTGTTGAAGTCGAGCATAATTTAGATCGTGCGCTTGTCAATGCTGATGTGGCCAATATGCTTCGAATTCAAAATGAGCGATTAGATCAATCTTATTTTCCGTCGACTCGAGAATATGTAATGCAATATGGTTTAACTGATGAACGACTATCCCGCCTTGATCGTGTCCCTCTGATTATGCACCCGGGGCCAATTAACCGCGGAGTAGAGATTACCTCATCGATTGCCGATTCAGAACATGCCATTATTTTAGATCAGGTATCTAACGGGGTTGCAATTCGCATGGCGGTCATGTATTTATTAGCTGGTAAGCAATAAAGGAATAATCGGTATGGCTTATAAGTTATTAGAAAATTACAGTGTTGATAAGCTTCGCGAGTATGATATAGATCAGCTGCAGGAGCATTTTATCGTAGCCTTAAGCGATTCTGAAGTTAGTGATAGAGATTTTCAGTGGATTGAAAAATTTGCTTCAGATCTTAGTGACAGATCATTATCCTTCGTGATTTTATCTGAAAAATTAACCTACGAGGTCTTACCTGAAACAATAAACCTTTGCCCTACCTTAGAAGAAGCCATTGATCTCATCGAATTTGAAGAAATACAAAGAGATTTAGGGTTATGAGGTTTAGTGTGCGTACTCTTGGTGCTTACGCCGCTACTCCTAGAAAACTAGCTAATCCTAGTGCCCAGTATATCAGTTTTAATCGAAATCATTTTCTTATTGATTGTGGCGAGGGAACGCAGCGTTCCTTAAGAGCTTGTGGCGTAAATCTTCTGGGTATTCAGAAGGTGTTTATTTCTCATTTGCACGGTGATCACTTTTATGGTCTCCCTGGTTTAATAGCAACCATGAATGCCTTGAAGCGCAACGATGAACTAGAGATCTATGGTCCGAAAGGGATCAAAGAACTTCTAACTACACTTTTGAAGGCTTCTGATTCTTGGACACGATATCCACTTCGTTTTATTGAACTAGAATCATCCGATTCTGAGGTTATTTTTGAGTCTGATAAAGTACGGATAGTCACCATTCCTTTGCAACACCGTATTTATACTAATGGTTTCTTGTTTGAGGTTTTTGATAATGGAGCCTGGAACAAGCTTTATGCCTATTGTAGTGATACCGCTTTTTTACCTCAGATCACTTCTATTATCGAAAATGTTCATGTTTTATACCATGAATCTACCTTCTTAGAAACAGAAAGTCATCTCTGCGAGAAAACAAGGCATTCTACTGCTTCCGAGGCCGGTAAAATTGCACAATTAGCTCAGTCAAAATTCTTAATTTTAGGTCATTATTCAACTCGATATAGAAATCTTGATCTCTTTAGGCAAGAAGCTTTGAATCATTTTAAAAGTGGTGAAGTACTTCTTTCTGATGATCACGAATTATTTGAATTTCCATGGCCGCAAAAGATTTAGCGAACTATCGCAAAAACTACAGTAAATCATCACTCGATGAATCACATCTAGAAGCCTCACCTTTTGAGCTTTTTAAAATCTGGTTTGAAGAGGCTGACAATGACGCTAATATAGAGGAAGCCAATGCGATGTCACTCTCTACGGTTGGTAAGGATATGAAACCACGCACTAGGGTGGTACTCCTCAAAGAATTCAATACTCAGGGTTTTGTATTTTTTACTAATTATAGGAGCAAAAAGGGTCAAGCTCTCGCCGAAAATCCATTCTCTTGTATTTCTTTCTTTTGGGCTTCTCAGGAGCGTCAAGTAATTATTGAAGGAAAGGTTGAAAAGATTTCGGCTCAAGATTCTGATACTTACTTTAATTCTAGACCCTTAGGTAGTCGTCTTGGGGCTTTAGCTTCACCACAGAGTGAGGTAATATCGGATAGAGCTTTTTTAGAGAATGAGTTAAAAAAGGTTCAAGATAAATTTAAATCTGAATTGCCAAAACGTCCCAATCATTGGGGAGGATACCTCCTTATTCCAGAGCATTTTGAATTCTGGCAAGGGAGAGAGAACCGTCTTCATGATCGAATTCGTTATGATTACGAGAATAAGTCTTGGTCTTCAGTACGATTAGCTCCTTAAAGCGTATATTACCCCTTTAACCCCTATTTATGTCTTCTTCGAAGTATCAATATATTAATCGTGAAATTAGCTGGCTTCAGTTTAACGAACGAGTTTTGCAGGAAAGTGCTGACAAACGAGTTCCTATTATTGATCGTATTCATTTTCTGGGAATCTTTAGTAACAATCTAGATGAGTTCTTCAGGGTTAGATATGCCACGGTTAAGCGGGTTGTTGATAATGATCCGACTGGGAAGCAATTGCTCGGTGGGACCAAAGCCACTGATTTATTAGCACAGATTACTGCCTTGACGATTAAATCTCAGTCTCGAAGTATGAAAATTCTGAAGGATATTACTGAGGAATTAAAGGATCACGAGATTCATTTGATTAACGAATCAGAACTTCAAGAAGACCAAAAATCATTTGTTGAAGACTACTTTTTGTCTAAGGTTAATCCTGAATTAATCACTATTGACCTTCACAGTATCGACGGTTTTCCTATGCTGAAAGAAACCGCAGCATACTTAGCAGTTCGCTTAGCGAAATACAATAACACCGAAGGTTCTAGGAATAATAAAGAGGCATCGATTAGATACGCCCTAATTGAAATTCCAAATAGCTTAGATCGTTTCGTAGTACTGCCCAAAAAAGAAGGTAAGAACTATGTAATGGTACTGGATGATATTATCAGGCATTGTCTTGATCGAATTTTCTTCATGTTTGATTACGATGAAATCGAGGCACATATGATAAAGATTACTCGAGATGCTGAGCTTGATATTGACGATGATCTTGAAAAAAGTTTTGTAGAAAAGATATCTACCTCGGTAAGTAACCGAAAAATTAGTGATCCCGTTCGTTTTGTCTATGATAAACGAATCAAACTAGATACACTTACTTTTCTAAAGAAGAAAATTGATATAGAGAATACCGATAGCGTGATTCCTGGAGGTCGTTATCACAATCGACGTGATTACATGAGCTTTCCCAACTTTGGAAGATCTGAATTGCAGTATGAGAGAATAGACCCTTTACCCATAGCGGGCTTTGAGATGGAGGGTAGTCTTTTCGATCAAATTCGAAAGAGAGACTATCTCATGTATACCCCATTCCAGAATTATGGGTATGTTAGTCGATTTTTGAAAGAAGCAGCGCTAGACCCTAAGGTTAAGGAGATCAAGATTACCATTTACCGACTAGCAAAAAACTCTCAGGTAGCGGCCGCTCTGATTAATGCAGCTAAAAACGGCAAAAAAGTAACCGTTCAGATTGAGCTTCAGGCACGTTTTGATGAACAATCGAATATTGATTATGCGAATAAATTTAAAGAAGCTGGAATTAATCTAATCTTCGGTATTCGCGGCCTTAAAGTACACTCTAAAATTTGCGTGATCACCCGAGAAACCAAGCCGAGATCTTTAGAATATTTCGGATTTATTAGCACCGGTAATTTCAACGAATCGACGGCAAAAATATATACCGATTACACGCTGTTTACTTCGCATAAAGGAATACTCACTGAAGTAGAAAAGGTATTTGATTTTTTAACTACTACCTATAGAGTTAGAAAATACAAGCATCTAATAATTTCTCCTCATTACACAGAAAGCACCTTTACGCGTTTAATTCAACAGGAGATTCTAAATGCCAAAGCAGGGAAGTCGGCTTCGATCAGAATTAAGATGAATAGTTTTACCTCTTACAAGATGATTGATCGCCTTTATCAAGCGAGTCAAGCTGGGGTGAAAATAAAAATGGTTATTCGAGGAATTAATTGTTTAATACCTGGAGTTAAGGGACAAAGTGAAAATATTGAAGCCATTAGTGTGGTCGATAAGTTTTTGGAACATCCGCGCGTTTTTATTTTCGAAAATGGAGGCGATTCAAAAGTATATATATCCTCTGCGGATTGGATGACCCGAAACATTGAAAATAGGGTAGAGGTCGGAGTACCGATTTACCAAGAAGACCTCAAGCAAGAAGTGATTGACGGTTTTGAGATGAGCTGGAATGATAATGTTAAGGGTAGACGTTTTACGGCTAAACAAGACAATGCGTATCGCAAGAACAAAAAAGTTGCTATCCGATCACAGTTTGATATGTACGACTACTACCGAAAGAAGTTAGATCATTAACCGTGCATCGTTTCTTTCTTACCGAGATTAGCCATGATCTCAGCCTCGTAGGCTAATAAATCTTGCCACTTTTGATCAACTACCTCGCGGTCGCCATATTTTCTAGCGAATCCGAGAAACATGGTATAATGATTCGCTTCACTTACCATTAAGTTGCGGTAGAAATCGGCTAATTCTTTGTCGGCTATATTTTCAGAAAGTAGCCTAAATCTCTCACAACTTCTTGCTTCAATAAGGGCAGCATATAATAACTTGTGAACTAGGTGGGTAGTCTTACTGCCTCCCTTTGGAAAGAATTTCATCAATTCGATAACATATTCATCTTTACGTTCTCTTCCGAGTTTCCATCCTCTTTCGACGATTTTTTCATGCACCATGTTGAAATGCCCCATCTCTTCCCGTACTAGTGCAGTCATTTCTTTGACTAGTTCTGAACGGTCAGGAAAACCTATAATAATTGAAATAGCCGTGCTCGCGGCCTTTTGCTCGCAATAGGCGTGATCAGTGAGGATCTCTTCAATATTCTTTTCAACGATATTCACCCATCTTGGGTCGGTGGGTAATTTTAATCCAAGCATAGTTATAGGTCTAAGGAGAATTTTTGTTTTAGTTCTGCCACGGCAGGGTATTTAGAGATCAGGTGCTCTAGTTTTTCTTCTGGCGTATAAATGAAGTTTTCAGAGTTTTCTGTTTCTAGAACTTCTACTTGTAATTGGATACGGTCGTTCTTTGTTCGTTTTCTTAAGAAGACCAGGAGCGCCTCCTTTTCTTGTTCGATTTCTCTACGAATCGTATCGTTCGGAACTGTACTTCGTAGTGTCTCAGAATCAATTAAATCAATGGTAGCAATTTGAAGATTAGAGGCCAGTATTTTTTTGCCTTTTTGTTCAAGACTGACAACGTATTGGTCGTAGTAAACTTGAATATCTTCTAATGTGAATGGCTCAATAGATTCAGGTCCAGCTGCTTTATTAGCTTCTTCTTGCTTTTGCTTAATCTCTTTCTTTTTCTGTATTGCAGCCAGAGATAATCCCGAAACAGAATGACCTGAAGAATGTTTTTCAATGCGGATAGCTACATTGGGAGTTGTATCTGGAATAGAGAGGGTTTCTTCCTCAACACTCGATTCACCTGATTCTTCTTTAACGACTTTATTTTCAGTAGAATCAACGGGAGGTTGATTTTTTGTCGATGAAGTCGCAAAGGTGGTTTCATTCACCTCATTAATGGGGATTAGGCTAGGCTTTTTTTTTTCAGCAGAATTTGAGAATCCAGCGATTTGAAGTAGGCTGAGTTCGATCAGAAGTCTCTTGTTATTAGCTGCTCGATAGGCTGCATCTGATTTGGTAGTAATCTCGATACCTTCAATTAAAAATTCAATCGAACATCTAGCTGCCTGCTCTTTGTACATTGGAACGAGTTCTTCTGAACTATCTAAAAGTGCGATAGTTTCCTCTTTCTGTGACACTAGTAAATTTCTAAAGTGAACTCCTAGTCCTGAGATGATTAACTGTGCATCAAAACCGGCATTAATGAGTTCATTCAGCTGTAATAGTATTGATCGGGTGTCTTTGTCTAAAAGACTGTTGGTGAGTTCAAAAAAACTATTGAAGTCTAGAAGGTTGAGATGCTTACTAACATCTTCTGCTGTTAATATGTTCCCGCCAAAACTAATGAGTCGATCAAATAGAGAAAGTGCATCACGAAGTCCTCCATCGGCTTTTACAGCAATCATGTGAAGTGCAGTTTCTTCCACCTCTACCTTTTGGTCTTCAGCGATCGTTCTTAAATGATTTGCCATGTCCTTAGTGCCAATACGTTTAAAGTCATAGCTCTGGCATCTAGATAAGATAGTGGGTAGAATTTTGTGTTTCTCTGTGGTCGCTAGAATGAAAATAGCGTGTTTAGGAGGTTCTTCTAGAGTCTTTAAAAAGGCATTGAAGGCGGCCGTACTAAGCATATGAACCTCATCGACGATATACACTTTATGCGTACCAATTCTTGGCGGAATTCGAACTTGATCGATTAGAGATCGAATATCGTCTACCGAGTTATTTGATGCCGCGTCTAGTTCAAAAATGTTGAAGCTAAAATCATTGTCTGCGCTGGCTCCAAGGCTTTGTTCGTTGATTTTATGCGCTAAAATTCGAGCACAGGTCGTTTTACCGACTCCTCTTGGCCCAGAAAATAAAAGGGCATTGGCTAGACGATTATTGGCAATAGCATTTTCTAACGTTTTAGTAATTGATTCTTGACCAACTACCTCAGAAAATTCTTTAGGACGATATTTTAACGCTGAAACAACGAAAGATTCCATAAATACAAATATAAGTTTCGTTGAGCGATCATTGATGAACTTCAAAGGCTTCTAGTCCTTGAATTATTAACAATAGTGCTACTTTTACGATCTAAAGCAGGCCACCTTGTCGCTTTATCCTTTGAGATAAAGAGGAAAGTCCGGACACCATAGTGCAGCG
>Ga0209138_1002867_pt1 | contig 12891 bp, 9 predicted proteins | sample SaaInl3SG_22_DNA_FD_184645 | JGI IMG/M metagenome (GOLD analysis project Ga0209138, IMG submission 184645) | Marine microbial communities from expanding oxygen minimum zones in the Saanich Inlet - ESP_153SG_22_DNA (SPAdes) (version 2) | ecosystem: Environmental > Aquatic > Marine > Intertidal...
TATTAGAGCTATTTAGAAGCTTTGTAAGCCAGTTTCTCACCGTCATGGTGTGAATCTTATAAGGTGTTCTACAAGTCACGAAATAGTTCCATTGTAATTGGTTTTATGTAGAACTGCAGAGCGTGCAGTCTTTGCAGTCATGCAGTCCTACGATTAATAATTAAGAAAAAGCCTGGAATCTTAGTGAAGAAATTCGTATATTTACAGTATACCATTTCCGCCAATAGTTGAAAGCTTCACGCCCGATTCTGTTGGCTTTTTTGTTTTAATAAAGCTCCGAAGATTTATTTTTAAATGAAAGACAGACTTTTTCACAAAACAGGCTAGTTTTCAACAAAATATCGTTTTTAAGTGGCTGAATATCAGTATTTTAAAAAATTAATAGTGCTAAATTTTAACGATTTTATGTTATTTTAATCCTACTTTTTGCATCCACTCTATTATTTAGTGTCAGAAACTCCACATCTAGTGCATAAAAATCTCAAATTAGTGTTGAATTTCATAAAATGCCTATTTTAAAAATCCAAAAATTTACACTTTTTAGTGGACGTCAAATTTCACAAAATTGTCATTCAAAAATGATTAATAAGGATTCCACTAAAACCATTTTTTTCTTTAGAATCTTTATTATTTTTACATAAGTATCAAGAGCATTAATTTGCACCAACCGACTTTCTCGAAGCACGGTGGTTTAGAATACGAGACACTCGTCTAAAACAATCGAGATTCAATATTCTTTTCTTGGTCGTAGTAATGTTTAATTTAAAACTATAATTATGGCAAATTTAAATGGAGAAGTAATATTCAAAGTCACCTTTACTAATCTAGGAGTGCCAGCAAGTAGGTACTCATCAGCTATCATTTATAAAGAATGCGCTGAGCAAGTTTATGCATCTGCACCCTGGTCAAGTATTGGACACAAGAAGAACCCTAGGTTTAAAGTAGAGATGATTAAAAATATAAAAAGAGAGATATAGTAAGAGTATAGAGATAGTCTCTAAAGCAATTAAACATAAAGCTTAGTAAAAACTACCTTTTTTACATCATTCAATTCAACTAACATCTAAAATAATGGCTTTGGTAAATTGACATACGCCCAATAGATTAATAAGAATTGAAAGGGTATTCTAAGCCAAAGAATCCAAGAAGATATTCCAAGACTATTAGAAGGGAAAAGCATATTTACATGGACTATAAAAAACACGATTAGCATCGCAATTATCCCCCATAGTGCAAGACTTCTGGTTTGAGGAAATAGAACCCCTATACCTAAGAGAATTTCAGCTATACCGCTGATGTAAATAAGTAAATCATGGGCAGGTAAGAACTTTGGCATAAAGGGTCTGTAAAAGCCTGTATTGGTGAAATGAAGGATTCCTAAGACTGCATAAAGAACTCCCATAAAATAAAGTTGGAACATGCTAAGGACTTACTTTTATAAATTTAGAACCGTTCCATTCCCAATGAAGAAATTTTCTAAAATCATCTGGTGGAATATTATACAAATCAAGGCGGCCGTTTCCATCAAGGTCATGAAGTCTATCTATACCATTAACTTTTAAATCGAGCTGACAGTCTGGTTGACCATCAACTCCAACTTCATAGTTATGTTGGATAAACTCTGATGTTTTGTCTATCAATTCGCCATTGACATGACTTATTATTTGCACAAAATAACCTCTTGTTCCAAATCTGTTTCCACTTTCAGTACCTGACCGTCCAATAATAAGTTCTTTATTACCATCATTGTCCAAATCCTTACAAAAAATATTGCCACCAGGATTATGGAAATTTTCTACATCTGGCACTAAAAGATAGTTGTCAAAAGAATATGAGAGGCTACCATCTCCCAAAAATATTTTAGCTTTAAAATCTGGGCAATTTTCATATCCATTGTTAGCTAAAAACTCTGAATCCATACCATTACAAGTCCCTGTAGGGTCTATACTACTTCCATGAAATAAATCAAGAAACCCGTCACTGTTAATATCTATTAAATCAATTTTAGACGCAGCTAAATTTAAATTATCAGTCCCCTGAATTACATTTAGCTTTTCTTCAAAAACGAATCCCCCTTTATTTTCGATTATAACTTGTATTTGACTGGATGAATTCAAGCCAACCTCTAAGCCATTTTGATTTGTAGTTATATCTAAATCACCATCATTATCAATATCACCAACAGATGCTTGATGATTATATTTAGGACCCTGGACTTGATGAGGAATAAATTCATAACCCTCATTAAATTTATTTTCTAATACAACATTTATCTCACCTGGAAAAGGTTCATAATCTTTACCATCATTACCTAAATAAAAATCTGCATCTCCATCATTATCAAAATCACCTGGAATAATGAAGTAATTACCGTAATATGCAATAGGGTTTTTTAATTTTTGAAATTGATATTCTCCGTCATAATAAAAATAAACTTCCAAGCTGTCTGGATACTTTTCTGGTATATCAAAACCTCCTCCAACGAGCATACCTGAATCACCAGGACTAGTTAAAATATCATCATACCCATCTCCATTAATATCTGCATAAGAATATTGTGCACCTGCTCCATCATATAAATTACCATATTTATTGTATCCAAAATCCTCTACTGGGTCTCCACATACACCATTCCATTTATTATCTTTCTTATTTATAAAACGAATTAAAGGAAGATTTAATCTTAAGTATGAATCATTTACAACATCGACTGATGATTTCGTATAGTTTCTATAAATTGGTTGTGGTTGAGTTCTAATCTTGAAAGTTTCTTGTATTGTAATATTATCTTTATTTGAAGCTGAAATTTCAATTTCATTTTCACCAGCAATCGTTCTAATAAAATCATTATTCTCAACACTTGTTGGGGTATACTGCACCAAAATATTACCCTCATTAGTTCCTTCTTCGGGCTGTTCTAAAATTTGAACAATTCCAAAATTTGACTCAATACTAACACTTTTAAAGCCAGATGCAGATGAAAACCCAATTGATAAAGTATCAGCAACTCCTTTGGTAAACATTTTAGATGGTGATGGCGGTAAGATAAGAACTGGAAGTTGTCCAAATAATGCATTTAAACTAGTATTTGCCCCTATAGTAACTGTCAAAGATGCCTCCGTTGAATCATTTCCTTCCCATCCGACAAACTCATACCCTTCTTCTGGAGTGGCTGTAATGGTTACTTCTGTCCCTTCATCATAAGTTCCTCCCTCTGAAGATACAGTCCCTCCCTCTCCGGTTGTAACTGTTAAAGTGTATTGTGTAGGGGCTGGGGTTGGCTCAGGCTCTGGTTTAGGTGTTATTACTACACTTGGAGGAGGGGTTGTGTCCTCTTCCTCTGTGGAGCAGCTGTAAATTAATGCTGAAGTTGTTAGGGTTAATACAGATAATAGAAATCGTTTTTTCATAATTAAAACCCAATTAAATTAAAGTTACCATTCTTATTTTCCCAATAAACCTTATCCTTTACGGCTGAACTATTTACTTCCATTCCGTTTATCCCGTAAGGAAAAATATCGAAGTCTCCGTCGTTATCAGTATCATATAATCTCGTTTGTCCAAATGGAGGAAACTCGGTTGAATCCCATTGTGAGCCTTGACTCCATAAAAATACATTTGGACTAATTACAGAATCATCAATACTGAATACCCCATCATTATTAACTAAAACTCTAAGTCCAACACCATTTTCATAATTTTCATTACTGATGATGTCATAATCACCGTCATTATCTATATCTAAAAAGGAGCATCCAAAATAACCTGATTTTGAATTTACCCCAGAAGGAGATTGAAAATTATAGATGTCTGAATTGGCTAAATCAAAATTCCCACTACAATTCCCATAAAGAATTATAAAGTCCCTATCAAAGTAAATTCTTTCACCATTTACTTCAATATAAACAATTGAATCCTCTCCATTAATTTCTTCAATAGTTCCTTGATTATTATAAGCGTGAATGATATCTAAACAGCCATCATTATTGATATCAAATAATTCTGCATTTGTAGCAATATAGTCCCATCTATCAAGTTGTTTGAAAATATCTCCTTGTGAAAAATTTTCAGTTTTTATCTCAAAAACTCCATTGCCTTGATTTATATAAAATAAAGGAACGCTAATACCTTCTTTATCCCATGAACCATTAAGAAATTTTCTATAAACCCACTCGAAGTTTACAATATCAATATCACCATCATTATCAATATCACCAGTTACTAAATCGTGAGTTGTGGTTGGATTTCCTATTTCTTGAATGGTGAAGCTTCCATCATCATTAAAATACAAAATCTGTAATGGGGTTTGTTCTGGTTTATACCATCCCCCATTTTGATTATCGTGTCTATCCTCATTAGATAATAAAATATCTAATTTTCCATCTTGATTAAAATCATTTAGATAAGGTCTTACTGCAAAATAATTATTACTGTCATAGTAATTTACTTTATAATCTTCGTTAAGAACATCCTCAACAACTATGAATTTTCCTTTACCTGAAACCCAACCATCACTATTATTTTGGAGAAATCCAAACATGTCTAATTTACTATCATTATTAAAATCAAAATAAAGCATTGAAACACCACTTAATTCATAGTTTATGGCACAACCTCCATATTGATTACACTCCTCTTTGATATCAAATTTTTCGAACATTTCTTGTGTGCTCATAACTTCTCCTGGATAGTAGCTATTTTCAATAATTTTGTCTACAGTTTGATTGATTGATGAGTATAGTGGAGCTTTTGATTCAAAAATTATTTCAGATTTTGTAAATAATGCCTGTATTGTTGAATTTGCTTCAATATTTAAAGTCAATGAAGCCTCTGTTGAATCACTCCCTTCCCATCCTACAAATTCATACCCTTCTGCTGGGGTGGCTGTAATAGTTACTTCTGTCCCTTCATCATAAGTTCCTCCCTCTGAAGATACAGTCCCTCCCTCTCCGGTTGTAACTTCTAAAGTATATTGAGTTGGGGCTGGTGTTTCAGGTTCTGGAGTTTGAATAATACTTGGAGGAGGGGTAGTGTCTTCCTCTGTAGAGCAGCTGTAGATTAGATATATAGTTGTTAGGGCTAATATCGATAGGAAGTAAAACTTTTTCATACCATAAATTTAATAAATTCAAGAAAACTAATTAGGTAAATACTTATCTATACCTAATATGCTGAGGTGTGGGGTATTAGCTATATCACAAAAGTAACTCTGAAATGGAAAGTGAATTTTCTCAAACCCATGCCCCTTAAAAAGTTAATTATTGGGTTCGATATTTTAGCTTTTTAATGTTAAAACTGACACGATTTACTGACAGATTTAGGTTATTTTACTGTCTATTTACTGGCAGTAATGAGCCAGTTGACATGATTTTGGGTATATTTGAGTGTCTAGATACTAGGTAAAGAAAAAACCCCTCACGTTTGTGAAGGGCTTTGATTGCTTGTTAGGTCTTGTGTAGTGCAGCGGTTACGCTTGCTCCCCCTCTTGGACTCGAACCAAGGACCCTCTGATTAACAGTCAGATGCTCTAACCAACTGAGCTAAGGAGGAATGTTTTAATTGGTGGGCAAATATAAATGTTTTGTTGCATTATACAAACCCTAAAAAAAATTATTTTAATCTTTTTCTAATTAAAAATTAGACGGTACAAATCATTCCCATTTGCAAAAAGAACAAGTGCCATCAAAAGGAAAAATCCAAACATTTGTGCGTACTCCATAAACTTGTCATTTGGCTTTCTTCCTGTAACGATTTCATAAACTAGAAACATCACATGTCCTCCGTCTAATGCAGGGATGGGCAAAATATTCATGAAAGCTAAGATAATGGAGATTAAGGCTGTGCTCGCCCAAAATCCTTTCCAGTCCCAAGTATCTGGAAACATATTTCCAATCGCTCCAAAACCACCAAGTTGTGAAGCTCCTTTTTTAGTGAAAATATATTGGAACTGAGAAACATAATCATAGAGTGTCCAATATCCATAGTCAAACCCCTCAACAATACTTTCTCCTAGACTTAATTTTTCATTATTAAAATTGATAATAGGATATTTTGGATATACCCCTATGGTCCCTTCTTCATCAGTACTAAATTGAAGGGTTTGGCGGGAACGCTCACGTTCTATAATCAAAGTAATTTCTTGTTTTCCTTTTCCTTTAATAAGAGCACTTAAATCATTCCAATACTCAATATTTTGATCATTAAGTGAAATTAGGCGATCACCAGGCTGGAGTCCAACAAGGTCTGCAGGGCTGTTAGGAATTACGGAATCTAAAACGGTTGATGTCGTTGGGCTTAGTGGCATTAGTTCACCGCTTTCAAACATTTTTTTCCCCATACCCTCTGGCATATCTAGGGTGGTTTGAGTTCCGTTGCGACGTTTTACTGTTACTTGCTCTACATCTCTCAGAAACAATAGTTTGTTGATTTCAAAAACATTGTCTAATGTTTTTCCATCTACTTTTATAATTTGATCTCCAACTTCAAAACCAGCCTCTTCAGCCACTGGAGAAGGGCTCATGCCAAGAGGAAGTTCTTCTGTATAAAGGGTATTTTTCCCCCAAACAAACAAAATCATCATATAAATTAGGAACCCTAAAATAAGATTTACAGTTACTCCTCCCAACATAATGATTAGACGTTGCCAAGCCGGTTTGGAACGAAATTCCCACTCTTGAGCAGGCTGACTCATTTGCTCAGTATCCATACTTTCGTCTATCATTCCAGATATTTTTACATAGCCTCCAAGGGGGAGCCATCCTATTCCGTAAGTAGTATCACCGATTTTCTTTTTAAATAAAGCAAACTTCACATCAAAAAAGAGAAAGAACTTTTCTACCCTTGTTTTGAATATTCGGGCGGGGATAAAATGCCCTAGTTCATGGAGTATAATCAAGAAAGATAAACTCATCAACAACTGTATGGCTTTAACAAAAAAGGGACTCATAGCTTTATTTTAATTCATGCAAAAGTAGTACAATACCCCTCATTATAAAAATGGATGCCTTAGTTTTAAGATTCTTTTAGACTTAGGCGTCGTATATCGGTTTTAAATCTACTAAATTTGCACTTTGAGTATGAAGATGAAGGACTTTTTTAAGAAATATAAACTCTTTTTTGGAGTATTCTTTGGGATCGCTGCTATAGTGTTGTATTTGTTTTACAATGCTTTGAAGCCCATCAAAGTACTTCCCGTTTATCAGCCAGCTATGGTAAATTATGAATTGGTTGACAGTACGCTTCAACATATAAAGAAGTTTCACCAAATTGCACCTTTTAGTTTGACTAATCAAAATGGGAAAATCATTACCCAACGAGATTATCAGGATAAGATTTATGTTGCTGATTTTTTCTTTACAACTTGCCCAACGATCTGTCCAAAAATGACCGAAAACATGGCGCTCATTCAAGCTAGAATTTTGGATGATTCACAAGTGAAGCTTCTATCGTTTAGTGTAACACCCCAGATCGATTCGGTTGCACAGCTTAAACGTTATGCTATTGAAAAAGAAGTGAATGATCAGAAATGGAATTTGGTTACGGGAGATAAAAAAGAAATTTACACCTTGGCTAGAAAATCATTTTTGGCTGTAAAAGAAGACGGTGACGGGGGGCCCTTTGATATGATTCATACAGAAAACTTTATTTTGGTAGATCCAGAAAAACGTATTCGTGGATTTTATGATGGTACAGATATCAAGGCCATGGAGGAATTATTGCAAGATATCACAACTTTAAAGCAAGAATATCCCAATTAATATTTTTTATTCAATATCATTTTTACAGCAAGTAAATTCCTTACTTTTGTTCTTTAAAATGATTCTAAATAATGATTTCACTGGATCAACTGGAGAAAGGCCAAGAAGCTGAAATTGAGCATATCGATACAGACCAGCTCCCTTTGAAATTAATTGAAATGGGATGCCTGCCTGGGAATTCAATTTCATTGATTCAAAAAGCACCTTTTAATGATCCCTTGTATTTGAAAATTGACGGATCACATCTAGCTATTCGAAAAGAAACAGCACAATATATTTTTGTGCGCTTGAAAAATACAGAATGAGTACGTCTTTGAATGTCGCTTTATTGGGTAATCCAAACACGGGAAAAACATCGGTTTTTAATCGATTGACGGGCCTTACACAAAAAGTAGGAAACTACCCAGGGATTACAGTTGAAAAGAAAGAAGGAGTTTGTAAACTCAATCGTACCACCAAAGCACATTTATTAGATTTACCAGGGACCTATAGCCTGAATGCTTCTTCAATGGATGAAAGTGTGGTGATTGAATTACTCCTAAACAAGAACAGTAAAGATTTCCCTGACGTTGCCGTGGTAGTCACAGATGTTGAAAATTTAAAGCGAAATCTTTTACTTTTCACTCAGGTTAAAGATCTTGAAATACCCACATTGTTGGTTATAAATATGTCAGATCAGATGAAACGCAAAGGAATTTCATTAGACATAGAGGCTCTTGAAAGACAATTGGACACCAAGATCGCACTTATTAGTACTCGTGATAATCAAGGGATGGACCAATTGAAGAGTTTAATTTTAAATTACCGACAACTCTCCACCCAACATGCAATTTCATTAACTTCAATTGATCAAGAATACTTTCAGAATTTAGAAAAAGCATTTCCAAACCAGTCTTTATATAAACTTTGGCTTGTTATTACCCAAGATGTCAATTTTGCTAAGATCGACAGAAAGCGAGTTTCTGATGCAACAGATTTTAAAACTCAATCTGAGTCTTATTTAAAGCGCTTACAGCAAAAGGAAACAGTAAAACGGTATCAGTTTATTAATAATATTTTAAAGACAGCCTTAGTCATTGATCGTGAGGCAGCTACTGATTTACGTAGCCGATTGGATCGGGTATTGATTCATAAATTTTGGGGATACATAATTTTCTTTGTAATTCTGATGACCATTTTCCAGTCCATTTTTGATTGGAGTAGTATTCCTCAGGATTTTATAGATTCCACCTTTGCCACTTTGAGTGAGCAAGCTAAAACTAATCTTCCCGAAGGAGTTTTTACAAGTTTATTGGCCGAGGGGATAATACCAGGTTTGGGAGGTATCATCATTTTTATTCCTCAAATTGCTTTTTTATTTTTGTTTATATCAGTGTTGGAAGAGACCGGCTACATGAGTCGCGTGGTCTTTTTGATGGATAGGGGGCTCAGAAGAATTGGCTTGAGTGGTAAGAGTGTTATCCCTTTAATCTCTGGAACTGCTTGTGCGATTCCTGCGGTGATGGCCACCCGAAATATTGAGAATTGGAAAGAACGTTTGATTACTATTTTAGTAACACCTTTCACCACTTGTTCAGCGCGTTTACCAGTTTATGCTATTTTGATTGCATTAGTCATCCCTGAGGGATCCTTTTTAGGAATGAATTATAAAGGTCTTACTCTTATGGGACTTTACTTAATTGGTTTTGGAATGGCACTCTTTGCCGCGTGGATTTTAAGTAAAACCCTAAAAATAACTTCTAAAAGTTACTTTGTGGTCGAGATGCCCAATTACAAATTACCCTTATTGAAAAACGTAGGAATTACGGTTTGGGAAAAAACAAGAGCCTTTGTAACTGAGGCTGGTAAAATTATTTTAGCGATTTCTATACTTTTATGGATTTTAGCTTCTTACGGTCCTGGAAAAGAGTTTTCAGATGCTCCAGCTATTGTTCAGTCTCAATATCCTGAATTATCGGGAGAGGTGCTTGAAAATAAAATAAATGCCTATCAATTGGAGCATTCTTTTATTGGAATTTTAGGAAAAGCGATTGAACCTGCCATTACCCCATTGGGATATGATTGGAAAATTGGGATTGCTTTAATTAGTTCTTTTGCTGCACGTGAAGTATTTGTGGGCACACTTGCAACCATTTATAGTGTAGAAAATGACGCTGAAGAAACCATTAAAAATAGAATGGCCTCCGAAGTGTTACCGAATGGTCAGCCCTTATTTAATTTGGCAAGTGGAATTTCATTGATGTTGTTTTACGCTTTTGCTATGCAATGTATGAGTACAATTGCCATTGTTAAAAAAGAAACAAATACTTGGAAATGGCCTATGGTTCAGTTATTTGGCATGACCTTTTTGGCTTATATAGTGGCCTTTAGCACCTATCAAATACTATCCTAATGCAATTAATTCAGACTCTTTTTGTTTTTCTTGCAGGGGGTTTGTCCCTTGCTTTTTTACTTCGGAAGTTTGTGTTGAAAAAGAAATCTACCAAAGCATCTGACTGTTCTTCGGACTGCAGTTGTCACTAAAAATACCCTTCTTAATTACATAAAAAAGTATTACCCTTAATAAGGATGTTTCAAAATACTATATATTAGAGGAAACAAATTGAAACTAACTTATTATGACAAACAGTAAAAGACTCTTTTACGGCAGTTGTTTTGCACTAATAACAACAGCCTTTTCTTTTAGTATTCGAGCAGGAATTTTACCACAATTAGCAGAAACTTTTAGCTTAAGTGGTCAACAATTAGGATTCATTAATTCCATGTGGTTTTTAGGATTCCCTATTTCTATGATTTTGGGAGGAATATTTTATCACACTATTGGACCCAAGCGCATTATGCAGTTTGCTTTCGCTACGCATACACTTGGAATTATTTTGACTATTTTTTCAGGAGGTTATACCGGTTTATTGGTTTCAACTTTATTGATCGGAATTGGAAACGGATGTACGGAAGCTGCTTGTAATCCCATGATTGCGGATGCCTATGAAGGAAAGCAGATGAATACTCTTTTGAATCGTTTTCATATGTGGTTTCCAGGAGGGATTGTATTAGGAAGTCTAGTTTCTTTATTGATGACTTCCCTTGATTTAGGTTGGCAAGCTCAAATTTGGATCATCATGATTCCTACTTTGATTTATGCGTATTTGTTTATGGGACAAGAATTTCCAAAACCAAAAATAGAGGGAGTAACTTCTATTGGCGAAAACATCAAAGCCATGCTGTCTCCAATGTATTTGTTTATTTTAGCCTGTATGGCACTTACCGCTATTTCTGAGTTTGGACCTCAGCAATGGACTTCCTTGATTTTAAGTAATAGTGGAGCACACCCCATGGTTATTTTAGCTCTGATTACTGGATTGATGGCTATAGGACGCTATTTTGGTGGGGATATAGTACACAGATTTGATCAAACTGGAGTTTTACTGGGTTCTGCGGTATTAACTGCAGTAGGGATCTTTTTATTGAGCACTCAAACTGGAGGAATGGTCTATGTGGCTGCTATCTTCTTTGCATTGGGAGTATGTTATTTTTGGCCTAACATGATTGGATTTGTAGCCGAAAAGATACCGCTAAGCGGTGCATTGGGCATGTCTATTGTTGGAGGAATGGGAATGTTTTCATCGTCTATTTTTCAAGCGATAATTGGAGGATGGATTGACTCTTCTACAGCAGAACAATCCGCTTTAGGACTTACAGGAACCGATCTTGAACTTGCGGCAGGACAACAAACGCTGACCTATATGATTAGTTTTCCAGTAATATTAATTGTCTTGTTTACCATTTTGTATTTCTGGCAACGTAATGCTAAAGCAACCGCTACGGCATAAAACAAGAAAATAAATTATAAAAAAAGCCACCTGATTAGGTGGCTTTTTTTAGTTGTTCATTAAAGATTCAATCTCATCAATTTCAATGGGAATGGATTCCATTAAGTTGATAGGCGCTCCTGTTTTTTGAGTGACTACATCGTCCTCCAAGCGGACTCCAAAACCTTCTTCAGGAATGTAAATTCCAGGTTCTACAGTAAAAACCATATTGGCTTTCATGGGCAAGTGCAACAAGCCGTAATCGTGTGTATCCAGTCCCATGTGATGAGAAGTTCCATGCATGAAATATTTTTTATAAGCGGGTTTATCCTTGGTTTCATTTTGAATATCGGCTTTGTCTAGGAGTCCTAATTTTAATAATTCGGAGCTCATGATTTTTCCTACTTCCACATGATATTCTTTCCAAAGTGTTCCAGGGACAAGCAATTTTGTAGCCTCTTTTTTAACATGGAGCACTGCTTGATAAACTGCTTTTTGACGGTCTGAAAAGCGACCCGAAACAGGTACAGTACGCGTTAAATCACTGGCATAATTTCCATATTCTGCAGCCACGTCCATTAGGACTAAATCACCTGTTTTACACTGTTGATTGTTTTCTGTATAGTGCAAAACATTGGCATTATTACCCGTAGCAATGATCGGAGTATAGGCGAATCCTTTAGAGCGATTTCGAATAAATTCATGAACCAATTCAGCTTCAATTTCATATTCCCAAATTCCTGGTTTAATGAAAGAAAGGACTCTTCTAAATCCTTTTTCGGTAATCTTACATGCCTGATGAATCTGTGCAATTTCCTCCTCTTCTTTTACCGAACGAAGTTGTTGTAATATTGGATTGCTTTTTCCTACACTGTGTGCGGGATACTTTTTCTTACACCATTCAATAAAACGATCTTCTCGAGTTTGTGTCTCCACCGATTGGCGGTAATGTTCATTGGTATTAAAATAAAACTTTTCACATTGTGTACTGAGTTCTTGTATAACACGATGAAAATCACTTAGCCAATAAACAGTTCCAATCCCAGTTAATTTTGTCGCTTGTTGTTTTGACAGTTTGGCACCTTCCCAAACTGCAATATGATCATTGGTTTCCCTTACAAAAAGAACTTCTCTGTGTTTCGCTTCTACAGCATCGGGAAAGAGGAGTAAGATGGATTCCTCTTGATCCACACCGCAAAGGTAAAAAAGATCTCGGTGTTGTTGAAAGGGAAGGGTACTGTCTGCACTTATGGGATATATGTCATTGGAATTGAAAATGGCAATGCTATTTGCGGAAAGATGTGAACAAAATTTGCTTCTATTTT
>Ga0209138_1002869_pt1 | contig 12883 bp, 28 predicted proteins | sample SaaInl3SG_22_DNA_FD_184645 | JGI IMG/M metagenome (GOLD analysis project Ga0209138, IMG submission 184645) | Marine microbial communities from expanding oxygen minimum zones in the Saanich Inlet - ESP_153SG_22_DNA (SPAdes) (version 2) | ecosystem: Environmental > Aquatic > Marine > Intertidal...
CAGATCCCATATAAGACTCACGAGAAGCTCTTACACTTTCTCTATATCTTTTGTTGTCGTCTCCTTGATACATGTTATCTTCTGTATTGGTTTAGTTTCTCCATAAGATCCTCTATAGCAGAAGCACCTTGACCGCCTTTGGTTTCTCTAGCTAACATTTGCTCTTTGGTATAGCCTGACTGCTGAGCGCTTAGGTGTTCTAACTGCTGCTCGTCAAGAACGTACTCCCCTTGATCGTTTCTTACTACAGGGAAATCTTCATCAGCAATGACATCCCTACCCTCTTGATCTCTAGAGACAGCATATTCGTTCCAGTTGCCGTAGATCTTTATCTCTTGACCTTCTGGGGTCTCGTACATAACGAACTCACGATCTCCATCACGCATTACAGGTGAAGCCTCCTGACCAGGAAGCTGCATTGTCTTTTCTGGTCCTCCTTGATCCATACCGCCTCCATTCAAGCGGGACTTCAACATCTGCTCTATATCTGATGCGTTCATGACGTTATCTTTTTTCTACTAGTCTGTAGTTGCCCTTAGAGTCCTTTACGTACTCGAAAGTAGCATCGTCAACGAAAGTCTCACCGTCAACCTTTGTAGAGTAGTTACCCCAGTTACCGTAAATCTTTAAGGTTTTAGGGTCATTAACGAAGTCAGCTTCTGGAGCGTCGTAAGGCAAGTCGTTATTTACGTAAACATAAGCATTAGATCCACTACCAAACAGTCTAGAAGTGTTTTGACCTTGAACCTTTCTTTTAGGGTCTCCTTGTACGCTTGGCTTGCTACCCTTTTTTACTGCTTTCATATTATTTTTGTTGGTTTGTTTTTTTTATGTGAGTGCAGAAACAGATTATTTTCTCTTTATTTGAGAAGGAACTAATCTCTTTTCTCTATCTGCCCGACCATAAGCCGAACCTTCAACTCGACTCTGAGTTGGTGCACCTGGGTTTAGTGACTTTCCAGACTTTTTCTTAGCTCTCATGACGCAAATATAATCACTTTTTATTAGCTGGCTTTTTACCCCTCAATTAGATGCTTATATGACTAGTCTAGCAGGAAACAAAAGCCACTAGAGAAAGCACAGTTCTTGCGCCATACAGCAATTAGCTAACAGACTCTCTTTCTTTCTAAAAAAACCCTTTCTTAGAAGCTATAAAAACACCTCTTAGAAGCCTTATCGCTGAATTGCTTTGGCGAAGTTACAGCTTTTTTTTTACAAAGTCAAGATTAATGTAGATTTTTAAGTAAATCATGCAAGTAGCTTATAATGAACAGAATAGAGAGATTACTTAAAGCAAAGGTTGAAGAGACGACTTGGGAAATTAGGGTTTTTGAGGTGGTTTTGAGATCAAATTGAGGAATTTGTGGAGTTATATACAGAGTGGGGATAGAACAAATTATACGTGATAAATCAAAGCGTTCCGAAACCGAATCCACAAACCCCGTGGGTATGATACGAGCGCGGTTTGCAGCATATTTTTAGCTTTTTAAGCGTAGCTTAAAGGGTGGGGGAAGCAGGGAAGTGGTAGTACAGCGTAGCTGTAAGGGTTATAAACTTCATCGGGGCAATACCCCTCCCCTTTTACTGCTTTGCAGTAAGGCTTCCTTCCTGCCTACGCACTACATGATGCCTGCATCGCATTATGCATGATCCGCATATGATACGCTTACGCGGTCTGATGCTGGTTTTAACCCCCTTTAGGGGTTACATTTTTATCAGCAAAAAAAGTTTTGGAATTAGGGAAAAGTGGTTATATCTTTGCCCCGAATCGGCAATGAAGCTGAATCATCAAAACCATCACACCATGAACAAAGTTCATAACAACCGAGTAGACCTCCTAAAGGAGGTTAAGACAACCGTCAACACCCTGTTCTTCGCTCCTTCGGAGCAACGCCGCAAGGAAGCTTTAGCTTCTCTCGATGCTCTCCGCAGCTTCGTAGAAGCTGTTGAGGTTTCCAAGCCCAAGGCAACGGCAGCTAAGCCGAAGGCTTCTACACAGCCAAAGGCTGTTGAGATGTACGAGTTGTTCCAGCGGTTCCTTGCAGAGCAAGGAGTAGCTGTTGCTGCTGACTCTCCGAAGGAGGTTGAGGCTGCCAAGCCGAAGGCTAAGCGTCCTGTGACACCACGTAAGCCGAAGGCTTCTAAGCCGACCAAAACTCGTCGTCCTTCTCGGAACGAGAAGTTAGAGGCTCAGGCTCAGAAGCTTTCTTTGAAAGCTGCTGAAGACAGGGCAATCAAGAATGCTCCGAAGGAGGTTGTTGTTTGCGATGGCAAGCCAACCGAAGCCAGTCCCTTCGGGACTCGTAAGTCGGTCGTTGACCCTGAGATTGCCAAGGCAGCTAAAGCTGCTGCGGCTAAGCGAGCTGCTCGTCAGGCTGCCCTTCTTGCAGAGCAAGAAGCTTTGGCGGCTATGACTGCAGAGCAGTTGGACTTGTTCCTCGACGACAGCCCTTTCTAAGCGTAGCTTAGGTTTTGTAATGTTTGACATCACACCACATAACGCAAGGACTAACTACTACGTAGTTAAAAAAATAAATTTGGATTTTGGAAAACCTTGCCATATCTTTGCATCGTCGATTGGCAGTCAGTCGGCAATCACATCACAATCACATCACATCATGAACACCATGAACAACCCCAAGCTTCAAGCTATGCTTGACCTCTTTACTTCTTTCGGAGCCGATGCAGTTTACAACTGCGGCGTATATGACGAGTTGACCTGCGATGAGCAGATGAAGCTTGAGCAGTTAATCGAAGATTAAGGCATCCTGATGAGTCCTCAATGGACGAAACACCCTTTAGGGTGTCGGTGTCAATCCTGTCATCATCACAAACACATCACATCATGAGCGACAAACTCAACTCAGCAGCTAAAGCTGCCTTAATGGAAACCTTGCAGAACGGAGGCTCCTCAACAAGTCCAAAGGACTTCACATCCCCCACATCAGGTTACATGGTAGGTGGTTGGGCTTCAGAATGCACTCTTCTTACCTTTGGTAAGTCGAAAGACGTTATCGAGATGACATTCGTAGAATGGTTTTACGATTTCTGCCAATCGGCTCTCTTCACGTCAGATGGCATGAACCTCCCAACTTACGTTGGAACTTGGATTGAGGATGACAACATCGTCTTCGACGTTTCTGTTTGCTTTGAAGACAAAGCTGAAGCTTTGCAAGCTGCTGAAGACCTTGGAGAACGAGCCATCTACGATGTCTCGAATAAAGAAACTTTGTACGTATAACATATAACATCATGGATAACTTCACATCACAACCAGTAGGACGTTCCGTCCTGTTCCTCAACGACTTTGGTCGTGAGCATCTCGGTTTCTTAAACCGAATCTCTGCTGAATCACCCAAAGTGGTTAGAGGGTTAGCTTCTCTTATCTACAACGTAGATAAATCAGAAGGCTTCAGTAAGGCTTCGGAGCTGTTCCAAGCTTGGGTGTCAAGCCTTAAGGCTCAGACGTCATGAGGCTGTTTTACTCATCACCAAGGATGGTCGTAAAGACCATGGCTAACAGCCAAAAAGATTTAGAAACTCGAAAAATCATTGAAAATGAATCTGAAAGAAGTAACGATATCTCTCAAGGAGAGAAAGAAACTCCGTCACAATCTTCGGCTGTGGATGAGAGCAGCAACGGATGAGGAACGCCGTCAAGGTCTCACATGGTATAGTGAAGCTATGTCACATGCATCGGAACTTTCTGACACCTTTGGTGTCTCAGGAGAAGTTGCAGCAGGTGTTATTAGTGCTTTAAGCCCTAACAACCGATGGGAGCGAAACAAAAAAGACGCTTTCAGCGTCCTGTTAGCTGTCGAGCGCGGTATGTCACCTGACGACGTGAAGGTTTGCACTTTCAACTCTAACAAAGCTAAAGCTTTCGCTATCGCTAAGGGCGACCAAAAGATTCTGAAAGAATCACCGAAGACCTACGCTTTCGCTCGTAACGTAGGTGAGATGGACGCAAATCATGTCACGATTGACAAGTGGCATCTCCGTGCTTGTCAGTCGGCTTCTAAGAAGCCACTCAAACTCCAAGAGAGCTGTACTGCAAAGCAGTATCGAATCATCGAGGAGGAGACGTTGAAGGTCGCAGAGGAGCATGGTATGACAGGATATGCGCTTCAGGCGATCGTATGGGTCACCATCCGCAATCGCTGGGCTAACTAATTAACTACATAGTAGTTAGAAAAATAAATTTGGAAGTTAACGAAACTTTCCCTTATCTTTGCATCGTCGATTGGCAGTCAGCCTTTCCACATTCATTCAAAAACACATCACATCATGAAGTTCGACACGAACGCCCCATTTTGGAACGAAGCTTCCACCGTGAACGTAGGTTCAACCGAAGGTACTGCCCAAGTACCCGTATCACAAATCAAGCTCATCGCAAGCATCTCATCCATGAAGCTGTACTGCCGAGGCATCATCCCCTATCGGGGGTTCCGACTCAAGGACATCAAGTATTACTACGGTGTCAAGGGCAACAAGGAAGCAGTGCTGAGGGCACTCGAAGCCATCAAGGAAGTCACCACAAACGCATAAACACATCACATCATGAGAATGGCAAAGCGTAACTTCACTATCTACGCCAAGGACGATGCAGGTTATACCTATCTGCATCACATCGAATGTCGTCGTCCCAAGTCAACGAAAGCTTGGGGGTACGTTTGGCGAATGCTCAACAGCGACGATACAACTACTAACGAAATCGGATACTTCCCCACCACATCATGACACAAGAAACAATCGACTACGCGATGCAACGTCTCGAAGAGATGTACATCCATGCAGAACAGCACGAAGGTCAAATCATTGTCAGCGTATGGACGAAAGACCTGTCTGATTCGTTCGACATGGTTCTATCCGACGAACAGGTACGTGACCTTGCCGAGGATGTTATGTACGACGAAAGCTTGGGGGCACGTTTGGCAAATGCTCAACAGCGACAACACAACTACTAACGAAATCGGCTACTTCGTAGCTTAATTTAAACCGAAATTTTTAATCACAAATTACATAACATCATGCGTTATTTCTCAACCCTCTCTGCCCTCCTCGTGGCAACCATGACCTTCGGTCAAACCTCTTATGCTCCAATCAAGTCATCAGGCGTTGTCTTTGACATCACGTCAGGCTCTGACACAGGAGAAACTATTGACATTGACGGAAACTCTTACGGAGTTTTTCAAACAGAAAAAGGTTCACGCTACATCACACTAACATCATCCAAGTCAGGCAATGACTATCCGTTGTGGATTGGTTCTGCCACTGACGAAACGTATGAAGGACGTACCATCTATGTCATGTCAAGCGGAAGCAAGTGTGTGTATGTTGTAGGCAAGTCAGGCAACCCATACTCGCTGTGGTTGAAGGAGGTGTAACTACTTAACTACTATGTAGTTAGAAAAATAAATTTGGATTTTGGGATTCTGCGTTGTAACTTTGCAGAGCCAATCGGTTGAACATCCCACGGCAACCAAGCGTTAGCGGAGTGTGACCTGCGCCACACGAAGCTTGCGGGAACTGACTCCAAGTCAGTGGCGGTTCGATTCCGCTCTTGGTTCAATAATTATTCACAAACAAACACATCACAATGACACAGCAAACAATTGACTACGCGATGCAACGTCTCGAAGAGATGTACATCCATGCAAGACAGCACGAAGGTCAAATCACGGTTAGCGTATGGACGAAAGACCTATCTGATTCGTTCGACATGATTCTCTCTGACGCTCAAGTCCGCGACCTTGCCGAGGATGTCATGTACGTCGACAGGCGATGGATTCACGAGATGTCCATCCATGCACCTAACAACGGATAAACATCACATAAAACACATCACATGAAAAAGTCAATTTTCGTCCTCATCCACGGAGTGGAAGGGCTTCAAGAAGGGTATAGCGATACCGACTTCACCTACTACGAATCGTATGGTGAAGCACTCATCGAGCAACAAACTCACGTCAGCTCTTATCTCGACCACGGATACGTTGTGGATACGGATTCATGCTCACGTTTCGTCCTGATCAAGAGCGACCTGAGCGTAGTAGTAGGTATATACCGCATCGACGATTACATTGAGGGTACTGCATTCAATTGGCTGACCTACGGACAGCTCGATAACCTCCCAACGGATTGCAATCTCGACAAAGAAAACAGCATCTATGCTGTGGATGCCACCCTGTATGACAGGCATGTAATGAATGAGGTGTATGAGATTCGCTCAAACGCTTTTCGTGACTTCGACGAAATGAACGACCTCGAAGAGATTGCAAACTTCATCTCAACTACTCAATCTTTCATGGTCGATGTGGACGGTCACATCACTCACTTCTCACCCATTAAAAACATCATATCATGAACCCAAGGTTTAAATGCCCAACGTGCAACTCAGTCAACTTCACTTTCACAGGAGAGACAGAAAGATGTTGCAATCTATGTGGGACTAAGTGGGACGATTACGGCAACGTAGTTCACAGCCAACCACTATCACGCAGTGAAGCATACGAAGACATCATCAACGAAGAATCCCAACCCCAAACTACATCCGTCATGGATAATCAACAAACCCAACCCCAAGCGACACCATCTCTCATCCTCTCCCCCGTTCAACAGCTTAACTTCAACATCGCAGACCTCAACGATACCGCCATGAAGTTGGAAGAACTTGTTGCATCGCAAGAGCGCAGGCTTATCGAACTCGAAGCCGAACTCGAATCCAAGAAGCAACAGCAGAACACGCTCACTAAAGAAGCGGCGCGTAACCTTGTGGAGCGACTGCACGAGCAAATCGTAGACGAGATTGAAGAAAAGTACAGCGGAGAGTACGTCGATATTGAAATCGGAAGCTATTCAGATAGCGTTCAGTTAGATAATATCATCGACCTACCGTTCATGCGAACTCCCAGTATCAACGACATGGGTGACGCTTTCATTGATGCTGGCATCAAGGTACTGCCTGAATAACACTACCTCATTATAAGCAACAAACAATGAGAACAAACGAAGACCTCGTTAACTTGTTAGACGAGTTAGCTGAAAAGAAAGAAAAGCTTGCACAAAGCTTAGAAACCATTGAAAAACTAAAGAAAGAAACCCATCAAAAATTGCGTTAGGTTGGCCTCACGCAGAAGAAGACATAACATGAAAGTATACGTAAAAGCTATGTCCAAGAAGGACGTCAATCGACGCCTCTCTCAAGGAGAGGAAGTTTACGGGGTAAATTACAGCTTGTTTGGTGGTGGTGGTACTTACCGCCTGCAAGAACTAAACGAAGGTGATGTGGTGGCTGTGTATCAGCACACATCAGGAGGCAACCCCATCGCCAAAGCATGGGGAACTTGGAACACCAAAAAACAACAACTGAAATGAACAACTCACCACACTCCTCCCTCAACTGGGACTACAACGACTTCTTAGCAGTATACACTGATGTCTGTGCAAGCTTGAACATTGTCCCGAAACCGCTTCACGTAGATGATATGAGCGTACAGCTTGAGCGTTTCTTTGACCTTCACAACGAGTGGATTGTTATGACGGTTAACGATGCTCTGCATGATTGGATTTACGCGAATCTGTTGAACGAAAAACCCAAGGAGTAATGAGAAAAAAACAAAGTAGCAAGTTAAAAGTTAGGTTTCATCTGGCTAAAGGTCATAATTTTATGAAGTGGCAGATTAAAGGCAGCGAAAATGTCGATTATTATAAGCCCGAAGACGTATCGCTAATGATAGTGAACGCAAGGCTTGTAAACCAAAAGAGCGCGGCCAAGAAAATACTTGAGGGGGCTTCAAAAACTGTATGTGCTTGGGTTGAATGTGAAGACGTACTCGTCATACCTAAGGTTATGTCTGACATGATCGAATCAAGAAGGATAAAATTTAACCCGAAATGCATAGACCATTGGACAGATTCTAATGGCGACAATGTAGACGGCAGCACATACAAACTTCTCACAACTAAAAACAGAAACATATATGTATTCTAAAAAACTTAAGGTCGTAACAAGCTACCCCGACAATCCATGCTCTTCGTATCAGGAGTGGGTTGAAACTGTTCTCAAGGGCAATGGTAAAATGAGAACGTCTGAATACTTGAGTATGATTGAAAAAGATAGAGGTTACTGAATCACAAAACAAATGATAAAGTTGGACGAACAAAAGGACGCAGTGAGCGTGTTAGACACACTCGTAAACACTTATGAAAACTGGGAGTTAAAACAAAAGCGACGGCAGATGTATAGAATGCCCAATTATGAAGAGCTTGGCTTAGAGGTTTACGAAATATACAAGGTTGCAAAAAAACTAAAAAAACAATGAATCAGATTAAAGAAAACCTTATGAGCAATAGCATCCCAAGACAAGCTTCTGCGAAATTAAAATGCATTGATTCCTTGACTTGTATTGGGAAATTTGCTAAATTGTACTCTGATTGGAAGCAGATAAACGACGAATCTCTTGCTCAGCGCATGGAGATGGTTTACGATGACTGCGTAAAATATGGACTCATATCATTAAACAATGGAAGCGATATCTGAAAAAGAACTTGTGGTCATGTACATCAGGAACGGAGTGGAGCACGTAACCCCATCATCCGACTTAGCATGGCTGCGAAAAACACAAGGCGAACCAATTATAATCAGCGAATCAGAATACATAGATGACGAACTCTGAAGCAGTGAAGATAGCAATGGCTAAAGGCGTTGAAAGCGGAACCCACAACAAGGTGGCGTCCATATATGCTTGTGAAGACATCATAGAGCATGATGTAGAGACACTAACAAAAACGCCAAAAAGCGAACTGCTCAGCCAGTTTGTTGATTATTCAGAACAAGCTTCTGAATTAGTTGTTAGTCGTCAATCAGCAAAACACGCAGACATAATGTCTGAAGCTTTTAACTCTTCTCATAGTGTCATGCGATCCATGATAGCGTACCTAGAAATTCTTGAGGAAATAGAAAAAGCTGGTAACTAACTTTGATAGGCGAATGGTGTGCGGGGAGAGCCCGTAACGGGAGCGTGATGGCTCCTTGAGAAACAAAGCTTATCATCTTATTTTAATTAAATGAAAAATCAATTTGAAAAATGCGAACAAGAGTTCGCTGACTTGTCATTCCCAATTTGCAGGTCTAACGAAGCTGAATTTGTAAAAAACAAAGCGGCCTTATGGTCTGCCTTAACGTTGGTGGCTAAAGTGTCTGATGTTCAGGTGTCAAAACACTTTAAATATGACCGAACTACAATACTGCATCACAGAAACAAACACGAAGAAAACATGAAGTATGTAAACGGATATAGCGATGCATTTGCATATGCCTCATCCGTTGTACGAAGAAACATTTGCAACCCTCAAATACTGAATGAAGCATCACTTATCGACGCTAAAATCAGACAGTTAGAACAAATAAAATCAAGCTTAATTAATCAACTCGAATCATGAGTAACTACAAGTTCAAGACCACGAACATTCGTGGCAAGCAGTACGTCGAAGTAAACGAACGTATCAAGTTCTTCCGACAAGAAGAGCAGTATAAAAACTGGTCTATCGTAACAGACTTCCCAATGTTGGAGGCTGACCAGTGCGTGTGTAAGGCTGCCGTTGTTGACCCAAGCAATCGTATCATTGCAACTGGCTATGCACATGAAGACAGAACAGCGTCAAACATCAACAAGACATCGTATGTCGAGAACTGCGAGACATCTGCTGTCGGTAGGGCTTTGGCTATGTTGGGCATTGGTATCGAGGTCTCTATTGCCTCTGCAAACGAGGTGGCTGAAGCAATCGCTAAACAAGAGTCCGAGCCAAAAGAAGAAAACATCATGGATAAAGCCGTGGCGTATGTCAAGTCTCAGACGGACAAGCAAAAGGCGTATGATGCGATCATCGGGAAGTACGGAGACCAAATGACAGACAAGCAGAAAAGCGGTCTTAAGAAATTTGTTCGATGAGTATTCCTGATATGCTTGGTGAGAGGTACGGCAAGAGACACTTGTCGTACTCCTCTCTCAAGGTCGCTTTGTCAGATATGGCAAAGTTTGACCAATACATGCGAGGAGAACTCAAGTTCGAGTCCCCTGCGTTAGAGTTCGGAACGCTTTACGATATGCTCTTATTTGAGCGTGACAAAGCTATGGAGACATATACCGTCATTTCACACGATAATGTCATGAGCAGGCTTTCAGACAAGGCGAAAGCATCGAAGCGTCCCTCTCTGACATTTGAATACAAGGCGGTAGTCAGTGACATGCAAAAAAAGGCCGATGAAGAAGGCAGGGCAATCTGTTCTTCTGACGACTGGAAGATGGCTAACCAAATGATTGACCGATTAAACGCTTGTGGTCTTGTTCCGTCCTTGCTAAGCAGTGGCAAGTATCAGGTGGAGTTCAATGAGGTTTTACATGGTGTAGAGGTAAAAGGCTTTCTTGATTGCCTTGGTGACGGGTTTATTGTAGATTCCAAATCCACCAAAGCTGTAGACAAGTTCAGATATTCGGTTAGAGATTTCTCATACGATATCCAAGCATACATCTACACTAAGGTTTTCGGTCTGGATAAGTTTTACTGGCTTGTGCAGGAAAAAACATACCCATACCTCCCCGCTGTAGTAGAGTGCTCAGAAGAAACCCTGTTTACTGGTGGCATGAAGATGCAAGAAGCAATCTCCCGTATCAAACGCTTCCTATCAGAAGACATGGAACCTATGACAGACTACCTAGAATTTAAAGTTTAAAAAATGTCACCCGAAAACTACGCTAACAAGACCAAACAAGCTATCTTTGGTGCAGCATGTCTAGCTGCTTACTTGGTAGCTCTAATAACAATTACTCAAATCCTTAAATTTTCAATGCAATGAGCGAACAAAAGTATGATTCCGTCCTCGTAGGATGGGCAGACGAACCTAAGTACAACGAACAAGGCGAATTGATGTCTTGGAATCTTCGGTTGAAAGACCACGAACTGAAAGACATGCTCGATCAGTACGTGACATCTCGTAACGATCAAGGTCAAGGCGGTAACGTCTATGTGACAATGTTTATGAGCAAAAACGGCAAAGCTTGTGCTCGTGTTTTCAATCCTAACAGCGAAGCTGCCAAGGAGAAGCGACAAGCTAAAGCAGCTCAACCGTCTAACAACGGCCAATCTGATGACTCACTGCCATTCTAAAGGCATAGGTTTATTTGTTTCGATTGAATGGGGGCTGAAGAACTTAAGGTTCTTTGGCCCTCACTCTTTCTCTGCAAAAAAAGATGGCAAGGAGTTCACATTTGATGTATTTACATCGCCTTACGATCAAAACATGGACGTGTACTTGCCTAGCTTTATCTCCCAGTATGTCATCATATTCATACCAAACAAGTCAGGAGATAACTGCGTACTGATGACTCGCGAAGACTGCATAAGCAGCCAAGAGACTAAGGTTAGTATGAAGTGGATAGCAGAGAGAATAAAAAGAAAATGGAATGCAAGACAGACGTAACATATACTACATGGAGGCTGAGGTTAGGTACAAAAAGGGCAAAACCACACACAGGCATGACGCATGGATAGTCACCGTTTACGATACACCATCGGAAATAATGGCTTACGATAAGGTAGCAATGGGAAGGATATCTGAAGAGATATACGGAAAAACATTCAAAGGCGATAGGCACATTTTAATCAAAAGAATACTAACCAAGAAGGTAGTAGGAAAAGAAAATGAACTTCAAAATGGATAATTCAAAACAAGTAGGAGGCAATCATTACAAGTGGATGAAGATGGAGCCAACAGAATTTATCATGATTAACGAAATCCCTTTTTGTGAAGGCAATGTAATAAAGTATGTGTGCAGACATCGACACAAAAACGGAGCCGAAGACCTAAAGAAAGCAATCCACTATTTAGAAACAATACTCAAAACAGTTTACAACGATGAACGTAACATTCTTCAAGGACGTGTTCAGCAAGAACGAACCACACCATGTACACATAGTCAAAGCACTGGAGAGAATCAGGTCGGGCCAGTCTCAAACCACGATTAATGAAGTACGAAGCGGAGACAAAGAGGCTAAGAAAAAACTACCCGTTGTATGTTTTAGCGGTGAGTTCTCGTCGAGGACTGACGAAGCTTTGTTTGAGCATAGCGGATTCATTGTTTTGGACTTCGACCATATTGATGTTGAGAAATCCAAGAACGTTCTTGCCACGGATTCTTATGTATACAGCTGCTGGGTTTCACCGTCTGGTGACGGCCTCAAAGCGTTAGTAAAAATCACAAACCCTGAACGTCATAGAGACCACTTTAGAGCACTCAAAACTTACTTTCACAAACAGTACGACCTTGAGGTTGATGAGTCAGGGATAAACGAGTCAAGGGCATGCTTTGAGTCTCACGACCCAGACATAGTAATTAACGAAGGGTCTACAAAGTTTGGCAGTTTTGCTACGGAAAGAAGCGAGCAGACCCAGGAGGCAAGAAAGGGGGCGGTAACAGACTACATGAAGCTCAACCTAGCTTGCAGGCTTGTCCGTCAAGCTGAGGACGGAGAAAAGCACTCAATGCTGTTAAAGGCTTCTCGCCTTGTAGGTGGGTTTATAGCTGCTGGAAGAATCGAGGAGGAAGAGGCTGTTCGTGTTCTCTTTCGTGAGATAGTTAAACGTGAGATAGACTCTGAAGAGCATGCTTTAAAAACTATCCGCGAAGGCATAGAGAAAGGCAAGCAGGATCCAATACGTGAAACGATTGGTCAAGAGCAGTCTGCTCAGAGGGAGCTCCTAATCAATGATGGGGATATGTCTTTCATTTCATCAGATGACGAAGACTTCCGATGGATTGACGACTTCGCAAACGGAAAAGTCAAAGTAGGACTGGATACTGGAGACCATAAACTAGACCAG